>Ga0316197_10001197_pt1 | contig 18677 bp, 17 predicted proteins | sample OudBiesiAoxic_MG_FD_204939 | JGI IMG/M metagenome (GOLD analysis project Ga0316197, IMG submission 204939) | Coastal sediment microbial communities from Oude Bieten Haven, Netherlands - site A oxic | ecosystem: Environmental > Aquatic > Marine > Coastal > Sediment | place: Netherlands... | reverse complement strand
GCGGCGCTTCATTTGGCGGAAGAACAAGAGTTACAGGTGTCTGAAAAATCCACTCTTTGGATTATAACTGCGCTGTCGCTTGGACTTATGTTCTTGATCTCTGGCTCGCAAGTATTACTCACAGGCGCTATTGGTATTGCTGAATATTTTGATGTGCCAGAAGCGGTGATCAGTTTAACGTTGGTTTCGGTCGGTACCTCTCTTCCTGAGTTTTCTATCTCAGTGATTGCCGCGCTTCGACGTCATGCTGATGTCGCTGTTGGTAATATTCTTGGTAGTAATATCTTTAATCTACTTGGTATTTTAGGTATTTCAGCCGTACTTCAACCGTTGCCAATCAATGTGCGAATACTGCAATTTGACCAATGGGTTATGTTGGTTTCTGCATTGTTATTATTCATATTTTTGTTTACTAAGCGCCAACTTAGCAGGGCAGAAGCGATACTCTTATTAATAGGTTATGGTTTATACCTAAGCTTTAGTTTTACAGCCTTCTCTGGTTAGAAAAATACCAGTCACATTCCCTTTAGCTGCACTGATAATAGAAGAATAATTATGCACTTAGACCCTTTTATGCCACAAATGGTGAGCATTATTTTTATTGTCCTTGTCTTAGGTTTTTTGCTTAAGTTATTTCATCAACCGCACGTCATCGCTTACTTGATCGTTGGCATTATTATTGGCCCTTGGGGGTTGTCGTTGATTACTGACACTGAGAGTATTGCTCGTTTAGGTTCGGTGGGAGTCGTGTTTTTACTGTTTTTTGTAGGTATGGAAACCGATGCAAAAAAGCTCGTTGAAAACTGGAAACTCGCTATCTTTGGCACGTTATTTCAAGTGGTGTTGAGTGTGGTTTTTGTGTGGATACTAGGGCTGTTTTTTGGTTGGAGTCTTGAACGCATTATTCTAATTGGATTTGTGATCAGTCTGAGCAGTACCGCCATTGTTATCAAGCTATTACAAGATAGTAATACTTTGGATAGCAAAATCGGGCAGGGTGCATTAAGCATTTTACTCGCTCAAGATTTAGCGATTATTCCGATGCTAATTATTATTGGTTTGTACCAAACCGATGCCGTTGAAAGTGCTCATATCGGTAAACAGGTGTTTGGGTCATTGCTTGCAGCTGCCTTACTGGCCTTTATTATTATCAAAAAAGTGGTGCATATCCCTTTATCTAAATGGTTAAAGGATGATCATGAATTACAACTGTTCGCTGGATTAGGTATCTGCTTTGGTTTATCAATGCTCACCGCTTGGTTTGAATTATCCACTGCATTGGGGGCTTTTCTTGGCGGGATGTTAATTGGTGCTGCTAAAGAAACACAATGGGTTCATCATAATTTAAACTCTCTGAAAGTTATTTTTGTGGCCCTGTTTTTTATCTCCGTCGGTATGATGTTAGATGTCGATTTTTTATTAACCAATTGGCCTCAAGTCCTCTCGTTGGTACTAGCCGCTCTTATTACTAATACGTTTATTAATGCGTGGATCTTAAAAATATCAAACTTTTCGTGGAAAAATAGCATTTATGCGGGGGCGTTATTATCGCAAATAGGCGAGTTTAGTTTTGTATTAGCCGCGGTAGGTAATCAGGCCAATATTATTAATCAGTACGGTTATCAGCTGGCTATCTGTGTGATTGCGCTGTCATTGCTTATTAGCCCACTTTGGTTAGTTGTGTGTAAAAAAACCATTGGTTACAAAGGGTGAATGACTCTCTATTAACGCAGGGGGGGCTTGCGTTAATTACAAAATATAAGGCAGGGCAATATCACCAAACCCCCATAAAATGGTGCCTAGCGTCAGCAATGCCCCTTCAATCATTCCTGCCTTAAATTTTATCGCGTTAGAAGACTCATTCTGCATAGTAGAAAATTGATCTTCAACGTCCTCAAGTTGCTCTTTAATGAAGTCAGATTGTACTTTTAACTGACGTAGCCTACGTTTTTTTTGAATGACGGCGAGGCGTTTTTCAATATTTATTCGGCTGATAGCAATACGTTCTTCAATAATGCCGGAAAAACCAGAAATAATGCCCAATACCACGACTAAACTTCCCGATCGCGAAAACCACTCTTTATCGAGTAATTGAATCAATGAAAAGTAGTAGCCTGCGCCAATAATAATGATGGTTAATAGCCAAAGAATAAGGTGATTGCGCATAATGGTGGTCATAGAGGGGATCTTTTATGGTTAGGGAACTGTTCTGATCGTTATTATGTAAATGTATAATTTTTTTGGTCTTCAGCGATTATCGTTTACTAGCTTCGCATCTTACTCGATAACGTATAACTTAGCGTGATTTTTTTATCACTGGTATAATTATGTAAATATTTTAAGCTGAAGAATGGGTGATAAGGAATAATCTTTTTACATTGCATGATGATATCTATGCAGGTTATCGTTATCCTGCGCAAATTATCGATTATGCACTTGGTGATAGATGGTATCTGGATGAAGTGTTTAATGCTCTTCGGTTCAATATGAAAAAACGGTGTAAGTTGTCACACCGCTTACTCGCCTCGATAAGTTTAACGTAGTAATCGCGCTTGAATATCGGCAACAATCTGCTCAACAGTCTGCTTAATATCAACGATTAAAGCCTCTTTTTCATTCGGTTCAATCAACGTATCAAATTGATTTTTTAATAAGCCTTGCCCATTAAAATAATGGTTTTCTCTTTTTTTGTGTCGCTGCCAAATAGTATCAAAATCACCTTTCAAATAAATAAATTGTAGCTCAGGTGCGCCTCTGCTCAACATTGCACGGTACTTGGGGGTCAACGCAGAGCAGGCTATAACTGCATTTTCTTGTTCATTAATTAAATCATTAAGTGTATTTAACCATCCTTCTCTATCATCGTCAGTCAGCGGAATACCTTCGCTCATTTTTTGAATGTTTTCTGCTCCGTGATAATCATCTCCATCAAAGAAGTTAAGTTGTAATGCTTTGGCTAGTTGACTGCCAATTAAACTTTTACCACAGCCGGAAACCCCCATAACTACAATTTTATGTACTTTCATTATTGCCACCATAACGCTAACACAGGGAACATAATAACTAATCCTAGCGTTAAGACTTGTAAACAAATGAAAGGAACAAGTGCGCTAAATATTTCACCCAGGCTAATATCTTTTGGTGCAACAGATTTTAAATAGAATGCAGCGGGGCCAAAAGGAGGTGAGAGGAATGACACCTGCATATTAAGACAGAAAACCACACCAAACCAAATTGGATCCATACCAAGGCCTGTAATAATGGGAACAAAAATTGGCATTGTTAGTAGTGCAACACCAACCCAATCAAGGAACATGCCTAAGACTAATAAGATAAGCATCATGATGAGTAACGTGGTCATTGCATCACCGCCACTGAGCGACAGGATAGTGACTTCCACGAACTCAATACCACCCATTAGGTTATATACACCCACTAATGCACTTGCACCAATGCCGATCCACATGATCATGCCACAAGTTTTCATGGTAGCGATTGCTGCATCTTTAAGCATTGCAAAATTAAGTTCTTTACGGATCCAAGTACTGATAATGATACCGACTACACCTAAAGCAGAAGCTTCTGTTACTGACGCAATACCACTATAAATACTGCCTAGTACAACAGCGACAGATAATAACGGGAAAAATAAAGCTTTGAAAAAGTTTGGTTGATTTTCTGCATCGGCTTCTAACTCTTCTGCAGTAGGTAGAGGTGCTAATGAAGGATCCATTTTACAACGTATTAAGACATAGAGAATATAAAATATGGCTAAGATAAAAGCCGGTAAAAATGACGCTTTGAATAAATCACCAATAGAGACACTTGCTGTTAAGCCATAGATTATCAATACAATACTTGGTGGTAACATGGTGCCCAATGCACCACCGGCACAAGTTACCCCAATCGCTAGCTTGCGGTTATAACCTAAACGTAACATTTGTGGTAAGGCAAGAATGCCCAAAAGAACCGTTTCACCACCGATAACACCAGACATTGAAGCAAGTACAACTGCCACCAACAAGGTTTGAACAGCCACACCACCACGTAGTCTTTTACCAAAAACTTTCATGGCTTCAAACAAGTCGTGTGCAATACCAGATCTATCTAATAAGGCTGCCATTAAAACAAACATCGGTACGGCTAAAAATATATAACCATCAACAAAACTATATAAGCGACTGGTCACTAACGGTAACGCATCGATACCAAACCAACCTAGGGTAAAAAACAAAGCAACAAAGCCGGTGACAAAAGCAAGCTGCATACCTGTGAGTAGCAGCGCAATCATCATAACGAGCATAAGTAGGCTTCCGTAGCCTATGCCAATAGCAGATAAATCAAACATTATTATGATTCCTTAGCGCTTTGATTTCAGCAATCAAATGCAAGATAAATTGAATGGTAAGAATACAAAAAGAGATAAAAATAATACCTTTAAGTAAGGCAGGAAAAGGAGGGTTCCAAGCACTACCTGAGGTAGTTAAACGCAGTTCACCTAGTGGCGAATACCATGCATTTTCGGCTAGGGTATAAGCGCCATAGGCCATGCAAGAAGAAAAAATAATGCCGATAATATGATGTACCAGATTGAGGTAATGTCGAGCGCGATCTGAAACAATATCGTAGATCAGTACTACACGTACATGTTTGTTAGAGGCAAAGGCGTATAATCCACCGATGACAAACAGTGAACCACCGATAAAGGAAGCTGTCTCATGAACCCAAATAGTGGGCGCATTAAAGACATAACGCATAACAACTTCATAAAATGAGATAAACACAGTAAAAATAAAGAAAAGGCTCAGTGCATTGCCTGCTTTGATGATAAGTGAATCTAAACGGTTACGAGGTTGTTCATCTTCGGGAACTTGATTTTTCTTTTCTGATGATTTAATAGACATAGCTAATTTCCAGATAAAGCAAGAGGGATCATCTCCCCTTGCTTAATGATACAAAAGAAAAGGTTACAGTAGACCGTTTTCAGATAAGAAAGCTGTTATTGATTTGTAAACTTTATCTGCATTATCAGAGCGCTTTGCAAATACTTCCCATTGGCCTTGTGCAATAGCACGGAATTTTTTACGCTCTTCCGCTGACCAGTCATGGATTGTGATGTTTGGGTTTGCTTGTGCTACTTTAACTGCAGCTTGGTCTGCAATTTTAAGCTGAGTAGTCATATCGTAAGAGAAATCACGTACAGAAACAGTCAATATTTCTTGTAGGTCTATCGGTAGTTTGTCCCACTTCTTCTTGCTTACTGAAATATCAATTAAAGGAAGAGAATGGAAACCTGGCTGTACTGGATGCGTTGCAATATCATTTAAACCATTTTGTTGATTAGTTGAAAATACCGTGTAATCGGCTGCATCAATAACGCCTTTACTAAGACCGGTGAACACTTCAGATCCAGGTAGGTTTACAGGTGCGGCCCCTGCGGCTGCAAATACTTGTTGTACTAGCCCTTCTGGAGCACGAAGTTTAAGCCCTTTTAAGTCATCAACACCATTCAGCGGCACCTTTGAAACAAATGATTCTACACCTGTTGTGGAAGCGCCAATGAATTGGACGCCATAAGGTGCATACAATTTTGTCATTAACTCATTACCACCGCCATAATTCATGTATTGTAATAGTTGAGTTGTATCAGACCATGCTCCCACTGTATTGCCGATTAAACCAAATGCAGGATCTTGACCAGAAAAATATCCAGTGGCAGTAATATGACCATCAATAACGCCCATTTTGATAGCACCTAAAGTTTCAGTGTGTTTAACAACACTGCCAACTGGTAATAATTTAATATCAATTCGACCATTGGACATTTTTTCAACACGCTCAGCCCATTCTTGCTGAACTTGGAAGTTTTTGTCACCTGAAGGATCTGATGATTGAATTTTAAAAACAAAATCTGCTGCTATTGCAGATGTTGATAATAGACTTGCAATCGCACTAGCCAACAGAGTCTTATGGATATTTTTCATGTGTGGAATCCTTTTCAAATTAATATTAAATGTAAAATAATTCAGCTTAAAGTTACAAAATAGTTACGGGTAACTTAAGGTGGATGTTACGGGTAACTTAGTGGGCTGTCTGAGTGTTTGATCACGGTTTTTGGAGTTTCATAAATAAGCAGACAAAGAAGAACAGAGGTTTTATTTTAAAAATATTAATTATGATGTGCATACGTATAGAATATATTTCGTTTTATTTTTGTACTAAGACCTTTTGTAATAAGGCTTTTTTTAATAAAAAATAAATAACAATCAACAAAATAGTAGTGCTAGATTTCTATATCAGAGAATATTTTGAATAGATAGCGAGTTTATGTTTTTGAGTGTTACATCTCAAAATTAGAGGGCAGTGAGGGCTCATAAATGAGGTCCGTTAATTTATAATTAACGGTTCTTTGATTACTAACTAAAAAAAGCTAAAGGCCTATTAGCCTTTATGCTGAAGGATAAAAATAAGATTATTTCATTAACTGATTGCTACACAAAAGTTAAATACTGTCACCACAAATAATGTTAAAGCCAAGATCAATCACTTGCTTTTCGATAGCTTGGCCATTAAGACGGGCAACTAATTGTTCTGCGCTAACACGGCCAATTTTCTCTCGCGGTGTAACAACAGTGGCGAGCTTCGGTACCATAGACTGTCCAATATCATGCCCATGAAAACCTGCAATGGCAATTTGTTGCGGTATTTTTATGCCTTGACGCTGGCATTCATGAATAGCGCCAATCGCTAAATCATCATTAGTACAAAAGAGACCATTTGTATCAGGATAACGTTTTAAAGTCTGTTGTAATAGCTGAGCACCAAGCGAAAATGATGATGGCGCTTCTGTCATCACACTTCGGCTTTGTAATGCTTTCTCTTGCATTGCTTTTTGGTAACCTTTTTGGCGTAATTGAGTACGAACATCAAGTCGAGCGCCAAGATAAACAATATTTTTATAACCCTTATTGATCATCTTTGAAACCATTTGATAACTGGCTTCAAAATTATCCATGCCAACAGATTGCTCAATTGCAGGAGTAACAACATCCATCATTTCAATGACTGGAATACCTGCCGTTTGGATCATTTTTAATGTGCGTGGGGTGTGATTACTTTCAGAAAGGATCAAACCATCAATATGATACGACAATAAAAATTGAATACGCTCTTCTTCTAATTCTGCACTATAGCCATAATGAGCTAGCATAGTTTGATAACCGGCAGCTTCAGTAACGCTCTCAATGCCGCGAATAACTTCTGCAAAAACCTGATTGGTTAACGAGGGTACTAAAATACCAATAGCATGACTTTTTGCATTGGAAAGTAACTCGGGTGCACGATTTGGAATATAACCAAGCTCATCGACTGCAATTTCTATTTTTTTTTGTATTACCGCAGAGACTTTAGCCGGATCACGCAAATAACGACTAATGGTCATTTTTGTAACGCCAACGATATCAGCAACATCTTGTAAGGTAGGTCTTTTATTTTTGATAATAAAGTTCTCGTTAAATGATATCGTTAATTTAACTTGTAATATTAACCTATTTCAGAGTATTTATTTATCAAAAAATCAATTATTCAACTTGATAGAAAATAAGCAACATATCAACTTAGCTTAAACTGCTGACCGGCCTATTCTATGAAGGAATTGTGTTATCAATTTATGTAGACTTCCCTTGGTATTGCCTACTTAATCTCCTGCTATCAATTGTTCGATAATCTGCATAGCTATGCTGGTTATTGTTATCTGCCCAAGTCATCAGTGATGCGCTTCTTTAAACGTTTATTAATTCCTTTGCTATAAGTTTAAATTCTCATTTATGCGCTCGCTTGTTATTAACTTAAATGATAGCGTTACCTGTAACATTTTCGGGTGATTTATAACTTAATAAGGAAATTAAAAATGCTTAAAAATCAAAAATCTAGGCCGACTCTTCAAGATATTGCTGATAAAATTGGGATCACTAAAATGACGGTTTCACGTTACCTTCGTGAACCTAATTCTGTTGCACTAAAAACGCGAGAAAAGATCGCATTGGTCATAGAAGAAATAGGTTACATTGAAAATCGTGCACCAGCGATGCTTTCTAAGTCATCAAGTAAGGCAATTGGTATTTTGCTACCATCACTCTCAAATCAAGTTTTTGCTAATTTTATTCAAGGTATTGAGAAAGTATGCAAAGAGCAGGGCTATGAAACACTGATTGCCCATTTTGGTTACGATGAAAAAGAAGAAGAAATGAAAGTTGCTTCGCTACTTTCTTATCAAGTCGATGGATTAATTCTCACTGAGACAAAGCATACAACCCGTACCTTACAAATGATAAAAACAGCAGGCGTACCTGTTGTCGAAGCGATGGAGTTACCTTTGCAACCAATTGATATGGCCGTTGGGTTAGACCATGAAGCTGCGGGGTATTTCGCAACAAAATCAATAATCGACTCAGGGAAATTAAACGTTGCTTACTTTGGTGCTCGCCTTGATTCTCGAACCCAGCGACGTATGTCGGGTTATGATCGAGCACTCTCTGAGAGAGGGCTCGAGCCTATACATATATTAACTCAGGAGCATTCTAGCTTCACCCTTGGTGGTGAGTTACTCGAAAAAGCATTGCAACAGCATCCTAATATTGATGGCATTTTATGTACTAATGATGATATTGCGATCGGTACGATCATGGCGGCCCAACAAAAAGGTATAAAAATTCCAGAGCAACTCGGTATTGTTGGTTATAACGCCTTAAATATAGGCATGGCTATTTCACCTCGATTAACTAGTATCGAAATACCGATTAATCAAATCGGCGAAAAAAGCGCTGAGTTATTATTGGCTTTTTTAACGGGTAAAACAATCGATCAAAAAGTGTTTGATCTTGGTTTCTCTATGCGCGAAGGGCAAAGCCTATCACGCATTTGAAGTCTTTCAGGTGCAAATGAAATGTTAGACGATAAAGCTTGCACCTAAGTCCGCACTTGTTACACAACTGCGCATGTTTTTAAACATATCACGTCCCCATGTTTGTTGTGCTGCTTCTGTATCGGGTGTTAATGCTGTTCTGTCTGATGTATCAGCTAAATTATCTAATGTACCAGTAATACAATCTAAACGAATAATATCACCATCACGAATTAGGGAAATCGCACCACCATGCAATGCCTCAGGTGAAAGGTGAATTGCTGCAGGGATTTTACCTGAAGCTCCTGATAAACGACCATCGGTGACTAACGCAACGTTGTAGCCCGCTTTTTGCATATTGCCTAATATAGGCATTAATTTATGCAATTCAGGCATGCCGTTAGCAGCTGGACCATTAAAGGCAACCACCACAACACAATGTTCATTTAATAAACCTGCTTGATAGGCTTTTTCAACTTCATGCTGACAATGGAATACTTTCGCTGGTGCCTCGATAATATGGAACTGCTCTGCAACTGCAGATACTTTTACTACACAACGACCAATATTACCGTTTAACATTTTAGTACCACCGGTTTTATGAAAGTAACTGCCATTAGCTGCTAATACCTGTGTATTTTCAGACTCACCCAATGCTTGCCAGCTTAGTTTTCCATCTACTAAACACGGTGTTAGTAATTGCTCTTCAAAGCTGCCAAAAGTGGGAGTGACATCGGTATGCAGCAAGTCGCTAGCATGCAAACGTTTCATCAATGCAGGTACACCACCAATACGTTGGAACTCATTAACATCAGCAGGACCGTTAGGGTACAGCTTTAATAATAGTGGGATAACATCTGAAAGATCGCTGATATCCTGCCATGTCAGTATGATGCCTGCAGCACGAGCAACAGCAACCATATGAATAGTATGATTCGAGCTACCACCAGAAGCGAGCCATGCAATCACACCGTTCACCAAACTTTTTTCAGTAACCACTTCACTTAATGGACGATAACAAGAAGAACCATAAACCATTGACGCGACTTTTTTGGCTGCATCATCAGTTAATGCACTGCGTAGGGCTGAGTGTGGATGAACAAAAGCGGAGCCTGGTAGCATTAATCCCATCGCTTCAAAAACTAATTGATTGGTATTTGCTGTGCCATAAAAAGTACAAGTACCCGGTGAATGATACGCGCCACACTCCATCTCTAATAAAGCGTCTTTACCCACTTGACCAGCAGCATATTTCTGTCTGACATCAACTTTCTCTTCATTAGAGATACCACTCGCCATTGGACCCGCAGGAATAAACGCAGTAGGTAGATGTGCAAAAGTTAATGCACCCATTAGCTGCCCTGGTGCAATTTTGTCACAAATACCTAATAACAAAGTGCCGTCAAAAAGATTATGACTAAGTGATAATGCAGTTGTTTGTGCAATTAAGTCTCTTGAGAAAAGAGACATATCCATACCCGCTTGACCTTGAGTCACGCCATCACACATGGCAGGTACACCACCGGCTATTTGCGCGGTATTGCCAAGCTCTGAAAGGGCATGTTTAATTTGGTCTGGGTAGTTCTTATAAGGTTGGTGTGCACTAAGCATATCGTTATAAGCGGTAATGATTGCCAAGTTAGAGCGTGTTAAGTCAAGGATTTGGCTTTTTTCACTTTGACAAGATGCGGCAACAGCATGTGCCAAGTTACCACAAGACAATGATGCACGTGATTTACCAATATCAGCTTGTTGCTGAGTTTTTTGTAAAAAAGCATTACGGGTAGCTTCGCTACGTTGCGCAATGCGCTCGGTAACAGCGAGAATAATTGGATGTGTCATGCGACTTCCTTAATAATATTTAAGTGGGTTAATGCTTTAATGGCGCGCTCAATAACTTGCTCTCGTGTGCCGTCAATATCAACACTAGCTACTTGTGGCTCATTTGTCGGTGGCTCTAATGTTGCAAATTGGCCATTGACCATGTTGGTTTGCATAAAATGCCCTTTACGCGCTGTCATTCTACGCATAATTAGGTCAATCGAAGCATCAAGATAGATAAAGTTAACGTGTTGGTTGCCATCGCGAATTTGTTCTCGATAGGATTTTTTTAGTGCTGAACAGACTATCACACCGGTTTCATTTTTTTGTTCTAAACTAAATGCAGCATCTCGAATACGTTCTAGCCACGGCGCTCTATCTTGATCATTAAGCGCTTTACCGCTGGACATTTTGATAATGTTTGCTTTTGGATGTAAGTCATCACCATCAATGAATTTATAGCCCATTACTTTTGAAATTTGTTCACCGATAGTACTTTTTCCGCAACCACAAACACCCATCACAACAATACTTTTACCTACCATTTTTGTCTCCTTGCTCTACTTTGAAGTAGATCGCATTTTTTAACTAAACCCAAAATAGGTGTTTACCTTACATAAGTTACGGGTAACATGTTACCCGTAACTTGAAGGTTTGTGAAGTTTCTCACACAATAATTATTGTAAATAACAATCATAAATAAGGTATAAATATGCAACAGATAGCTCAACAAGCAGATCCTGTATTTCTATTAACAATTGCGGGATTGGCAGTGCTTTCACTACTGATTCTGATTATTAAATTTAAAGTTCATGCATTCATCTCATTAACCTTAGTAAGTTTAGGTACTGCGATTGCAACAGGTGTTTCTTCATCTCAAGTTGTACCCACTATGATGAGTGGTTTTGGTGGCACACTTGCATCGGTAGCGTTGCTTGTCGGTTTGGGCTCAATGATCGGTAAAATCCTTGAAGTCACTGGCGGTGCTAAAGTGCTTGCAGATACTTTAATTGGTCGCTTTGGTGAGAAAAAAGCGCCCCTTGCATTAGGTGTAGCATCACTTTTATTTGGTTTCCCTATCTTTTTTGATGCAGGGTTGATCGTGATGATGCCAATCATTTTTAGTGTAGCCAAGCGCTTCGGTGGCTCAGTATTAAAATACGCACTCCCTTCTGCAGGTGCATTTGCGGTAATGCATGCGTTTGTCCCTCCACATCCTGGCCCTGTTGCAGCAGCTGATCTATTAGGTGCGAATATTGGTCTGCTTCTTTTTGTCGGGATGTTAGTTGCAATTCCAGCTTGGTATTTCGGCGCATACCTATTTGGTTTATATGCAGGTAAAAAATTCGATATTCCTCTTTCAGAAGCATTTTTTGGTGAAGCAGAGATTATTAACGAAAAAAATCTACCAAAATTTTCAACGGTATTAGCGATTTTAGTCTTACCTATTGTTCTAATTTCTTTAGATACAGGTTTAAACACCTTAGCGGTATCAGGCGTAATTGATGGTGGCTCACCTATCGTAGATTTCCTACGTATGTTAGGTAAAACGCCAGTTGCATTATTGATTACATTATTAGTTTGTCTTGCGATATTTGCTAAAGATTACGGCATGAGTAAATTAGAATCATTATGTACACAATCATTAGCGCCAATTTGTGCTGTTATCTTAGTAACTGGTGCTGGTGGTATGTTTGGTGGTGTATTACGTGCAAGCGGAATTGGTGAAGCATTATCTGGTGCATTATCAGATACTGGCATGCCACTTATTTTAGCCGCTTTTCTTATTTCAACTTGTTTACGTGTCGCGCAAGGCTCTGCAACGGTTGCATTAACAACTACTGCAGCACTAATTGCACCGATGGTTGCCTCAACAGTAGGTTTGAGCGAATTAGATCTCTGTTTCATCGTTATCGCAATTGCTTCTGGTGCAACTGTACTATCCCACTTCAATGACTCTGGTTTCTGGTTAGTATCTCGCTTACTGGATATGGATGAGAAAACAACATTAAAAACATGGACTGTAATGGAAACCTTACTCGGTGGTATCGCATTCATTATCGTTGCCGTACTTAGCTACCTTATTTAAGGAATTAACATGCAAACACTTGAACAAAAATTACAAGCGATTCGTATCGTGCCAGTTATTGCCATTAAAGACACTGCGCATGCAGTACCTTTAGCAAAAGTATTGGTTGAAAACGGCTTGCCTTGTGCTGAAGTCACTTTTAGAACGCCTGCCGCTGCAGAATCAATTCGTTTGATGCGCGAAGCTTACCCAGAGTTATTAATCGGCGCTGGTACAGTGTTAAATAAAGAGCAGGTTGACCAAGCTGTTGAAGCGGGAGCTGATTTTATTGTTAGCCCTGGTTTAAACCCAAGCACAGTTAAATATTGTCAGCAGATTGGAGCAACGATTGTGCCAGGCATTAATAATCCAAGCTTAGTTGAACAAGCAATGGAGTTAGGTTTGAAAACGGTTAAGTTTTTCCCTGCTGAGCCTTCAGGTGGCATTGCAATGCTAAAATCTTTAGCCGCTGTTTACCCTGTACAATTTATGCCAACCGGTGGTATTTCAGTTGCCAATGTAGAAGATTACTTAGCACTTGATGCGGTTGTTGCCTGCGGTGGTACATGGATGGTGCCAACTGATTTGCTTGATCAAGGTAAGTGGTCTGAAATCGCAGCATTGATTCAAGCATTGTAATAGGTACTGTAAACTTCGCAATGCTTCGCTAAATTATTACGATAATCTGCTGATGAAAAACGCTAATATCAATGCAGATTATCGTTATCCCACACAAATAGTCAGTCATGTAGTTTGGCTTTACAGTCTCCGATTTCTGTAGATGTTATTTAGCCCGATATAAAATTCAGAGATATTTTTTATCACAAGGGGCTTCTAGGCAATATTTATTCGCTTGGTAGTGTTAATACCAATTACAGTACGTAGCTAATCTCTTTACTTAATTGGAACGTGTTTTAATCAAGTTGTGACTTAGCTTATGGGTGACTTCAATCAATTCGCGGCAAGCATTATCAATATTCTCAATATGATGGTCTACAGTTGCTGAGTTTAATGTCATATATGGAATAGTTAGGGTTGCCATTACTTCACCTGAAATGCCAAATATGGGAGCACTTATATTTGTGACGCCTGAAATTTGCGGGCTTGCACCAATAAAATAACCTTTATCAAGCGTTGACTTGATATGAGTGCGTAGCTCCTTTTGCTCTTGTTCATTGATATCTGCATGCGCTAAGATCTGATTTTGTTTTTCTGAACACATAAAGCTAAGTAGTACAATTCCAGAACCGGAAGCGAGGATATCTAGCGAGACACCTAAGCGTAAACTAAAGCCCATTTTATAAGGGCTTTCTTGTCTAGCAATCACGATCAGCTCACCATTTTGATAACGGCTTAAATGACATGATTGATTAAGCTTCACAGAAAGTTGTTCCATTAAAGGCCGCGCACTTTGTAATAATTGTGCAATAGGTGGATGCTGGTTTGATAGCGCAAACATTTTTAGGCTCAAATAATATACGGAAAATTCATTATCAAATTCAATATATTGTTTATCTACTAATACCGATAACATGCGGAATATTTCGTTGATACTGCGATTTAACTTTTCTGCTATCTGCTTTTTGCTTTGAGGTTCACCAGTTGATGCGAGTAGCTCTAAAATATCTAACCCTTTCTCTAATGCAGGAGCTCGATACTCAGTTTTTTTATCATTTTCCATTTAACTCAGCTATTTTTGAAGTGGATAGGTATAAAATTATTGCTTTGATTCTTTTTATCTTATTAGAACATTTTTTTGGGGTATTGATCTAACGTTAATTTGCAAGATCAATACGCCCTATGAAATCTAGCATTGTATAAAGGCTGTAATTCACGCCTTGTTAGTTATAATTTCGCCTGCCCTATTTGGAAATAATTACTCATTTATATCTGCTGTTGCTTCCTTTTTTATCATACAAATTAGCTACTTAATTAGCCCCATCATTTCTGGTATGGTCATTGATACAGCAGGGATGTAAGTGACTAACATAAGTACTGCAAGGATAACGAGGAAGAATGGCAGCAAGGTTTTTATTACTTGATCAATACCCACACCGCTTACTTTACATCCGGTAAATAAGATCGGCCCGACCGGGGGAGTAATGGTACCTAGTGATAAATTGATAACTAACAATATCCCAAACTGTACAGGATCCATTCCTAAGTCCATGCAGATAGGCAGGAAAATAGGGGTAAATATTAGTACGGCAGGTGTTGGATCCATAAAAGTACCAATAAAGAGCAGGATCACATTAATAATGAGAAGAATGATAATTGGGTTATCAGTCAGCGTTAAAAGGAAATCTGCAATCATTCCCGGAATTTGAGTGAACGCCATTACCCACGACATAATAGACGATGTGGCTAACATGAAGATAACAATCGCTGACATTTTGGCAGTATTAAGAAAAATATCAGGTAGTTGTTTAATGTTAAGTGAACGATAACCGATACTTAAAAATAGCGAATAAACAACCGCAATAGCTGAAGCTTCTGTTGCTGTAAATACACCCGCTAAAATACCGCCAATAACAATCACGATTAACGATAAACTGGGTATTGCATCGATAGTGACTTTCGCGCAGTCAGCAAGTGACATTGAATGTTTCGCTGTATAACCACGGCGTTTAGCCATGATACCAGCCACAATCATTACCCCTAGGCCCCATAAAATACCAGGTACATAGCCACCCATAAACAGTGCCGTTACAGAAACACTGCCGGCTACTGTTGCATATACAATAAGTGTATTACTGGGTGGAATAAGCATACCGGTTGGTGCGGAAGCAATATTCACTGCGGTGCTGAAAATAGGATCATAACCCTCTTTCTTTTGAATCGGAGACATAATACCGCCAACTGCTGCTGCAGAAGCAACACCGGAACCACTAATTGAACCAAATAACATATTTGATACGACGTTGGTTTGCGCTAAAGACCCTGGTAGAAATCCACTTATTATTTTTGAGAAATTGATTAACCTAATCGCTATTCCGCCATTATTCATAATGTTACCAGCAAGAATGAAGAAAGGTATGGCGAGCAGCGCAAACGAATCTAAGCCAACGAACATGCGTTGAGCAGAAGTTGTGATTGCTCCATGTAACGGTAATATAGATAACATTGCTGCAAAGGAAGAGATGCCCACACTAATACTGATAGGGGCTCCAAGAATTAAAAAGAGTATCGTGCCACCAAATAAGATCAATGCGGCAGTAGTTGCTAAATCCATAACGAGACCTATTAGTTAAGTTGTTTTAAACGACGCCACAAAAGAAGCTCGTTATACAGTGAATAAAATATAATCAGCGCTCCACTAATAGGAATTGCCATATAAATCATACCCATTGGTATTTGTAACGCTGAGTCAAGTTGCCACATTTGTCGTATTGCACTGCCATAGCCGCCAATAACCATAATGGATATGGCAAATATACCTGTTGCTAACTCGGTGAACATTTCAATGTAGGTTTGCGCTTTCTCTGAAAACTTATTTTTAACAAAGGGAATGGACATATGCTCTTTATGACCAAATACATAAGCGCTACCAATGAGGATTAACCAGATAAATAGGTATCGAGATAAGACCTCACTGATTGCACTTGGGCTGTCAAAAACGTATCTAATCACAACTTGATAAGTCACTAGCACGGTCATTGCTGCAACGATAAAAATTAATAGACCTGCAATTAACTTATCTACCCAATGCTTTAATGTATCTATAAAATCTTTTTTTTGATTACTTAACATCGCTTAATATCCTGAAAAACGGGGTAATAAAATTACCCAGTTTTAGTCATTACTATTTTATTGCATAGACACTATTTTATTGAATAGTGCTTTTTGCTCTGGTGTTTCAATTAGCTCTGCTTGTAATTTATTACAGCTTGCTTGGAATGGCTTGGTATCAACTTCAGTAAACGTTGCCCCTTTTTCCTGAGCTGATTTTTTTGCCACTTCAATGCGATTGTTCCAAGCTTTGAATTGCATCGGGGTGCTCTCTTTTGCTAGGCGTTTAAACGTTGCTTGGTCTTCTTTGCTCATTGTTGACATGAAATAGCTACTTGCGACTAGTAAGTCAGGTACCATTAAGTGACGGGTTGCAGTGAAATATGGTGCGACTTCATACTGTTTTAAGTCAGAATATGTGATCTCATTATTTTCAGCACCATCAAGTACACCTTGCTGAATTGCGGTATAAACTTCACCTTGTCCCATTGGTACACCGGTGCCGCCCATACAACTCAACATTTTGATCATAGTGTCTGATTGCATAACACGAATCTTTTGACCTTTCATCGCAGCAATATTTTCAACAGGGGCATGTTTGGTATACATACTCCGAGCGCCAGCCGTATAAGCAGTTAACACTTCAAAACCAAATTTGGTTGTTGATGAAAATAACGGATCTAACGTGCCTGAAGTGAATACTTTTTCCTGGTGCTCTGGCCCGGAATAAATATATGGCATTCCAATCACTCGGAATGTTTTGTCATAGTTTTCAATAAGTGGGTTAGCCACCATCGCCATTTGAATCGCCCCATTTTGAACTAGTTCTAATGATGCACGTTGATCACCTAGCAACTCATTTGGGTAAACAGTTAATTTATAGCGACCATCCGTTTGCTCATTTAGTTTTTTCCCAAATGCTTCTAGTGCGATAAATTGAGGATGTTGGTTTGATTGGTTAAAGGCTGCTTTAATTTCAGTTGTCGCTGCTGCGAACGATGAGAAAGTTAAAGAACTACCTATTACTACTGCTAATGTTGCTAATTTTAACGCTTTAGTTTTAAACATGTTATTTTCCTTATTGGTAACGTTTAGTGTTTAATTAAGGTTTTGTGCCATTAACGTATTGAGTTCATATCCACGAAATCCATATCGTCAAATGTTTGGTTTTCACCTAGCATTCCCCAGATGAAGCTGTAATTTTGTGTTCCACAACCAGAATGGATTGACCAACTTGGTGAAAGAACCAGTTGCTTATCGCGCACGATAATGTGACGCGTTTCTTCTGGCTCTCCCATAAAATGAAACACTGCTTGAGATGGCTTTATGTTGAAGTACAGGTAAGCCTCCATTCGCCTTTCATGTGTGTGGGCTGGCATGGTGTTCCAAACACTACCTGGCTGAAGGTGGGTAATTCCCATACATAGCTGGCAAGTTGGCAATACATCGGGATGCAAATATTGATTAATGATACGATCATTGGCATTTTCTAATGAACCAACTTCCACTTTTTTAGCCTGCGCCTGAGTAATCAGCATCGATGAGTAAGTATGGTGTGCCGGAGCGCTGAGGCAGTAAAGTATGCCTGGCTGTTCTGCCAGTAGAGAAACAAATTCAATCTCTTGCTCACCTTTTGCAAGGTATAAAGCATCAAGATTATCAAGTGTATAGGTGCTGTTTTTACTGCGGATTTCTACTTTTCCACCTAAATTAATAATACCTAATTCGCGCCTTTCTAAAAAATAATTGGTTCCAAATGCTTTTTTATCAACAAATGTATCTAATTTAAGTGCTTTTTTTGTCGGGTAAACACCGATCGCTACGACGCGGTCGATGTGGCTATAAACCATATTAATATTATCTTCAGTAAATAAATTGTCGGTTAAAAATTCATCTCGTAAGCGTTGTGTATCGTATGATTTCACGTCTAATGGATTGTTGTTGTAATTGATAAACATGTTAATAGCTCCTGTTTGAATAAAGCAACCATACCCTTTGTTTATATATGATCAAATAAAATCATATATAAACAGGTTGTTTTGTGAGCAGTATCTCTGATTAATGAAACGTCGTTTCTTTAATTTGTTTTTTTCTGTTTGTTTTTTGTCTGTGTTTTAGGTAAGTGGGGTTAGATATAAAAGAGATCTATTTATAATC
>Ga0316197_10001196_pt1 | contig 18694 bp, 21 predicted proteins | sample OudBiesiAoxic_MG_FD_204939 | JGI IMG/M metagenome (GOLD analysis project Ga0316197, IMG submission 204939) | Coastal sediment microbial communities from Oude Bieten Haven, Netherlands - site A oxic | ecosystem: Environmental > Aquatic > Marine > Coastal > Sediment | place: Netherlands... | reverse complement strand
TGGCTGTTCCGTGGGAGATCCACCGCCGACCGCGCGATCCGGGCGTTCACGAACAGCCCGGTCAACCACGTCGGGATGGTGATCGCGCTCGACGACCTCCCGCCGCTGCTGTGGCACGCGGAACTCGGCAAGACGATCCCCGACGTGTGGGCCGGCCTCACCCACCGCGGCACCCAACTGCATCGCCTGGCCGATGCGGCCGGTCAGTGGCACCATCGGTACGGGCAGGAGGCGTGGATGCGGGCCATCGACATCGACGTCACCACCGAGATGGAGGACGCGATCATCCACACGGTCGCCGAACTCGACGGGAGAACGTTCCCCGCGACACGCTCGCTCGCCACCGGTTGGATCAAGGGCCGCGTCCATCGTCGGACCAAGCTCGAGCAACTGTTCTGCGCCGAAGTGGTCGCGATCACCTACGAACGGATGGGTCTGCTCGGCACCGAACGGCCGTCGAACTGGTACGACCCCGGCAAGTTCTGGAGTGGCAACCGTCTCGAACTCAACGGCGCAACGCTCGGCCCCGAGATCGCCGTGACCGACATCCCGCCGTTCGTACTTCCGACCTGACGCGTGTTCGATCAGGAGTAGATCGGCCCACCGAGATACTTGACGCCGTTGTCACATCCGAACGTCACCACACGGCGTCCGGGACCGAGCTCGACTGCGAGGTCGATCGCAGCGCACACGTTGAGACCGGTGGAACCGCCGCCGAAGACTCCCTCTTCGCGCGCGAGTCGGCGACACATCTCGAACGCCCGATCCTGATCCACCGCACGCACCTCGGATACCGCCGACCGATCCAGGAACGGGGGCTCGGGGAACACCGCGATGCCCTCGACACGGTGCGCCCCGGGCACACCCGTCGACAGCAGCCGCGATTCGGTCGGCTCCAGCGCGACAACGTCGGGTGTCACGCCCGAGGCGTGCAATCCGTCGAGTGCCCCCATCAGCGCCCCTCCCGTTCCCACTCCGGCGCAGACGACATCGACCGCACCCTCCAGCTCCGCCGCGATCTCCTCGCCCATCGGCGCATACCCGCGACGGACGTCTGGCGATCCGAACTGATCGGCGTAGACGTGGCCGGGTCGTTCGGCAAGCGCGTATGCCCGTTGCCGCATCCGTTCGGCCAACTCGGGCGTGATCGTCCCGTCGACGGATGGCTCGACGAGCACCGTCGCTCCGAACGCCTCCATCGCCTGCTGCTTGCTCGCCGAGAACGCGTCGGAGAACACGGCCGTGAACTTCAGGCCGAGCACCGCGGCAACGAACGCGAGCGCCGTTCCGGTACTGCCTCCGGTGAACTCCACGACCGTGTCGCCCGGCTCCATTTCGCCTCGCTCGACACCGTTCTTCAGCACCGAGATCGCCATTCGGTCCTTGTACGACCCCGTCGGATTGGCACCTTCGAGCTTGACCCAGACGTCGGCGGCGCCGTCGGGGACCAGCGGCCCGAGCCTCACGAGTGGGGTGTTTCCGATCGCCGCCAGTCCACCGCCGAGCTTGCCCATCATGTGTGACCTCCCGCCGCACAGTATCCCATCGGCGTACGGTGTCGGCGTGGGTGTAGGTGGCGTCGGTGCGGACAGCGTCGGTGATGCACGTGTTCTGGACGTCGACCGTCATCGTGCCGATCATCGCCCGTATCCGTGGCTGGAGTCCCTACCCGCACACCGCCGACGCGCTCCACGCCCTCAACTGGATCCTCCTCGTCGGTGCGTTCCACGCCTTCCGATTCCGCAACGTGACCGACCGGCGTGATGCCATCCTCCTCGGCTACGGCTTCGGTGCGATCACGATCGTGTGGTGGGAGGTCATGGAATGGGCGGTGTCGGAGGACGGCTTCGGCGGGGCGGGCGGCCTCGCCCTCACCTACGAAGACACCATCGGCGACCTCCAGCTGTCCTCCACCGGGGGCCTGCTCGGCTCGATCATCGGCGTGATCTGGCTCGGCCCGCGTCACTGACGAGCGTCGGTCGACCCGGGTGGGTGGCCGCTCGTCGAACGCAGCGAGGCCACACTGGGGCATGGCATTCGGTCAGAGCACAGGCCCATCGGCGACCGCTCGTCAGGTTCAGGAGCTCCTCGACCTGCTGAGAGATGCCGGCCACGGCGACTTCCGAGATGCGCGGGGCCCGATGGGCTTCACCCAACGCCAGGCCGGCGGGAAGTTCACGGCCGACGAGGCTGCCGAACTCATCGACCAGCTCCAGGCAGCGGAGTACGAGGCCGATCAAGCGAAGGCCGTGAAACCAACCGGCGGGCTGCTCACACCGATGACGGAGGCGGAGCGGGCACTGCGCACCGCATCGACGAAGTCACTCGTGCTCGAGGTTCGTCGACGGGGCTGGACGGTCACGAGGCCCAAGTAGCTCCGTTGTGACGAGCTCGGCCGTCCGTTCAGAGTTTGACCATCACCTTGCCGGTGTTGGCGCCGGTGAAGAGGCGGTCGAGGGCCGTCGGTGCATTGTCCAAGCCGTCGACGACGTCGACCGCGAACTTGATGTCACCGTTCATCACCCACGTAGCGAGATCGCCGATCGCCTGATCCGCACGGTCGAGGAAGTCGAGGATGATGAATCCCTCCATGCGACCGCGCATCGAGATCAGCAGCGACAGGTTGGCCGGACCCGGCCGCGGCACCTCGTCGTTGTACTGGGCGATCGCACCACACAACACGATCCGACCGCGCAGCGCGATGTTGGCGATCGCCGCTTCGAGGATGTCGCCGCCGACGTTGTCGAAGAACACGTCGACACCGTCGGGACACGCCGTGCGGATGGCGGCAGCGACGTCCTCGGTCTTGTAGTTGATCGCCGCGTCGAAACCGAGTTCGTCGATCAGCCAGGCGCACTTCTCGTCGGAGCCGGCGATGCCGACGACACGACAGCCCTTGATCTTGGCGATCTGACCGACGACCGAACCGGTGGCACCAGCTGCGCCCGAGACGAGCACGGTCTCTCCCTCGACCGGTCGGCCGACCTCGAGCAGCCCGAAGTACGCGGTCATGCCGGTCACGCCGAACACACTCAACGCCGCCGTCGGATCGATGCCATCGGGCACGACCTGATTCGAGCTGTCCATGATCGTGTACTGCTGCCAGCCCGTCATCCCGAACACGGTGGCACCGACCGGGAGATCGTCGTTGTTCGACTCGATCACGGTGGCGAGTCCGCCACTGCGGATCTCCGCACCGATCTCGATCGCCGGGAGGTAGGTGTCCATCGCCATCCAGCCGCGGATCGTCGGATCGATCGACAGCCAGCCGACTTCGGCCAAGGCTTCGCCGGGGCCCGGTGTGGGGATCTCGACCTCATCGGTGGCAAAGCAGTCGGCGGAGACGTCGCCGACGGGGCGCCTGGCGAGGGTGATGCGGCGATTGGTCTGGGTCATCGCGACACCCTACGCGGGCGTCACCAGGCAGGCGTCAGCGATGGAACTCGACGGCGAAGCGCACCGGGCCGCCGATGACGACGTGGTGCAAACGGCCCGGCGGAATCACCTGATACTCCCCGGCGGTCACGGTGCCGATCTCGTCAGGTGCGTCCTCGAAGACGAACCCCAGCGAACCGTCCTCGACGACGAGCCGGCCCCACACACCCGCTGCGATCGAGTGGGCCTTGCGCAGCCCGGCCGGTGTCGTGTGGGCGTCGAAGATGGGCGTGGTCCGCTGCAGGGTGAGGCCATCGGGCAGGTCGAGGTTCGCCTCGGAAGTCATCTCGCGACTGTGTCACGCGCGGCTCCGTGACCGACGGCAATGCGTTCCCCGACTTCGTGTGGTCCATCGGCGAGGAGGTGAATGGGTCGGCGGCTTCATCCACTACGGCGAGGCCTTTCTCGCGCGCTATCCGGAACCCCGGTCACCTCGACATCCACCCGATCTGGGTGATGAACGTCGGCGAGGTCGGATTGTTCGACAACGACCGCAACGCCCGACCGGTCGCGGCTCGCTTCGCCGAGCTTGCCATCTGATATGACACAGCAATGGCTGATACTCCCGATCTGCTGACCGCCCACGCCGCGAACCAAGGCGACAAACTCGCAGTCATCGACGACCGAGCCGACGGCAACGTCCGCCAGCTCACCTACGCCGAACTCGAGCAGCAGTCGAACCGGCTCGCCCACGTCCTCCTCGACCACGGTGTGGTACGCGGCGACAAGGTCGTCTGGTGCGGACAGAACTCGACCGGCATCGTGATGATGGTCAACGCCGCCCGCAAGATCGGTGCCACGGCCGTCCCGCTCAACTATCGACTCTCCGACGAGGAGGCGGCGTACGTCGTCGATCACAGCGACGCGACGACCGTCTACGTCGACGCCGAGTTCGCGCCGATGTTCGACCGCATTCGAGACGACGTCCCGAAGGTCGCCGACATCTTCGTGTTCGACGGCGACGCTCCAGCGGGCATGCTGGCCGTCGACCCGTTGATCGACGCCGCACCCGACACCCCACCCGACGTACCGGAAGCAACCGAGGCTGCGGCCACGATGATCTACACGTCCGGCACGACCGGAAAGCCCAAAGGGGCGTTCCGGCGCACGGCCGGCAACGCCGCGCAGTCGGGGGCACTGCTCCAGTTCATCGGCTACTCCCCCGACGACACCTATCTCACGACCGGACCGCTGTATCACTCCGGTCCCGGCGGGTTCATGGGGATCGGCCTCGCCATGGGCCAGACGATCGTCCTGCAACGCAAGTTCGACCCGGTCGACTGGCTCCGCCTCGTCGATACCTACAAGGCGACCACGACGTTCTCCGCGCCCACCCCGATCCGGATGATCTGCAACGTCGCCGACGAGGTCAAGGCGCAGTACGACCGGTCGTCGATGCGGGTGATGATCGCCAACGCCGCGCCGTGGAGCTTCGCGCTCAAGCAGATGTACGTCGCCGACTTCCCCCCGGCGTCGCTGTTCGAGATCTACGGCTCGACCGAACTCGGCGTCAACACGGTCATGCGCCCCGAGGACCAGATGCGCAAACCCGGCTCGTGCGGCAAGGAGGCGCCGATGGTCGAGATCCGCCTCTACGACATCGACGGCAGCATCGTCACCGACACCGGTCCCGAGGCGACAGGCGAGCTGTACGTGCGCTCCGGCTCGGTCTTCAACGACTACTACAAGCAACACGACAAGTTCGAGGAAGACCACCGCGACGGCTTCCAGACCGTCGGCGACATCGCGTATCGCGACGACGAGGGCTTCATCTACATCTGCGACCGCAAGAAGGACATGATCATTTCGGGCGGGATGAACATCTATCCCGCCGAGATCGAGGCCGCCCTCGAGGCCCATCCCGACATCTACGAAGCAGCGGTGTTCGGGATCCCGAACGAGGAGTGGGGCGAGTCGGTCCATGCGGTGATCGTCCGCCGACCGGGCAGCGACCTCGACGGCGCAGCTGTCGACGCGCACGCCCGGGCGCACCTCGCCAACTACAAGATCCCGCGTTCGATCGACTGGACGGACGAGCTCCCCAAGACCGGCTCGGGCAAGGTCCTCAAGCGCGAGTTGCGGGCGCCGTTCTGGGCCGGATCATCGTGATGCCGTCGCCGACGGTGAGGATCACGGCATCGCAGTCGTCGCGCTGAGCGACATGGTCGTTGAACTCGCGCAACGCGACCGTGTCGGGTGAGTTGTCGCCGGGGTCGATGACCGCGCCGCCCCACAGCACGTTGTCGACGAGGATCGCGCCGCGCTCGCTCAGCCGCGGGAGCAGCAGGTCGAGGTAGGTGCGGTAGCCAGTCTTGTCGGCGTCGATGAACGCGAGATCGACATGTGGCTCATCGGGCAGCGCGGCGAGCCCGTCTGCAGCCGGTCCGATCCGCATGTCGATCCGGTCGGTGACGCCCGCAGCCGCCCACGCCTCGGTGGCGGTCTCGACGTAGGTGTCGACGAGATCGAAGCAGATCACGCGACCACCGGCGGGGAGGCCACGCGCCAGCCAGAGCGCCGACATCCCCGTGAAGGTGCCGACCTCGACGACCGTGCGGGCCCCGGTCATCTCGACCAGCATCTGCATGAACCGTCCCTGGTCGTGGCCGATGTTCATCCCGGCACGGTCGGGGAACCGCTCCTGTGTGGCCGTCGCCAATCGTTCCGCGACCGGGTCACCGTCGGAGTGCACGACGGCGTACTCGTGGATGATCTCGGGAATGCCGAACGACTTCATGCCGCCAGCGTGTCACACCCGGTTGTGTTCCTCCAGCAGCTCATTCCGATAGCTGTGGGTCCCGTCGAATCGAGACATCAGGTACGGACCGGTCACCATCGGCTCGTGATTCGGGACCTCACCGTCGGCAAGACATGTCGACAGCGTCTCGATCTCGAGGTGAAACGGCGGAGTCACGAACAGCGGCGACGAATACCGATCGACACCGGGCGGGTTGACGACTCGGTGTGGGTTCGACACCCACCGGTCATTCGTCCAGATCGCCATCAGGTCACCGAGGTTCACGACCAACTGCCCAGGCGGGACGAGCACGTCGATCCACTCGCCGGACCGCTGTCGAACCTGCAGGCCTCCGTTCCCGTCGTCGGCGAGGAGGGTCAGCGTGCCGTAGTCGGTGTGCGCGCCACACCCGAGCTGACCCGGCTCGGGCGTCAGCGTCTCCATCGGCGGATAGTGGATCAGCCGCAGGTGGAGCATCGTCTCGCCCGGCTGGTTCTCGAAGAAGGTCGGCGGCAGATCGAGCGCCAGAGCGAGCGCCCGCTGCATCCGCAATGCGGCCTCGATGATCGCGGACCGATACGTCTCGACCGCGTCGCGAAAGCCCGGCAGATCGGGCCACTGGTTGGGACCGTGGAGCGGTGTCTTGGCGACGACTTCGGGGTGATCGGGCCCATGTTCGACTCCGGTATCGAGCGTCTCCTTCATGTCACCGGCGAGTTGGACACCCATCTGCTCCTCGCCGGCGAGCGCGCCTTCGAGCGTCTCGGTCGCGAACCCCACGTAGCCCCGATGGCAATCCGACTTGCCGATGGCAATCGCATCCTTCTCGTCCTGCGGCAGTGCGAAGAACGCACGCATCGCATCGAAGTAGGCGGCCCGAACGTCGTCGTCGACGCCGTGGCCCGACACCAGGAGGAAGCCCGTCGACCGGAGTGTCTCGTCGATCGCAGCAGCGGTGCGCGCCGCTTCATCCGACGGAAGCGCCTCACCGGTCGCGAACGGTGTCAAGTCGAATGTGGGCAGGCTCATGATGTCGGCACCTCTCGTGTGGTCGGTCGGGATGGTCACGTCGCGCCTCGCACGAACGGTACGCCGAGCGCGGCAGGTGTGTGACTCGCGCGGGCGCGGATCACCAGCGCTGCCAGCGTGACGATGTACGGCAAGGCCACGAAGAACTCATACGGGATCGCCGTATCGGTGCCCTGCAAGCGGAGCTGAACCGCGTCGGACAACCCGAACAGCAGCGCACCGACCAGCGTCGGGCCCGGCCGCCAACCGGCGAACACCACGAGCGCGAGCGCGACCCACCCCCGGCCGGCGGTGACGTTCTCGATGAACAACCCGAGCGGGCCACACACCAGCATCGCCCCGCCGAGTCCGGCCAGTGCGCCACTCGCCCCGGTCGCCAGCGTGCGGGTACGACCCACGTGATACCCCAGCGCGTCGGCTGCTTCGGGTGTTTCCCCGATCGCCGACAACGACAACCCGGCAACGGTGCGGAACAGCACGAACGCCACCACCACGAACACCACGACGGTGACGATGATCAGGGCCGGAAGCCCGATCCGGTTGATCCGTGGAGGGATCTGGCCCACGGAGTACTGCTGCTGGAACAACAGCGTCGTGGCGAAACCAGCCAGCAGCGTGAACGAAATCCCGGTCACGATCTGATTCGAACGTCCTGCGACCACGAACAACGCCAGCAGCAGCCCGAACAGGAATCCGACGACGATGCCGGCGAGCAACCCGATCCACGGGGAGCCTGTCGCATCGGCGGCGCTGTAGCCGCCGAACGCCCCGGCGAGCATCATCCCTTCGAGCCCGAGGTTGAGCACCCCCGAACGCTCGGAGATCAACGCGCCGAGCGCTGCAACGGCGACGGGGATCGCGAGTCGGAGTCCCGCGGTCAATGTCGCGACGGTGAAGATGACGTCCATCAGCGAGCCCCCGTCCCGTGAAACCGCTCGACGAGCGCGTCGCCGCCGACGACGAACACCACGACGAGGACCTGGATCAGGCCCGCCATCGAGGTCGGCAGGTCCGAGGATCGGGCGGCAACCTCGAAACCGATGTCGAGGGCGCCCAACGCCAAGGCGGCGACCAGCACGCCCACCGGGTTCAGCCGACCGACAAGCGCCACCACGATCGCCGTGAAGCCGTACCCGAGGCTGGCCGAATCATTGATCCTCCCGTTCACCCCTGCGATCTCGATGAAGCCGGCCAGTCCGGCGAGCGCACCGGAGACGAGCAGCACGGCGATGACGATCCGGCCTGCCGGGACGTCGTTGGCATCGAGCGCCTCGGGGTTGTCGCCGAGTGCGCGTACCCGGTACCCGAGGCGGTGGCGGGCGAACACCCACGCCATGACCGGCACGATCGCGACGGCGATCAGGAAGCCGAGGTGGACGTCGAGCCCCGGTACGATCGGCAGCGTGGCGGCGCCCACCGATCGACTGGCCGGAACGAACGATTCGGGGTCGCGGATCCCCACCCGGTTCGCCCACTGCAGCACTGCCTCGGCGATGTACACGAGCATCAGCGACGAAATCACCACGCTCGCACCGAAGCGCACGAAGAGCACTCCCGACAGAGCGCTCCACGCCGCCCCGGCAGCCGCACCGGCGAGCAACCCGACGACGATCAGGAGCGGGCCGGGGAGATCACGGAGCAGACCCGACGTGATGAGCCCGACCGAGGCGACCATGCCCACCAGGTAGTGGCCCTCGGCACCGATCGTGAAGACGCGCGCTCGGTACGCAAAGGCGTAGCCGAGCGCGATGAGCAGAATCGGCGTGGCCGTCGTCGCCGTGTCGCTCAACCCACGAGGCGCGAAGAAGATCCCGTCGATCACGTCGGCGTAGACGCCGATCGGATCACCGGTCGTCAAGCCGATCAACACGGCACCGACGGCAAGCGCAGCGACCGCGGCAACCACGGGCACGAGGACCGCGGCCACCGCGCCCGACGAAACCGATCGGCCGAGCACGCGCCCGATCGGTCCGGTCGGCGCCTCCACCGCGCCAACGCCGAGACTCATCCGGAGGCACCTGCCGCTGATGAGCTCGCGACCCGCCAGTCGGTCATCGCCAACCCGACAGCGTGACGGTCGAACTCCGGGACGAATTCACCGGCAATGTGCCCCCGCGACAACACCACGATCCGATCCGACACCGCGAAGAGCTCGTCGAGTTCGGCGCCGATCCACAGCACTGCGGCGCCCGATGCGGCGCGGTCGATCAATCGGTCGGCAACGGACGAGGCGGCTGATGGATCCAAGCCGCGAGTCGGATAGCAGGCAATGACCACCCCCGGCTCGTGATCGAGCTCGCGCGCCAGCACGAGCTTCTGTGCATTCCCGCCCGACAGACTCGCGGCGCGGGCCGCCGGTCCCGCCGACCGCACGTTCCAGTCGTCGAGTCGCTCGGCTGCGGCGAGATGACGCTGGCGACGTGGCCGCCGAATCCGGCGCGTCCGACCGAGCTCGAGATTTTCCGACAGGTCCATCGCCCGAACCAGTCCGTGCCGGTACCGATCGGACGGAATGTACGCGATCCCTGCGGACGCCGATGACCCAGGGTTTCCAACGTCGAGCGGCACGCCGTCGATCTCGACGCCACCAGCCATCGGAGCGATCCGCCCACACAGCACCGCTTCAAGGTCGGACTGGCCGTTTCCGTCCACACCCGCGACGCCGAGAATCTCCCCCGCAGCAACCTCCAAGCCGATCCCGTCGAGCTGACCCGACGACAATCCGGTGACCACGAGTCGCGCCCGGGCCGGCGCCCCATTCGGCACCTCGGCCGGCGTTCGGTCGCGATCGGAGAACGTGCCGGTTGCGTCGGAACCGATCATCGCCGTGGCGAGCGACGCCCGGGTGGTCTCGCCAACCGGGACGTCGGTCATCACGGCCTCTCCGGCGCGCAGCACCGAAACCCGGTCGCAGCCGCTGAAGACCTCGCCGAGGCGATGCGTGATGATCACCACGGAGCGACCGTCGTCGGCGAGGTCACGACAGACCGCCAGCAACTGATCGGCCTCGGTATCGGTCAGTACCGCCGTCGGCTCGTCCAGCACGAGCACCTCGGCGTCGGCATCGAGCGCACGAAGCAGCTCGAGACGCTGCTGCTCACCAACCGACAGTTCGCCGGCCCCGACATCGCCGCGTACGTCGAGTCCGAACCGGTCGACCAGATCTGCGAGCCGTTCCCGCACCGCACGCCGGTCAGGGCGGAGCCGCCCCAGCGGCCGAGCGAGCACGAGATTCTCACCGGCCGTCAGCGTCGGCACGAGCGTGAAGTGCTGTTGCACCAGCGCGATACCGAGATCCCTGGCAAGGCCTGGGTCGAACGTCGTCACCGACGAGCCATCGATGCGCACGTCGCCGTCATCGGGCCGGTCGAGGCCTGCGAGGATCCGCATCAACGTCGTCTTGCCGGCACCGTTCGCTCCGAGCACCGCATGGATCTCGCCGCGGCGGAACGTCGCATCGACGCCACCGAGGGCCGTCACCGAGCCGAAGTCGCGGCGGATCGCCGTCATCTCGACGGCGATCGCTCCTCGCTCCTCGCTCGGCTCCATCAGCCGGCTTCAGGCACGAACGGCACCTCGAAGGTGCCGTCCTGGATCTCGGCCAGTCGCGTCTCGAACAGTTCGAGCGCTTCCGGCGCGATCTCCTCCGATTCGTCGATCACGACTTCGAGACCGCCATCGGCCAGCCCCACGCCGTAGTACTGCGCTTCGCTGGAACCCGCAGCCACGTCAGCGACCGCCTGACCGAACACCATGTCGAGGTTCCACACGAACGACGACAGCACCGAGTCGCCGACTTCGGTCATGTCGCCGACGTAGCCCGACGACACGCCACCTTCGTCGTTCGCCGCCTCGATCTGGCCGAACGTCGGCGCCTGACCACAGCCGACGAACATCGTCGCGCCGCTGTCGACTTGCCCGAGTGCGGCCTCCTTCGCGAGCTGCACGTCGTACCAGTCACCGACCGCAACGAAGCTTCCTTCGGTCTCGGGGCGGACTTCTTGGGCCCCGGCGAGGTACGCCTCGTACATGGAGTAGCACGCAGGAATCTCGAAGCCGGCGGCGCCGCCGACGTTGCCGCTCTCGGTGGCCCCGGCGGCCAGGATCCCCTGCAGGTAGGAGGCCTGGTAGAACGGCTGCTCGTAGTCACCGACGTTGCCCTCGACGTCACCGAAGCCGCCGGCGTAGATGAAGATCGTTTCGGGGAAGTCGGCTGCCACCTTCTTGACGTCGTCGCCGAAGTCGAAGGAGTGGGCGATGATCGGGTTGAACCCCTCCTCGGCATAGGCACGCAACGCACGCTCGGCTTCGGCGCCGGGCTGGATGTTCTCCGACAGTGCGGCCTCGCTCACCGCGCCAGACGCTTCGAGCGCCTGGGCTCCGTCGTAGGCAGCTTGGCCCCACGATCCGTCGAACCATTCGGCGGAGTAGACGATCGCCATCTTCGGGGTGTCACCGGTTGCAGCTTCACCCTCGGCGGCGTCCGTCGCGGGGGTTGCTTCGGCATCGCCGCTGTCCTCGGCATCATCGCTCCCGCCACATGCGGTGGCGACCAGTGCGGTGACGGCAAGTGTGGAGACGGCGCGAAGGACAGAACGTTGGGAGATCATGGCGGCGCAAGGTACGGCGGTTGGATTTCGGCAGTGTTTCGTCACGGTGAAGGCTGGTCAGCGAACCGGGTGAGGGTGACGTACCGAATCTCGATGTCATCGCCGAACTCCGGATGTCGCGGAAGATACGGCCGTGGCGACGAGACGTCCACTGCACACGCTTGCTCATCGGCGAGGCGGCGCAGCAGCTCCGCGCACCCGCGCTCCTCCCACAGATCGGTCCGCTGCGTGAAGATCACCCACCCACCCGGTTCGACGACGCGTAGCAACTCACGGATCGTGGCATCGGTGTCGGTGAGGTACGAGAAGACGCCGACGCTGACCGCCATGGCGAACCTGGCGTCGGCGAAGTCGAGCGGCGCATTGAGATCGAGCGCGACCACCTCGTCGTAGGCGCCTCCCGACCGCGCGATCTCCACCGAGGCCGGCGAGAAGTCACCGCCGACGATCGTTGTCACACCCCGACGGCGCAACTCGGCGCCGACCAGCCCGGAACCACAACCGGCATCGAGTACCGCTCCGCCCACGCCATCGAGCAACGGCACGACGATGTCGGCGACGCGGGCGGGAGCGTCGTATCCCCAGGCCACGAGGTCGGCGTCATAGCGGGTCATGACCCAGTCGTCGTAGAGCGCCGCGACCTCGGCCGGCGCGGCATCGAACTGGGCGGCAAGCCCCTCGCCCGCCTCGCCCAGTGCGTCACCAGGAGATGCGTCATCGGTCATGGACCGAACCTACGTCGTTCAGTCGAGTACCGCCATCACGAGCGACCCGTGGTGGGCCACGAGGCGCCAGCCATCGGCGGCGAGAACGGCGCCCCGGATCAATGATTCAGACCCCGCCCATCCGCTCGAGTCTGCGAGCTGATTCCGGCGGTCTCGTCGTGTCGGGTCACAGAGTGACCGGCTGCAGATGCGGCCGCATCAGGGCGTTGACCAGCGTGCAGGGGTTTGATGTCGAGGATCGGGGTCCCGTCGATGGCTTCCAGGTTGCGCACGAGGAGTCGTGTGCCGTCGACGGAGACGATCTCGACTGGATGGAGACCAATCGGATTCGGCCGGTTTGGGGACCGGGTGCTGAACACTCCGCGCTCGTCTCGGGTCGTGTCGCCGCGCGGGTGCACGGTGAGGACGTCTCGCCGACCTCGATCGAGCCACGTCAACACCAGAATTTCTGTGCCGATCCGGAGGTCGCGAAGTCCCGCAGCGACATCGGGGTTGAAGACGAGCCAAGCGTCGGGTGCGCCCTCGTTGCCCTGCTTCGGTGCCGCGGCAAGGTCGTTCAGAGACGATTCGACCCAGCCGATCGGGTGAACGACGAGAGGCTCGCTGTGGGTTGTCACGACGGTTGGTCCGAGCCGCCGCGATGCCGACGACGTCGGCGGTCACCGCTGTCGACCCCGCGAGGGGTTCGTCGTGTCGTTTCGCGCAGCGGCGAAACGCGTCGAGGTGGCGCTCCTGGGAGGCACGTTGGAGGTTCTCGAAGACCTCGATGATGTCGGGATGACGTGTGGCAGCGATCAACCGGCTGTACATCGCAGCGTTCTCGATCTCGCCTTCGACTCCGGCGAGACAGGCCTCGCGGAGCGATGAGAAACGCGGCACCTCGTCGACCCACGAGTTGTGAGGAACTGCAATGTCGTAGCGTTCGAACAGCGACAGGAGTGCACTCGCATGTCGGCGCTCCGCTTCCACGAAGTTGACAAAGGGCGCTATCCGATGAACTCATCATGGTCACCGTAGCGATGGCCTGAGAACCCTCCGCAGGGCCGGAGGTCATGTGTTCGAACGCCGTTGGTGGCGTCCTCCTCGTCCCCGGGCCGTTCGACTCTGGCCGTGACGTCGAACGATGGACGACGATCCAATCGAGTCATTCAACGCGCGAGGAGCACAGATGAACACCGAACAGTTCGAGGCCCATCTCGATCACGATCACATCGCCGCGATCTTTGCCGACCGAGCTGCCGCGGAAATCGCTGTCGCGGGTCTGCGCTCACTGGGTCTCGGCAGCGAACATCTCGGTGTTGCCGTTCATGACGACAACCCGGTCGACTTCGAACACGACGCCACCGCAGAAATGGTGCACGACGCCGAGGCCGGAATCGAGGCCGGAGCCCCACTCGGCGCACTCGCCGGCCTTGGCATTGCAGCGCTCGCCGCGACAGGAGTCGGCGGGGTCATCGGTGTTGGTGGCGTGCTCGCGTTGGCTGGCGCGTCGGCATTGTGGGGCGCCATGTTGGGTGGGTACATCGGCACTGCGGTCGGGTCGGTCGGCTGGGATGAGCACGAGGACTTCGGCTACCTCGCTCTCGAGCCCGGCGAAGTACTGCTCGTGGTGTGCAGCCATGGTCAGCCTGACGTTGTCCGTGGTGTGTTGAGCGAGAGCGGTGGAAGGCTGATCTCAACGGACAAGTTGTCGAGCTAGCGACCCGCCCGTCGGTCTCGCTCGCTCCCAACCAAGCCCCGGCCTCGTGATGACGACTCTGGCGTGGATTCTGATCGCCGGCATCGCGATGAGTTCGCTGGCGCTCGTCGGTGCCGTGACCACGATGCTGCCCGAGGAAACACTCGCGAGAATCGTCATGCCGACCGTCGCCCTCGCTGCGGGTACGTTGCTTGGCGGAGCCTTCTTCCACATGCTGCCCGAAGCAGTCGGAGCGCTCGGCAACAACCTCGCGGTCTACGTGTGGCTGGTCGCAGGCTTTCTCGTGTTCTTCACGCTCGAACAGTTCCTGCACTGGCATCACTGCCACCGATCGTCGGTGTCGGAGCACCGTCCGCTCGGTCATCTCATCTTGATCGCCGACGGAATGCACAACTTCATCGGCGGCCTCGCGGTCGGCGGAGCCTTCGTGGTCGACACCCGCGTCGGGATCGTGACATGGCTCGTCGCCGCAGCACACGAGGTTCCGCAGGAGTTCGGTGACTTCGGGATTCTCATTCACAGCGGATGGCCGCGGAAGTCTGCGTTGGCGTGGAACTTCGCTTCGGCCTTGACGTTTCTCGCCGGAGCGCTGGTCGCCTACGCAGTTTCGGGCAGCGTCGAGGTGGGCTACCTCCTCCCGTTCGCTGCCGGAAACTTCATCTACATCGCGGCAGCAGACCTGCTTCCCGAGATCGCCCGAGAAACGCGAACCCGAGACAAGCTCGAAACCTCGGCCGCGTTCCTTGCCGGCCTCGGGCTCCTTCTGGCAGCCACTCAGATCAGCTCATGACATCTGATTCTCATGGCGGGACTGGCTTCGCTCACGACGAGAGAGACAATCGCCCGATCACCCGGACGTCAATCCGCTGGCGTGGCAATCGGGTCGAGATCGGTCGCGGGTTCAGGCACCGGGCTCGATTCGTGCGAGACCGGCGTTCGTCGCGACCCAGACGCTGCCATCGGGGTGAGCGGTGACGGCGCGGAAGCTGAGGCTGGGGAGCCCCTCTTCGAGACCGAACCGCGTCGCTGCGCCGGTGACGACGTCAATCCGATAGAGGCCCGAGCACTCCAGGGCGATCCACGCGTCGCCCTCGCGATCGCCGGCAAGGCCCTTGAATCCGACCGAGAGTCTCCCGTCGAACTGGGCGATCGCATCGTCGGTGATGGTCTCGACCTCCACGTCGAACTGTTCGGCGATGCACGCCCTGTCGATGACCGCGTCTTCCAGCGTGAGCGGCACAGTGACCACCTCGTCGCCGTCGTATCTGGTGAGGTGGTACGTGTCGCCGCCGTCGCCGTCGGCCCTCAGATCCCCCTGGCTGAGATACCAATGGCTGCCGTCGGCGCCAAGCACCCACCGTCCCTCGCCGATTGCGAACCCGAAACCGTCGAGTTCGGGAAGCTCGGCGGTCGCCGGCGTCCACACGTCGCCGTCGAACCCGAACAGACCGTGCTCGGACGCCATCCACAACGTGCCGTCGGCGTCGAAGCCGTACTCGACGCAGAACCCGCACGGGATGCCCCCGTCGGGGAGCGGCTGCGGCTCGATGCCCTCGTCGTCGATGCGCACCACGCCGATCCCGACGACCTCGTCGTTGTCGTCGACGGTGGCACCCGCCATCGAGATCGACCAGAGTGATCCATCCGGTGCCGCCTCGCCTCTGATCAGGGAAGCCGCTCGCGTGACAGGTGATGACCACTCGGTGCCGTCGTAGTGATAGACGTCGCCGATCGAACCGAAGCCGGTGTTGGCCAGCCAGAGTGTTTCGTCGGGCCCACCGGCTGCGTCCATACCGAAGACACCGTCCTCAAACGCTTCCTCCGGCCCGTCCAGCACGGCCAGATCGGGGAATCCGATGTCGACGAACTGGCTGCCGTCGAAGCGTGCGTACGACTCGAACCGCGGTCCGTCATTACTCCCGGGAGCATCGCCTTCGGTGGTCGCCCACACCGTCCCGTCGACGCCGACCACCACGCCGCCCACTCGGTCGGCCGACAGTCCCTCGGCGCTCGTGAAGACCGTGACCGAAACGACATCCAGCTCCTCAGCGGGAAGATTCTCGGGGGTCGTCGTAGCGGGTGTCGGTTCGGACGTGGGTGCCGAGTCCGTCTCGACAGGAGTGGACTCTGTCGGCTGCTGCACGGTTGGCGGCGGCTCGACAACCTGCTCGTCGCCGGCGCCGTCGTTCCCGCACGCCGCCACGATCAACCCCATCGCCGCCACAGCGACCATCACGGTCTTGGAGCCTCGCATGACGCATACCTCCTGTGGCCAGGTTCTTACCTCCATCATCAGCGTCCACTTCGCCGGTACCGGACACAAGAGGCCAAGGACCCACCGACGGTGGTCGGCCGAATCTGCGAGACTCGGTTGTGGATCTCTACACCTTCCCTGCGAAGTCGCTGCGCGAGATCCAGACCGCGCACGACGCCGGCCGCTGGGGCATTCAGGCCAGCGGCAAGATGCTCGCCAGCCTCACAACCAGGTCGAAAGAGATCCCGATCGGTGCGCACGGGATCTTCTACTGCTCGGCGTCGAAGAGCCTGACGACGCCGTTCACGTTCGCCTCGATCCCCGATCCCGACACCACGATCACCGATCTCTGGCCCGACGCGCGGTCGTTCGCTTTCGACTTCGAACCACTCGGATCACCACAACGCGAGATGGGTCTCGATCAGGCGCGGCGACTCCTCGACGTGAGCATCGAATCGACATCGACGAACTCGAGCAACATCTTCCACCTCGCGCCGACCCAGACGTTCGCGCCGATCCAGATCACCGACACCGACTGGGCCACGATCCTGCGCAATCTCGGCTGAGAACCGAGATCAGCGGACGAGGGTGATCGCGTCCGACCAGTCGATGAACCAACTGGGGTAGACACCGAACGCCACGGTGAACAGCGCTGCGATACCGATCGCAGCCCCGGCCGCGAACGGCACGCTGATGGCTGATGCGTCGTCGTCGCCGTCATGGAGCCACATGCTCACCATGATCCGCAGGTACAGGAATGCGGCGACCACGGCGGAAACCATCGCGATGATCGCGATGGCGTAACTGTCGACCTCGACCGCGGCCTGGATCACGCCGAACTTCGCGATGAAGCCCGTCGTGAACGGCACGCCCGCCTGCGCGAGCAGGAAGATCGTGAATGCGATCGCAACGAGCGGCTTGCGCTTGGCGAGCCCCTTGAAGCGGTCGAGCGAGGCATCGTCGTCGCCGACGACGACGGTGACCACACCGAACGAACCGATGACCAACACCGAGTAGAAGAGCAGGTACAGCTGCACCGACGAGATGCCCATCCCCGGGTCGACCTCACCGGCTGTGTGAGCTGCGGCCTCGACGCCGACGAGCAGGAACCCGGCATGGCTCACCGACGAGTAGGCGAGCATCCGCTTCACGTTGCTCTGGACGACAGCGAGGAACGAACCGATGACAAGCGACAGCAGCGCCAGCACCCAGATGATCGGCTGCCAGTCGTCCCGATAGGCGGGCAGGCCCGAGACAAGCACCCGGATGACCGCACCGAAGGCTGCAACCTTGCCGGCGGACGCCATGAATGCCGTGACCGGCGACGGTGCACCCTGGTAGACGTCGGGCGCCCAAATGTGAAACGGTGCAGCAGCGACCTTGAATCCGAGGCCGACGATCAGCAACGCGATGCCCGCCAACGCCAGCGCATCGTTGTCGCTGTCCACTCGGGTGGCCACCGCCGTGACCATCTCACCGATGTTGGTGGACCCTGTTGCGCCGTAGACGAGCGCGATTCCGTAGAGGAAGAACGCCGAGGCGAAACCGCCGAGGATGAAGTACTTCAGACCCGACTCAGCCGAGGCATCGCTGCGTCGGTTCGACGCCGCCAGCACGTACAACGCGAGCGACAGCGTCTCGAGACCGAGGAACAACACGATCAGATCGTTTGCCGACGCCATCACGATGCCACCGGTCGCCGCCACGAGGTAGAGCGCGTAGACCTCCGGCCCGTCGTTCGGGGTGCCGCGGATGAACTCGTCGGTCAGCATCGAGACGAGGATCACGACCGCCGCAATGGTGATCGTCGACCACATCGCAAACGTGTCGAACGCGAGCGCCCCGGCGACGAGGGTCGTCGGACCGTTGTCGGAGATGTCGTCCCAGTTGACGATCGCGAGGGTTCCTGCGGCGCCGGCGATCGTTGCGGACGCGAAGGCGTAGAGACCCTTCGGCCACTTCGGCGTCAGCGCGCCGACGAGCATCAGGAACAGCGCACCGCCCACCAGCACCAGCAGCGGCGACAGTGCGAACCACCAGATCTCGGGGTCGAGGTTCGGAGTCAGAATCGGATCCGTTTGAGCGAGCACGTTCATCAGCCCTCACCCTCCTCGTCGCCATGACCGTCTTCGTCCTGGCCTTCTTCGCCGCCGTGCGAGTCGTCGGGCACGCCGAACTGCGTCGTGTAGTCGGGGTCCGCGTCCA
>Ga0316197_10001195_pt1 | contig 18705 bp, 16 predicted proteins | sample OudBiesiAoxic_MG_FD_204939 | JGI IMG/M metagenome (GOLD analysis project Ga0316197, IMG submission 204939) | Coastal sediment microbial communities from Oude Bieten Haven, Netherlands - site A oxic | ecosystem: Environmental > Aquatic > Marine > Coastal > Sediment | place: Netherlands... | reverse complement strand
TCTATATCGTGCAAAAAAAAAGTTCCCTAAAACTAAGGGAACTAAACATTTTGTACAACAAAAGATACAAATGTCTACATCCTCGTCCTCGCAAGTTCGTAAAAATTAATCTGGCAGGTCTCCTGACTTGACTTCACCCTACTCATAGTCCTTCCCAAATTTCTTTAGTGGTATACTATTTTCGTCTGTCTTACAGTGGCGGGACCGTGTAGGATTTCAACCCACTTCCCTTTTAATCGAAACAAATCGAACCAAGATTATATTTTATTAAATTGTTATTAACTTTATACCATGTTTATTTTGTTTTTACAATATATTTCTTTTTATTTTAACTTAATATTAATTTAATTTCACTTTGGTTAAATTTTATTAATATTGCTGGTTTTATTGATATAGTTTAGCATAAGACCCCTCTAATTTTAAAAGCTCCTCATGGGTTCCAGTTTCTACTACACCTTCTCTATCCATAACCACAATTCTATCAGAATTTATAATTGTTGATAATCTATGAGCGATCGTTATAGTAGTTCTGTCTTTAGATAATGTTTTCAAGGCTTCTTGAATTAATTTTTCTGTAATATTATCTAATGATGCTGTAGCTTCATCTAATATTAATATCTTGGGGTTTTTCAAAAATATTCGAGCTATAGATATTCTTTGTTTTTGTCCCCCTGAAAGTTTTACTCCTCTCTCTCCTACTAGAGTCTCAAATCCCTTTGGTAGATCACTTATAAACTCATATATATTAGCTTTTCTAGATGCTTCTATAAGATCGTCTTTTGTTGCATCAAGCTTACCGTATCTTATATTTCCCCCTATAGTTCCTCCAAATAAAAATGCCTCTTGAGGAACAATTCCTATATTTTCACGAAGAGAAGTTAATTTTATTCTGCTTATATCCATTCCATCTATGGTAATTTTTCCTGAATCAATATCATAAAATCTTGGAATCAAATTTGAAATAGTTGATTTCCCTACTCCACTAGACCCTACTATAGCTATATTTTCTCCAGGTTTTATCTTCAAATTAAATCCATTTAAAATTAAAGAGGACTTTTTATAAGAAAACTTTACATCTTGTAATTCTATTTCTCCCTTTATTTCTTCTAAAATTATTGGATTTTCTATTTCTTTTATCTGTGGAGTTATCCCCATCATCTCACGAAATCTTCTATATCCTGCCATTCCTTTTTGATAACTTTGAACTAAGATCATCATCTTTCTAATAGGTTCCATAAATCTATAAGAATATAATAGAAAACTAATTAAAATACCATAGGTTAATTCACCATGTAATATTAAATAACCTCCATAAAATATAACTATAAATTGCATAAGATTCATAAATATATGGATTCCTGAAAAGAAAACAGCAGTAGTTTTATAAGTTTCTTTTTTAGCTTCTTGGAATTCTTGATTTTTTTCCTCAAATTTTTCTATTTCATAATCTTCATTGTTAAAGAGTTTTACTATTCTAACTCCCCCAATACTTTCTTCAGCACAAGAGTTTATCTCTGCTATTTTTTTTCTAGTTTTCCCAAACGCTAATTTCATCTTCCATTTTTGAGTAATAGAAAAATAGATCATAAATGGTAAAACTGAAAATATAACCAAGGTCAATTTTACATTTAAAGTAATCATCAGTGCAAATGCTCCTACCAATCTGATTACAGCAATAAATAAATCTATAGGACCATGATTAGCTAACTCCGATATCCCACTGAGGTCATTTACTAATTTTGACATAATTACTCCAGTTTTATTATTATCAAAATAACTAAAAGATAATTTTTGAATATGGGTAAATAATTCTTTTCTCATTCGTGTCTCTATCTTGATTCCCAAAACATTTCCATAATATAATTGACAGTAACTAAAAACATATCTCAATAGATACATGAATATTAATCCAATGGAAATATAATAAAATGTTTTTAAATCTCTTGATGGAATTACTTCATCGATTACTACCTGAATTATCTTTGGAAAAATCAAATCTAAAGATGCAAGGAATATAGCACACGTTAATGTGAATATAAGTAATTTAATATGTGGTTTGTAATATTTTATAAATGATTTCAATTCGTCCATTTTAGCTCCTTGATTTAAATTTCATATCTATTGATTATCGGTCTTTATCAAAAAATGTAATCAATATCTTTAAAATTATCTTACCATACCTTATAAAATAAAACTAGAACTTCACTTGGCTAGACAAAAAGAGAAAATAATTCTCCCTAAAATTTCACTATTTTTAGTATTAGTTTATAATTTTTTGATTATCTTACAGGGATTTCCTCCAGCAAACACATTCTCTGGAATATCCTTCGTTACTACACTTCCTGCTCCTATAGTGGTATTTTTCCCGATTGTTACCCCTGGCAGAATAATAGCTCCTCCACCAATCCATACATTATCCCCTATTGTTATAGGTTTAGAAGATTCTAGGCCTTTTATCCTTTCCTCAGGGTCTAAGGGATGAGTTGCTGTATATACTTGAACATTTGGTCCAAACATCACATTATCACCGATGATTACTCTATTAACATCTAAGATAGTACATGAAAAATTAGCGTAAAAATTTTCTCCTACCTCTATATTATACCCATAGTCACAATAAAATGGAGGTTGTATCTTTGCGTCTCCCTTTACAACAATTAATCTTTTTAGGATCTCTTCTCTTTCTTCTTCCTCAATGGCTCTAGTTGTATTATATTCTGAAGTTAACATTCTAGCCATTAATCTATCATCTATCAAACTTTGATCTCCAGAAAAATATAATTCTCCTGCTAACATCTTTTCCTTTTCACTCTTCATATAACTTCTCCTCTACAATTTAAATTAGTTTAATTATTAATAACTATAAAACAATTTTTTCAGTCTAAGTATACTACATTTACTATCTAATACAATTTTTTATCAAAAAATAAGAGGCCAAAGCCTCTTATTTTCTTAACATTTTAAAATCATTTCCAGTAGGATTTTGAAAAACTGCCAGATCAAATTCATGGATTGTAGGTATGAGGTGTTCAAAGAGATCTGATTGAATCCCTTCGTACTCCTGCCACACAATTGTTTTAGCAAAACAATATATTTCAAGGGGTATCCCTTGGAATGTAGGTTCTTGTTGCCGAACTAATAGAGTCAAATTTTGATTTATATAGGGACTGTTTTTTAAATATAATTCAACATAAGCCCTAAACATCCCGATATTCGTAAATCTTCTACCATTAATAGGAGTAACTCCAATATTTTTATCTTTATTTGATTCCTCAACTTCTTTTTCTTTTTTTTCAATATAACCTTTTAAAATATCAATTTTTTTATACTCTTTAATCTCTTCTAAAGATAAAAATTTTACACTATTACTGTCTAAAAATATAGATCTTTTTATCCTCCTACTTCCTGTAGATTGCATCCCTTTCCAATTTCGAAAAGAATTACTAACAAGAGCATAACTAGGGATAGTTGTAATAGTTTTATCAAAATTTTGAACCTTTACATTGGTCAAATTTATTTCTATTACATCTCCATCAGCTAGCTGATTTGGCATCTCAATCCAATCTCCTATCCCAACCATATTGTTAGCAGCTAGTTGAATACTAGCAACGAATCCCAAGATAGCATCTTTGAAAATTAACATAATCACTGCCGTCATTGCACCTATCCCACTTAAGATTTTAAGGGGTGACTTATCCATAATTATCCCCACAGATATTGTCACAGCTACAATAACTAAAAATAAACTCATAACCTGAAAATAACTCTTAATCGGCCGTCTTTTAGAGATACTGTATGTACTATAAATATCACTGAATACCGACAAAATTCCATTTGCAATAAGAGTAAATATTATTACCATTCCAATATCTATAGTTTTTTCAAAGAAAGATATAAAAAAATCTAATTTCCTTATCATAACCTGAAAAACAATCAATGGTACTAAAGCATTTAAATATTTAAAAACATTGTTCTCAATTAAAAAATCATCCCACTTAGTCTCACTTTTTTCAATCAATTTAATCAAATGATTTTTTATTATATAATTTGTAATATAGTGCATAACAATTGCTATTATTAAAGTTAACACCATTATTATTCCCACAACAAAAATCCTTTGATAATATCCACTTACATTTAAATATTCAATAACTACATTATAAAATTCATTCATACTACATCTCCTACCTTTTTTCCTATTAAGTTGAATTTATAAGAGTTTCCCACCTGTATTTTTTCTAAAACTATATTTTTTCTTAGCCCAAGAGATCCAATGAGGCCTAGATATCATTGCTCTTCCAACAGCTACTAAATCCACCAAATTATTTTCAATCAAATAGCTAGCTTCTACCTCTTTTTTTATAGCTCTTACAGCTATTACAGGTATTTTAACATGTTTCTTTACCTCTACTCCTAGATATACTACCCAGTCTAGAGGGAATTCTGCCGGTACCTCTATCTTTCTGTCTTGTTTAAATCTAGGATCAGGGACTCCACTAGATACATGGATTAGATCTACCCCTGCTTTCTCAACCTCTTTGGCAATATAGATCCCCTCTTCTAGAGTAGGCTCATTCCCCCCTATTCTGATTCCCAAGATAAATTTATCATTGAAGATATCCTTTGTTCTTTTTATTAATTCACGGGTAAAATATAGTCTATCGCCGTATTTATCTATTCTTTTATTCCAAAGTTTAGAGTGAAGCTGTGATATAAGATAGGTATGTGCCCCATGGATCTCTATCCCATCAAATCCACATTTTTTTGCCCTATGAAAAGCCGCTATAAATTCTTCTAAGATCTCATCTAATTTTTCCTCAGATACAGTGGCTATCTCCTCCTTGAATCCAGCATGATGGAGTTGAATAAGAGTAGGAGTTTTATGCTCTCGGCAGACATTTGCTATTTTAGTCAATCCCTCTATAAAAGTATCGTCCCATATTCCAATCTGATTATCCCTTAATTTACCGTCTTTGGCTACACAACAAGCTTCTAGGATGATCATTCCTACTCCTCCTATGGCAATATCCTCATACCACTTCACCAATTCATCAGTGACACGTCCGTCTTTACCAATAAGACTAAATCTAACCATAGGAGGTAAAACTACCCTATTTTTTAAAATTATCCCCTTTATGTTAAATTCTGTAAACAAATTTACTTTTTCTTTAATTTTCATATCTTCTCCTATTTTTTTATTCCTCTTCCCATTCCTCGATAAATGAGCACTCATATATATCTACATCTGATCTTAATTTATAGATGACATCTTTTCTTTCTACAATGATTTGAATTTTTTCCTTTAAACTTTTACTCTCTTGAATATTCTTTAAAAGACCCTTTGCAGGATTTATTGTAATTGGGTGTCCCACCGATTTCATCATAGTCAGATCACCATTGGTATCTCCATAAGCATATGATTCATCCAAATGTATTCCATATTTTTCTACAAATTCATCGATAGCCCTTTGTTTACTGATAGAATCCCACATAGGAGTAGTTTCTCCAGTAAATCTTTCTCCATCATAGTGATAGATAGTACCACAATAATCATCTGCACCGTATTTTTTTGCCATTCTAGATACCAAAAAATCTGGACTTCCAGAGATGAATATAACTTTATGTCCTTGTGCTTTATGCCATTTTATCCTGTCTCTAGTATACTTATATACTCTTCCTGCCTTCACATCCATCACTTGATTGGCTACAAACTCGTTTTGCTCTACCGTTATATTTTGAATAGCTTCTACATAGCTACCTACTAGTCCTAGTAGGTAGGCATCATAGCCACCTTCCCTCATATCCCATTGTGTATAGAGGTCTTTCACCTTATTTTCCCATTGTCTGGGATCTATCAACTCATATTTTATTAACCTTTTAAAATGCTCTGTTAAAAGAGAATCTCTGTATATAGTTCCATCAATATCAAAAAATGCTGCTTTCATAAATCTCCTCCTCTTATTCTAATAATATACTTAGCATTATAACATAATTTTATTCAGATCTTATTTTTCTTTTAACCATCAATTCTTAAATTTAACTCAATTACACCTTTCGAATGTCTTTAATTATTAATTAAGTTTAATTAATAAACAGAGAATTAAACTCCTATATGTGTTACAATATAAATATAAAAACTAGTGTTATTTTAGAGTGTTACAAGGAGGGAAAATGAAAGTTATCAATCCATATTCAAAATTAGAGGAATACATGAGTTCAATAACTCATCTGTTGGGAGCCGGGATGGCAATAAGTGGCTTAGCTTTTTTAATTATCCATGCAGTACAAGAAGGAGGAATGAAGCAAATTATAGGTTTTAGTATCTTTGGTCTTTCAGCCATATTTTTGTACCTTATGTCAGGAATATATCATATCCTTCCAATAGGAAAATATAGAAAAATTTTTAAAATTTTAGATCACTCTGCTATTTATGTCCTGATCTCTGGATCATATACTCCATTTTTATTGATATTAGGAGGAATTACAGGTTGGATAATTTTAGTTATTCAATGGACTTTAACTAGTTTAGGAGTTTTATTTAAAATTAAGTTTGCAGGGAAATTCCAAACAATATCCACTCTGATCTATTTATTTATGGGATGGATGGTAGTCTTTGTATTTGGAAATTTAAAAAGCCATTTAAATTCAGTATCATTAACATTATTAATAATCGGAGGTGTTTTGTACTCTGTAGGAGCTATCTTCTACTCCATGAAAAAAGTCAAATATACCCATGTTATATGGCATTTCTTTGTAATTGCAGGTACCACCCTTCACTATCTATCTATATACCATTCTATATAAACATAATAGTAAAAGAGGTTCCTAGTAAAATCTAGAGAACCTCTTTTTTAGTTAATCTTATATTCTATTTAAATTTTGGTAGATATACAGTAAATGAACTTCCTTCACCTTCAGTACTATGAATTTCTAGACTTCCTTTATGTACTTCTACTAGATGAGATACGATAGATAGGCCCAATCCAGACCCCGATTTTTTAGTAGTTCTAACCTTATCTTCCCTAAAAAATCTCTCTGTAATCTTCTTTAAATTACTCTTTTGAATTCCAATCCCTGTATCCGATATACGAATCCCTATTTTATCTTGTGTCTTAAAAGAAGTGACATTTATCTCTCCTCCAGTCTTATTATATTTAATAGCATTAGATATTATATTTAAAAATATATCACGGAGTAATGATTCGTCCCCCAAAACTTCTCTATCATGGTCTTTTAAAGTACACTTTAAAGTTATTTCTTTTTCTAGAGTGAGAACATCCATAAATTCACATAATTCCATAGTCATCTTTTCAACATTTACAGGTCTAAAATGCTCCTCCAATGATTCAGGATTTTTAGTAAAGATCAATAATTTTTGAATAATGTTATTTAGCCAGTTGACTTCATCCAATACTTTACCTAAATCTTCTTGATATTCTTCTATAGTCCTCTCATTAGTAAGCTCTACCTCTATCATACTTTTAATAGACATTATAGGTGTTTTCAATTCATGACTAACATTATCTGTAAATTCACTTATTTGAGTAAAACTATTTTCCACCCTACCTAACATAGAATTCAGAGTCGATATCAAATTCGATATACTTTTGTTTGTACATGTAGTTTCAATCCTTTCAGATAAATTGTTAACTTTAATATCATTAGTTGATTTGGTTATCTCATCTATTCCATTTAAAAGAGTCTCAACTATATTATTGGTATTATAATAATTCCAAATTATAGCTAAAAGACTTATCATGACAAAGGTTATAGTCAGCCACGAAAGATAAAGTTTTACATCTGAAATATCCCTTATAAGTGCATAGATATATGGTTTTTCTCCATTATTAAAATTTCCTATTAGGAGTCTTTTATTTTCAACTGTTGCATATAAATTTTTCTTCAAATCTATATTTCTTATAAGTTTTGTCAAAGCTTTAGAATTACTAAAAATAAATGAATCATCACTTATTTCCACATATACAGGTTTTTTAGATTCCGCATCTATCACTACCATATCTAAACGTACAGGAAGAAGATCTAAATAGTCTATCATGGTATTAGTTTCAAAAATTACCCCTTCTTCCTTTAGTAGATACTGAAATACCGCAGCTTCACTGGCTAACTCTTTATCTACATAGTTTTTGAATAAACTTGAAGTTAAAAAAAACACTCCTGTAAAGATTATTCCCAAAGCAATAAAGTTTCGAACACTACTTTTAACCATAGTTATAAATATTAAATTATTTTTTCTAAATTTAGTTAATCTTTTAATATATACCCCACTCCTCTTACAGTATGGATTAATTTTTTATCAAATGTTTTATCAATTTTTTTTCTTAAGTGATTTATATATACATCCACTACATTTGTGTCAGAAATAAAGTTGATATTCCATACTTTTTCTGTGATCATCATACGAGTTAAAACAGTATTTTTGTTTTCTATAAAATATTCTAATAGATTAAATTCTCTAGTTGTTAATTCTATTATTTGATCATCTCTAGTAACAATCCTTTTCACTAAGTCCATCTTTAGATTTTGAGCTATCAAAATATTGTCATTTCCTTCACTGTTTCTTCTAAATATAGCTCTTATTCTAGCTAGTAACTCAGAAAAAGCGAATGGTTTTACTAAATAATCATCTGCCCCTGCATCTAATCCTACAACTTTATCTTGAATTTGATCCTTTGCTGATATAAGAATTATATGTGTACTATCTTTTTGTTTTTTAAGATATTTCACCACTTCTATCCCATTTTTTTTAGGTATCATAATATCTAGTAATATTAAACTATAATCATAATTTGTAGCATAACTTATAGCATCTTCTCCGTTATCTACAGCATCTACATCATATCCCGCTTCTAAAAGACCCTTGCTTATATAGTCCGATATCTGTTTTTCATCCTCTACTAATAATATTTTCATTTTTTCACTCCTCTGTATACCCTCAACAAATCAAATATCTATTTTAAAGGGAATAATAATTTTTAAGTAATTTTTTTAAATTCATAAGGTCTTCTACACCACATAGTTCACGTATGGAATGCATTCCAATCATTGCTAATCCTAAATCTACAGCATTTATATCTAGATGTGTAGAAGAGATCGGTCCTATAGTCGATCCTCCTGGTGTATCTGATCTATTTACAAAGTATTGATACGGGATCCCATTAGGTTCTAATATTTGTTTTACTACAGCCAATGAATGTGCATCTGAAGTATAAGATTGATTAGCAGTAACTTTTAATGCCACCCCATGATTCATCTTAGGTCTTATTATTGGATCTGTTTTCTGCTTCTGAGCTGGATGAACTGCATGAGCCCCATCTACAGACAACATAAATGAATTTGATAATGCACAGAAGAACTCCTCCCTATCTAATCCTAAAGAAAGAGATATTCTATCTAGAGCATTTAACAACATGTTTGAATCTGCTCCCTGCTTTGTACTACTTCCTACCTCTTCATTATCAAAGCAAGCTAATATATTTACTCCATTAAAGTTTTTAGATTCAATAAAAGCTTCTAAACCAACATATAGTGCTCCTAAGTTATCTATCTTTGAAGCAGAGATCATCTCCTCATTTAGTCCTACAAGAGTTCCTTTTTCAAATTCATACAGATATAGGTCAAAATCCAAAATTTCATCTATATCTATATTATTTTCCTTTGCAATTATTTTTAATAGTAAATTTTCTTTCTCTAACTCCTCATTTACAAGTGATAAAATAGGTAGAGTATCATTTTGTTTATTCAATTCAACTCCTTTATTCACCTCTCTATTTTGATGGATTGCAAGATTTGGAATTATCAAACATGGCTTGTCTATATTTACTAAAATTGTTTTGGGTTTGAAAACATTCTCTGATTTCACCACTACCCTTCCTGCAACACTTAGAGGTCTATCTAACCATGTATTCAAAATAGGCCCGCCATATACCTCTGTATTTAGTCTGAGGTATGAATCTCCTACCATCTCTGGATTAGGTTTTATTCTAAATCCTGGAGAATCTGTATGGTTTCCTGATATTTTAAATCCACATTCATTTAATTTTCCATTCCCGACAGAAAATGCAATCAATGAAGAATGATTTTTTTTGAAGAAATATTTCCCGGACACCTCTAGATTCCACTTTTCAGATTCTAAAATCTCTTTGTATCCATTGTTTATCAATATATCAGCAGTATTTTTCACTGCATGAAATACAGATTTTGAAGAGTGGGAAAAATTGATAAAGTCATTTGCAAGTTTTTTCATTTTATTCCTCCTAAAATTATATATATATTATCCTTAGTATTATTTATACAATATTATTAACTAAATTAAAACATCTTAATTCTTAAAATTATTAATTTTATCTTTTAATTCTTGTATTTTTCTTTCTTTTTTTATATCCTCTATATTTTTAAAAGACAATTGATATTCTTTATTTTCACCTAAATTACCTAGATTTATCCCTAATAATTTGATTTTTTCTTCTAAATCAATCTCCTCAAACAACTCAACCATTAATTTTTTTAAAATTTCTATATTTTGAGTAGATATGTGCATACTTTTAGATCTAGTTATGATTTTTCTATCCAAATATCTTACTTTTAAAGTTAAAGTTTTTGTATGAAACTTTTGGTATTTTAACCTTTTATGAGTTTTTACTAATAAGTTCAAAAATTCAGACCATATAAATTCCTTATCCTCTAAAGGTGATGAATAAGTCCTTTCATTACTGATGGAATGCATTTTTGATTCTATAGATACCTTCCTATTATCGATTCCCCGACAGTATTCATATATCATCTCACCTCTGTTATAACCTAGTATACTCCTAAGTTCTTGCAATGACATCTTTAAAACATCAGATACTTGTACAATATTTTTTCGACCTAAGATCTCTTGGGTTTTCTTTCCTACCCCTGGTATGAGTTTCACCCCTTTATCTGAGATGAAATCAGCGAATTCATCTATATTTTTAATAAATGTAACTCCTCCAGGTTTTTTAGCATCACTGGCTAATTTTGCACTGAGTTTGTTATACCCTATTCCAATAGAACATGTCAACCCTGTATTTTTTAATATTCCTCGTTGAAATTTTTCAGCGAATACCTCATAAGATGGATAATTTTTTATAATATCTGTAATATCTACAAATCCTTCATCCAAAGCTAAAAATTCAACCTTATTAGTTAACCTTAAAACTAAATTTTTTATCTGTTTTGAAACTCTACTATACTTTTCTTTATCAACTTTAAGGTATATTCCATAGGGGCATAGCCCTCTGGCCTTTGTTACACTCATTGCAGAATGTAAGCCATATTTTCTGGCCTCATAGTTACAAGTAGTTATAACACTGGTTCCTACAATTACAGGTTTACCACGAAGATTAGGGCGATCCCTTATCTCTACAGATGCATAAAATGCATCCATATCGTAGTGAAGGATAATTTTTTTACTTCTTTTCATATCCTTTCCTCCTGCTCAACACTCTAAAGTCATTGATAAATATAGGGATATTATAACATATGACCGGTTACAATGGAAATAGACAAAAAAAACACCTATAATAGGTGTTTTTTTAGAACTCTAAGGTAATTATTTGATCATTTTTTAAGCTTTCCTTTATATCTATAATTCTTTGGTTACTACTTCCTCTAAAATAGAGATCTGGAGAGTAATCAGCTTTTTGGAATTTACCATCTACCAATACGTCGATATAGTCTAAACATTCCCTCATGGTAGGATCTTTTAATAATGTTTCAAAGGTATATCCAGTATAAGACCATATATTTTTATGGGTTCTCGCTTTTATTTCTTTTAAAAACTTTAAAAGTTCCGCCGGATTAAAAAATGGATCTCCTCCAGATAGGGTAATTCCGTCTAACATGTAGTTAGAATTTATATCTTCTACTATTTCATCCATATATTCCTTGTCTAATTCTCTACCTATGTCTCCCTTCCACGTTTCGTGGTTATGACACCCTTCACAATAGTGGGTACACCCAGAGAAGTATATAGAGCATCTAAATCCAACTCCATCAGATATGGTTTCTTTAAATATTTTTATTATCTTCAATTTCATTCCTTCTTTCTTCTTATTTTTGTTGCTTGTTATCAGACTCTTTCACCTCTAACTTTGGTTTCTTTAGCGAAGAGAAACCATAAGAAGGAAGAGTCAAGCCCACTCTTTCCCTCTTGGCGTTTTCCCTTCGTAAAGGAAAACTATAGTGCATATTTACTGTAATTCAAAATCACCTATAAATTCAATATGATCTTTAATGTTAAATCTATTCCCCTCAAATAAATTATTCATTATAAATCGATAGCCTGTAGTCATAAGCCCAGTTTTAATCTCAAAATCTACAACTCCTAATTCCTTGACTCCATTACAATTTTTATCTATTTCATTTAATATTTTCAATGTTTTATTTTGAGGTCGAATGTTCATTCCAGTAGAAGATAACGAAGGACTTGAATAACTTAACAAAACTTCAGATTTCCCACTAACTAAATCTTTGTATATATCATTATATTTTTGATTTAAACAAATAAAATATGCATACATTGAACCTAATACAATCTCAATAGCATCACACGAATCATTCATACCATCATAAAAAGAAGCTAAAGACAATATCAGTTTAATTCTGTAGAATAATTTTTCTAAATCTCTTAAACTTACTTCTTCTATTTTTGCAAAATTATTAATAACTTCCCAAAAATATTTAGTGTTTTCAATATTCTCATCTAAATGGTGTTTTCCATTAAATAATTGATATAATTATTTTTACTTGGATTAGGAAGTGAATAGTCTAAATCTATAAATCTCCTCAAATAACCTTCTGAATCCATTCCGTTCCCATAAATTGTAGATACAGAATGAGACAATTGTTCTTTATCTAAAGACAAAATAAAAATATATCCATCTACTCCAAATAAATGCTTTATCTTTTCTAGGGTTTCAATAGCATAGTCAGGCCTGCACCTGTCCAGTTCATCTATGAAAAAAATAACTTTATCAACTTCGAGTTTTTTCTTGATTTCAAATAAGTTTTTTTTTATATTTTCTTTAAGTTCATTATACTCTTGATATTTATTAAACAAAACTCGTCCTTCTGTTTCATTTAACTTTTCGTTAATCTCATTTAAATCTACTATTCCTTTGGTGATAAGTTTAATAATATTACTTCCTATCATTCCGATAACTTTTTTTAAATCACCTTTATTTGAATTTTCGATGCTATTAAGATGTTTATCTAGTTCTCCGATTAATGCAGAAAGCACATCCCCATGAAAATCATTTTCCCATGCATTAAAGTGGATTGTAAAAATCTTGTCTGATTTTTCTGATTCCAATTTTTTCTGCCACATCTTAATAAAAGTAGTTTTTCCTGTTCCCCACGGAGAATCTATTCCTAAAACAAAACTTCCCTTTTCTCCTAAATTTTCAATAATTTTGGTTAGGTTATCTGCTATGGGTTCCCTTTCAAGTTTACAGTTTTTAAATAAATATTCCATATCATCTGATTTTTCAAGTATTGAATTAGACATTAAATCACCTCTATAGTCTAAACTAAAGAGGGAATTTTGAAAATTCCCTCTCTACAATAAATATTTTCACTTTCACCCTTTATTTCTTCCTTCTCCTAATTTAGGAGAAGGTTAGGATGAGGTCTAGAGTTTAGTTATGTTTTGCTCTGTCTCTTTCTTCAGCTTGCTTATATGAGTTCCAACCATCTAAATCTCCAGTTAAGTAACCTGTGATTCTTCTAGTTCTTGAAATTTCTTTGCTTCCACAGATAGGGCATGCACATTCGATGATTCCTTTATGTCCACAAGATCTACATCTGTCTATAGGATGATTGATCGATCCGTATCCAATTCCTTCTTTTTGCATAGCACGAACTATTTTCATAAGAGCTAAAACATTCTTCTTAGCTTCTCCATCTAGTTCAATATATGTAATATGTCCACCACGAGTAAGTTCATGGAATGGAGCTTCTCTTTTTATTTTTTCTATTGAAGAGATATTTTCTTTAACATCCACATGGAATGAGTTGATATAATAATCTCTATCATTTACTCCTTCAATAGTTCCAAATTTTTCTCTATCTATCTTTGTAAATCTTCCAGACAATCCTTCTGCAGGAGTTGCTAATGCTGAGAAATTCAAATTAAATTCCTTACTCTTTTCTGTAGCAACATCTCTGATCTCTGATACAGCCTTGTATAGTGTATTATAAGCATTTTCATTCTTCCCATGACCTTCACCATAGAGAGCCATCATTGCATTATGTCCACCGATAAATCCTATACCTAATGTTCCAGAGGCAAAGGTATCTCTAACTTCGTCGTTAGGTCCTAAATTTTGTCCTCCATCCCAAATACCATTTTCCATCATAAATGGAAATTGTCTAGCTACTGCTGATCCTTGGAATTCAAATCTATCTTTCAATTGAGAGGCTACAAAGTTAGCCATATTTTTTACATTTTTATGGAATAATTCTACAGCAAGTGTTTGAACTTCTGATGAATCTGCTCCTAATCTTTCTACAGCTTCCTTTCTAGCTTTGATGGCTAATCTAGGCATGTTGATAGATGTAAATGATACATTTCCACGACCAATAGAAGTCTTGTCTCCTCTGACATTTTCAAATACTCTAGTTCTACATCCCATTGTAGCCACTTCATATAAGTATCTATCAGGATCATTTATATCCCACTTTTCATGGAAGTTAAATGGTGTATCTAAGAATACAAAGTTAGGAAATAATCTTTTCGAAGTAACTTCACACGCTCTGATAAAAAGATCAAAGTTAGGAGTTTCAAATTTTAACTCTCCCTTAGATGCTTTTGCCCAGTTATTTGTAGCTAATTCAAAGTCTTTTTCAGAAAAAGATATTCCTGTCTTTACTTTGAATATTTGAATAGGGAATACAGGTGTCTCTGAGTCTCCTAACCCCTCTTCAGTAGCTTTAAATAATTCTTCTATAACCATTCTACCCTCAGGAGAGAAATCTGTACCATAGTTAATAGAACTAAATACTACTTGATTTCCACCTCTAGAATGCATTGTATTTAAGTTATGAATAAATCCTTCCATTGCTTGATGTGTTTCATTCTTCGTATCTGCATAGGCAATTTTAATTAATTTTTCTACAGTTTTCATATCCATACCTAATTTTTCAGATAATACCATTTTAATCTCTTCACCTACACATATAGTAGTGATAGAGTTATTTATTATTTCTTTTAATTCATTATTTTTATTCTCAATATAGTCAGCATCTAAAAATGTCAATGATCTATATCTAAGATGTCTTCTAAATGATTTTAATACTCCTGGAGCCATGAAGAAGTCAAATGCTGGTATTGCCTGTCCTCCATGTTGCTCATTTTGATTGGTTTGAAATATTATAGTTGCTAGTGTTGCATATGTTGAGATAGATTTAGGTTCACGGATCTTTCCATGTTTTGACTTAAATCCATTTGCAAATAATTTTTTCAAATCATACTGCACACATGTAGAAGTCTTGGTAGGATAGTAATCTAAATCATGAATATGAATATCTCCAGCCAAATGAGCAGCTGAATATTCAGGGTTTAATAGATACTTATGTGTATAATCCTTTGTTGTTTCACTTGCAAAAGTCATCATTTGACCAGCAGGAGTATCTCCAGCCATATTTGCATTTTCATTATTTATATTATTTTTTTCCACAGTAACTATACCGTCGAAAGATTTTTTTATAGTTGTTCTTTTATGTCTCTCTATATTTCTCATATCTCTATACAAGATATAGTTTTTAGCCATATCTGGATATGTTCTCATCAATTCTTTTTCTACAATATCTTGTATCTCTTCTACCTTTAAATCTTTATCTAAATCTACAATTTTATTTACAACTTCTAATGCAAATTTTGTACTAACATCCTCTTTAGAAGCAATAGCCGCCTTGTCTATAGCACATACTATCTTATTTGCATCAAAATTAACTTTTTTCCCATCTCTCTTAACTACTTTCATCAAACACCACTCCACTATATTTAGTTGATCTCGATAAAAATATTACCACATATAGTAAAAACTGTCTAATTCATTTTGCAAAATAGAGGTATATAAAATTTATATGTTTAGTTTTTAGATTGATAAATAAGGGATAGGAAAAGATACAAAAACATAAAAAAATTCTTACTTGACATTGGATTTTTTTGTTTTATACAAATTTTAGAAAAAACTTACATTATTTCCATGCTTTTCTAAAATAAATATTTTAGTTTCCTTACTTTTAATCAGTTTAGAAAATCGAACAACTTTCTTATTTTTAAGCATTTTTTCTCGTACAGCTACTACATTTATATATTTTTTATTAAAGTCCTCTAAAAATAACGAATCTATTTTTGGAACATATCCTATGTCAAAAGCCATCCCACCATTTAAGATCACATAGTCCGCGACTTCTAAAAACCTAGGTAATATAGACTCATCTACACCTACAATCTCTATTTTAAATGGATTTAAAATAATCCCGTCTATTGTAATTCTTTTTCTATGATCGAGTTCTATAAGTCCCATCTTTTCTAAAAAAATCAAGGATCGCTTTTTGTTAGACAGATCATTAGGGATAGCTATAACATCTCCTGCCACCATACTCTTGATAGAACTACGTTTATCAGAATAGATACCCATAGGCTCTATATAGGTCTCTCCTATGGATTCAATAGAACTTTCATTTAAGTCATTATATAAGTTTAAATAATCCAAGGTCTGAAAAATATTGATATCAATTTTTTTATCTAAAAGATCTCTATTTAAATTCTTCTCATTTTCATATTTAACTAATTCTATATCTAGAGTTTCATCCTGTTCCATTATAAATTTTACCAATTCAACATTAAAATCCGAACTTACTCCTATTTTTAAAGGAGCAGAAAACAAAGTTAAACTGAGGAGACAAAATAAACTAATCCTTTGTATGAAAGCTGACTTCTTTAAATTTATCACTTATACCACTCCTAAAAAAACAGTCAAATTTAACTAAATAGTGCCTCAATAATCTTTCATTATTACTATATTTTTTACATATGTCAATAATACTAGTAATTCCTGACTTCATTAAGATCATAATGAAATCTTCATCAATATTTTCATAGTTAACATTATTTTTTTTCTTATATTCTAAATATTTTTCTCCCCTGATCTCTACTAATTCCTCTAAAAAATTTTCATATTTTGTTCCTGAAGAGGAGTCAAAAAGAATGGAAAATTCCATGGGTTTAGAAATAGCTAAATTTATATACTTATTTAAAAATATTTGAGGTCTTTGATCACACTCAGAAGATACCCTCTCTAACTTTTCATGGATATGATTATATTTAAGACTTGAATAGAGTTCAAACACTATTTCATCAAAGAGTATCTCTTTATTTTCATAATATCTATATATATTTCCAATAGGGACCTTAGATTTTTTTGATATTTCTTTCATCGTGGCTCCCTTATATCCATTTTCTTTAAAAACTTTCATAGCTCCTTGATAGATCTTATTTTGAACTTCTTTTTTCTTGATTTGCATCTTTTGATACCTCCTTTAAAGAGTGCTTATTGATGTTATAGAGTACTCCAATGGAAAACAAGGTAGTCCACAGAGAAGTTCCTCCATAACTCATAAGAGGTAGTGGTATCCCAGTAACAGGCATAAGCCCTGTAACAACATACACATTCATTATTATCTGGCTAAATAAGTAACCAGTAATCCCAATAGCCAAATACTTACCAAAATGATCACTAGTTGATTTTGCAATGGTTATACCAATCTGCAAAATAATTATATAGGTTAAAAACATAACCGCAACTCCTATGAATCCCCATTCTTCTCCAACTGAAGCCATGATAAAATCTGTATGTATCTCTGGAAGATAACTGTATTTTTGAGTTCCATTTCCTAGACCCTTACCAAGAAGTCCTCCATTACCAACAGCAATTAAAGATTGTTTTATTTGGTATCCATCTCCGTTATCATAATCATCATAGATTACGCCATTTACATAGGCTCTTATTCTCCTATTTCTATAAGAGGTGTCATCTCCTATAAAGTATGCATAACTTCCATAGGTCACCCCTATTACGACAATCACAGCAACAAATTTAAAGATATGTTTTAACTCTATATCTGAAAAAAATATCATTATAAATGAAATAGCTATATAGTGTAGAGCCGTTCCTAGATCTCTTTGAAAAAAAACTGATAGAACAAAGAACAATACAAATGGAAATATAGTAAATATTACATCTTTATTTTTATATTTTCTCTTTTTACAGGCGTTTAGCCCTTTAGCAATTAATATAATATACGCTATTTTTAATAGTTCTGATGGCTGCAACTTAACAAATTTAAAATCAATCCAACGTCTACTACCATTTCTCATAGGCACTAAATAATCTATCTCAAATGCTGTACCTATGGCAACAATCCCAAATAAAATAAATGTAAGGATAACTATTAGTTTAATGGCTTGCTTTTTTTCATACCACCTATAATTAATTCCTAATCCCACGAATAAAGGGATTATCCCTGCCAAAAGAAATAAAAATTGTCTTTTCACAAAAAAATATTCTGTTTTATAAAACCTCATAGAGGTATAAAAACTTGCACTGGCTATATTTAAAAGACTAAATATTGCTAATCCTAAAGTAGCTATGATCA
>Ga0316197_10001194_pt1 | contig 18707 bp, 14 predicted proteins | sample OudBiesiAoxic_MG_FD_204939 | JGI IMG/M metagenome (GOLD analysis project Ga0316197, IMG submission 204939) | Coastal sediment microbial communities from Oude Bieten Haven, Netherlands - site A oxic | ecosystem: Environmental > Aquatic > Marine > Coastal > Sediment | place: Netherlands... | reverse complement strand
ATAAGTTCTGATGGGCCTGGACCACCGCCCGTTCCACTTCAAGACACTCGAGACCTGCACGGAGGACACCGATGGATGTCGATACCCACATCGAGGCAATCAGTCGAGAGGGCAAGCGGCTCGCTACCGCCGCCTCCCACGCTCGGCTCGATGACCCCATACCGTGGTGCCCCGGCTGGGACACTCGCGAACTCCTCCGCCATCTGAGCGAGATCCACCTGTGGGCAGCTTCGCACGTCGCACGACGCGCCGTGAGAGAGGGCGCCTCAGAGCTGGTCGACCTCGAGGCCTCCTGGCCGGATCTGGCGGTCTTCTGGCCCGGTGACGACGCCCTGACCGACTACTACCTTGCCACAAACACCAACCTCGTCGCCGAGCTCGAGTCGGCGCCGTCCGACCTCGCGACGTGGACATTCCTCCCTGCGCCATCACCGCGCCAGATGTGGGCGCGCCGCCAAGCCCACGAGACAGCGATTCACCGCTTCGACGCCGAGTCGGCAACAGCGTCGGTGAGCGGGTTCGACCCAACGTTCGCCTCCGACGGTATCGACGAGATTCTGACCGCCATGGCTCCCAGGATCGACGAGCTGCCACTCGAGTCCTGTGTGACGATGGCGATCTCCCCCAGCGACGTCGACGAGCGTTGGCTCGTCACTCTTGGACCGGACGGGATCGAGACGGTTCGAGCTGACGGCCCCGCCGACCTCGTCCTCACCGGACTCGCTTCCGACCTGTACCTCGCCGTGTGGAACAGAGGAGATGACACAGCGATCACGTTGACAGGCGATCTCACCGTCCTAGACACCTGGCGCACCCGCCACCGAGCGCGGTGGCCGCGCACCCGCGACGAGGACGAAGCCAAGGCAAAGGCTCTCAATGAGGAGACCGTCCGGACAGTCTCGACAACCACTGCCCCCATGTCCTGACATATGAGCGACTGCGGTTCGGCCTTCAAGCAACGCTGTACCTTGGGGCCCGCCAGGAAGTCGCTACCGCCATCGCCCAGAAACCCTTGCAGTTAAGCTATCGAGAAGCCCTCGTAGCTCAGGGGATAGAGCACCGGTTTCCTAAACCGGGTGTCGCAAGTTCGATTCTTGCCGAGGGCGCCACAGGGACGCTGATCCCCAACCCTGCGATCCCTTCTCGGGATCGCCTCTCCCCCGAATCTCCGACCTTTCCCTCCCCCGCAATCGGGTAGGACCGCCATTCACGGCCCGAACCCGACAACACCCACCAGACGGGGCGAGAGTTCGATTCTTGCCGAGGGCGCCGGTCGATAGCCGTCATGTGACACGGGGATATCGGCGTTCTGTTCAGGAAACCAAACCATCCCAGATGTGCCGGGTGTCCGTCGGAGGAAATGGAGATGGACGCGCAGAGCGCGCCGCAAGGATCGCAACAGAGCGAAATCTCGGGTAGATCCCTGCGCCCGATGTACGACGACGGGTCTTGCCTCGTCCGAAGTCGGAAGGACCCGCCTGGCCACGGCGACACACCTTTGGGCTCGATCGACGGCCTTGGAGGCTGCGGAGAGCGGAATACTGTCGTGCGCTATGTCACAGCAATGATCACATTGCCCCGCTTGTGTCCGCTGTCAACGTACCTGTGCGCGTCGACGATGTTGTCCAGGGCATAGGTGCGGTCGATCACGGGCCTGATCTCGCCTTTCGTCGCCAATTCGCCGAGCAGAATCAGGTCCTCGCGACGAAGTTTCGGTGTCCCGTCATCCACCGAGATGCAGGCCCCGCCGGGGGCAAGCACTCGCTGGCAACGCCGAAGAGCACTGGCGCTCTTCTTCTTGCCCACGGCATCGAAGACCAGGTCATAGCGCTCCTCAGTGTCCACGAAGTCCTCGACGGTGTAGTCGACCACTCTCGTAGCGCCGAGAGATCTCACGAGGTCCACGTTCGCAGTACTGCAGACGCCCGTGACAGCCGCGCCGAAATGGCGGGCGAGCTGCACGGCCGACGTGCCCACGGCCCCGGATGCCCCAAAGACGAGGACGCTTTGTCCCGCTCGAACGCCGGCCTTCCGAAGGAAGTGGAGAGCGAGGAGGCCACCGTAGGGAATGGCCGCCGACTCCTCGTCGGTGAGATTGGCCGGTCGTGCGGCCAGAAGCCCGTCCTCCGGCCAGCACACATACTGCGCATAGGCGCCGAAGAGATGTCGATTGAAGCCGAACACCCGGTCACCGGGTTCGAACGTCCCGACTTCGGCTCCGACCGAATCCACCTCCCCAGAGAGCACCATGCCGAGCACCCGTCGCCTGGGAGCCTTCCAACCGAGTACGACCCGCGCCATGATCCGGTACGCGAGACTCAGCCTCAGCCCCCGGATGTAGCAATCACTCGACGACACGTCAGTCGCCAGGATGCGTATGCGTACCTCGTTCTTCTTTGGAACTGGAATCGCGAGTTCTTCCAGCCGGAGAACCTCCGGCGGACCGTATCGCGTGCAGACAACCGCTCTCAACTCTGGGCCACCTCAACCTACGCACCCGTGCTTCGCTTCCCCACCGAACAACGTCTCTGGAGCTCGCGTTGGCCGCCACGACCGGCTTGGTCCCCTCGATAGGACGTCCCGCGCACACTACTTCTCATTACCGCTCCAAGCTCCTCCACCACTGGCCGCCACCTTGAAGAACACGCACCCGGACTCTCCGTCCGCCCCGCGTTCCTGAGAACCGGCAGACGGTGTAGCGAGCGCGCTTCAGGACGCATGGGCTGAACTGGAGTGGAAGCCACCAAGGGTGTCCGTCACAGGACGAGGAACGATGAATGGTGCTCCAGCCGAACCGTCCTGTCAGTTCTCCATGCGAGGGTTCCAGACCTCCCACACCTTCCCGACGAGATCGGGCCCGGGCCTCAACGTTGGATCGCCGGGCATCCAGCCGGCGGGGGTGGCTTCGGCACCTTCGGACTCGCGCACCAACTGGAATGCCTGCACCTGACGGATTGTCTCGTCGATGCGTCTGCCCACGGGCGGCGTGAGGACTTCCATTGCCTGGATCACGCCATCCGGGTCGATGATGAACCGGCCGCGCATCTCGATTCCCTGAGCCTCATCCCAGACGCCGTACGCCCGCCCGATGTTCCCCGCCTGGTCCGAGGCCATGGCGAACGGCACACCGCCATCGACCATCTTCGAGAGTTCGTGGTCATTCCACATCTTGTGAACGAAGTGGCTGTCGACACTCACCGAGATGACTTCCACGCCGAGCTCCTGCAAGTCTGCATACCTGTCGGCGACCGCCGACACTTCAGTCGCTCAGACGAAGGTGAAGTCACCGGGATAGAAGCACAACAGCACCCACTTGCCGGCGGAGTCCGACAGGCGGACGGGGTTGAAGCCACCGTTGTGATAGGCGGGAGCGGTGAAGTCGGGGGCTTGCTGTCCTACGCTCACGCTCACGTGAACCTCCTCTAGCGAATCATCCGACCGGGCCGACACATGGTCTTCCGAGAGCAGTTCGCCTCCGACGGTACCGGTCACCCGGCCACATCCGACGGTGTCATCGGCCATCATTGCCCTCTCAGTTGACTTCTCAATACTAATGATCGGCCAATCCCCCGCCCAATCTCTCGGACGGAGCTTTTGGCAAGGCTCGGGATCGGACTCTCAAGAACGGACAGGCTCATTCGTCGAGAAACAAGTCCAGGTCGTCGAATGCCCCGGTGAACATGGCTTCCAGAATGGCGTCGACGCAGGGTCCCGCGTTGTCGGGATCATCGGCCATGAGCCGGGCAGCGTGCTCTTCAGTGTCGCTTGCGAAAGCCGAGAGATCGTCGGCGGATGCGCCTGAGGCGATCATGTCTTGGACCTCGGCGGCGTACTCCGCACAAGACGAAGAAGACGTGGTGCCGCCACATGACGCAGCTACGACGGCTAGTACAACGAGCATTGATCGAATTCGCTCCATCCAAGGGCATCGGAAACAGGCGCAGCCTCCTTGACGGGTACCGTCGCGGACTCAATCGATAGCCGACCGGAGTGTTCCGATCCACACACCCTCTCCGATAGAGACAGCGACCTGGTCACCGTGCACGTCGAGTCCGTAGACCCAGTCGCCGACACCATCGGTTGGCGCGTCGAGCAAGATCGGTGTGCCTTTCCAGCCGTCGTCTGACGGTGTGAAGATCCAGAACGTGGCGGCCCTGTCACCGTGGGCTGCGGCCGTGACGATGGCGTCGCCGTCAATCCGGGCACCGAATCCGAAACCCTCTCCCCCTTGCCCGACGATCTGCGGCGTCCAGCTGTCGTCCGTACGTGTGTACAAGTAGAGGCCGCCCCGACTTCCCGGTCCTGGTGTTGAGCCGTCGGCTCCAACGAGAAGACGATCGCCGTCGAGATCGAGTGAGCTCCCCCACATCCCGGTATCCCACTGCTCGTGCAGCGTGGAGGTGTGGGTCCACGATGCCCCATCCCAGTTGTAGACCCGCACAGATCCGGCACCCTGGGTGGTGTGGAGACCCGTGGAGGAAACGGCAAAAACGTCACCGGAAATAGCCCCGGCCCAGGTCTCCCAGTTGCTTCGATGCCCAATCGTGATCGTCTCGACGTTCCAGCCGTTTCCCATCCACGTAGCCACGTGGACAACGGCATCGTCACCGGCCATCCCCGACATCAGGACCCGATCCCCGGAGGAGCTCAAGGCGAGCACGTCATCGCTGAGCGCATCAAACGACGTGGTGAACCAGGAATCACCGATCCAACGATGGACGTGCCCTCCGACGCCAACGTTTGACCCGGCCGCGGCGACGGTCGACCCTACCCACGTGTACCGCCCCATCCCGTCGAGGGGTTCGGCATCCTGCCAACCAGACGAGCGCCAGTAGAACAGGTTCTGATCAGCTCCGTACGGTGCAGTAGCGATGAGACCAAGCTCGTTGAATGCAACGCGACTGCCAGACGGTAGCTGTGTAACCCAGTCGACCGTGACGGCGGAGAACCGGCAGCCCTCTCTGACTGCGGGTTGCACGATGTGCGTCACGTCGCCACCGTTGACGTAGATCCACACCATGGTGTGCAGACCCACATCTTCGTATCTCCTCCAATTCTCGAAGGAGTCCTGCCAGTCGGGGCCGTTGATAGATTCGGCGATCACCTGAGCGTCACCGACCACTGGCAGAGATCGGATGCTGGAATTCTGGTTGCCGATGTGGATTCCGCTCCCGGGATCACACGATTGGAAGCACGCAAGATCGAAGTCCAGCGTGGTTTCGGTCGCACCGTCGACGAAGCCGAACCAGACGCCGTCGGGTAGCTCTCCCGGACCAGGAGCACATCCCGACCCACCGCCAGCGGCGATCGGCTCGGGTGAAACGAACGGGTCGGGCGGCACGAATCGAACCAATGCGGGCCCTGCCATTGTGGTCGTGGACGCTCCGGTGGTTGTCGAGAAGCCAGCGCTCGTGGTGCTCGACAGGATGGTCGTAGTTGTGGACGTCTTTGTCGCCGACGTGGTCACGGTGACGTCTGGTCCCTGTGCAGCATCGCCAGTGGCGGACGATGTCGATGTGGGAGTGACGCTGGAACACGAACCAAGGAAGACCGCTACTCCGGCGAAACAAGCCACGCATCGCCTCATGGCGCCTCCATGTCCCTTGCCTCCATGAGTCGATCCCGTGAACGCAGGTTGGGCTGCATGTGATTCATGGCACCCCCATTGTCCGTCGCGACCGGACCGAGTGGGATCGGGGAATTCCCCGACAGCCGTCCGAGGCTTGGGCTGGCACGGCATCGCCGTCGGAGGCACCTAGTCTGCATAACCGCATGGCAGTTGATTCCCGGGTACTCCGACCACCGCTCTGGTACAAGGACGCGGTCATCTATGAGGTCCACGTCCGCGCCTTCTCCGACTCGAACGATGACGGCATCGGCGACTTCCAGGGTCTCACCTCGCGGCTCGACTATCTGAGCCGCCTTGGCATCGACACGATCTGGCTGCTCCCGTTCTATCCATCACCACTGCGTGACGACGGCTACGACATCGCCGAGTACTACGACGTACACCCCAGCTACGGAACCCTCGACGACTTCAAGGAGTTCCTCGACGCGGCTCATTCACGCAACATGCGGGTCATCACCGAGCTGGTCATCAACCACACATCCGACCAGCACCCGTGGTTCCAACGAGCGCGTCGGGCCGAGGCCGGCACCGCAGAGCGCGACTTCTACGTGTGGAGCGACACGCCGGACAAGTTCGCCGACGTTCGAATCATCTTCCAGGACACCGAGACTTCGAACTGGGCGTGGGATCCGGTGGCCGGCGCCTACTTCTGGCACCGGTTCTTCTCCCACCAGCCCGACCTCAACTACGACAACCCTCTCGTTCGTGAGGCGATCACGGATGTGCTCAGCTTCTGGCTCGATCTCGGCGTCGACGGACTCCGCCTCGATGCCGTCCCCTATCTCTTCGAACGCGAGGGGACCAACGGGGAGAACCTGGCCGAGACCCACGAAGAGCTGAAACGGCTCAGGTCGTTCATGGATGAGAACTACGAGAATCGCATGTTGATCGCTGAGGCAAATCAGTGGCCCGAGGACTCGGCCGCATACTTCGGTGACGGCAACGAATGTCACATGGCGTTCCACTTCCCGCTGATGCCCCGTTTGTACCTGTCGCTCGAACGCGAAAACCGGCTTCCAATCATCGACATTCTGGAGCAGACTCCCGCTATCCCGGAGGACGCACAGTGGGCGATCTTCCTCCGGAATCATGACGAACTCACACTCGAGATGGTGTCCGAGGAAGAGCGCGATCTGATATGGCGGAGCTACGCCCCCGATCGCCGCGCACGCCTCAACCTTGGGATCCGTCGGCGCCTCGCACCGCTGCTCGAGAACGATCGCCGGCGCATCGAGTTGTTGTTCAGCTTGCTCTTGTCGCTGCCCGGTACCCCGGTGGTCTACTACGGGGACGAGATCGGGATGGGCGACAACATCTTCCTCGCCGATCGTGACGGCGTTCGGACACCGATGCAGTGGAGCAACGACCGCAATGCCGGCTTCTCGAGAGCCAACCCCCAATCGCTCTACCTCCCGATCGTCGTCGATCCCCAGTTTCACTACGAGACGGTGAACGTCGAGGCGCAGCAGGCCAACCCGAATTCGTTGTTGTCCTGGACCCGAAGCATGATCCGTCAGCGTCAGCGTCATCCGGTCTTCGGGCGCGGCAGCATCGAGTTCTTGTCACCGGACAACGAGCAGATCCTTGCCTACCTCCGAGAGGGTGAAGGAGAGACAATCGCGATTGTCGCCAACCTCAGCCGCCACTCGCAGTTCGCGGAGTTGGATCTGAGCCGCTTTGCCGGGCAGCGTCCCACTGAGATGCTTGGCAGAACGGAGTTCCCTGTGATCGGCGAGGCTCCTTACCCACTCTCGGTCGGTCCGTACGGTTTCTATTGGATGTCGATCGACGGCCACGACCGTTCCGCCGTGGATACCCGGGATGTGGTCGAGATCAGCGGCCCCCTCGAGGGAGCGTTTGCCAGCGACGGACCCCTGCCGGGAATCCTCGGCGGATTCGTGGCAGCGCAATCCTGGTTCGAGGGCCGCTCGCCCCGGCGATCGCAGATTTCGGTGGCCGACCTGATCCCGATCACACCCGGTGAGCAGGAAACGACGATGTGGATCGCCCTCGTCAGCATCGACCAGACTGCCAGTTCCCACGACCTGAATGTGGTCCCGATCGGTATCTCCTTCGCGCCCGATCTCGATATCCCCGAGTCTGCCGTGCTCGCCCATGTGCGTCGCGACGGCGCCGACGGGATCCTGTTCGACGCCGTTCAGGATCCACAGTTCCGGGCCATGCTCCTCGAAGGAATCCTTGCCGGTGAAACGCTCCTGGGCCGCGCCGGATCGTTGACCTGCACCGCGGGCATCGCCACGTTCGAAGTCGCTGCGGACGAACCGATCGAATCGACGGTATCGACCAGCAATCTCGGCGAGACCTACATCGACTTCGGACGCGGCTTCGCAATCAAGCTCTTCCGCCAAGTCGAACCAGGAGTGAATCCGGACCTCGAACTGCGACGCTTCCTCACCGAGCGTACGGCCTTCGACGACATCGCCGACACCTACGGCGCTCTCGAGTACCAGTCCGGCGACACATACACGCTCGGCGTCCTTCAACAGTCGTTTGCCGAGGACTCCACGGCGTGGAACGTCTTGTCCGGCTTCGCCCGAAACTGGCTCGACGCAACGAGAAATAGGGACGCACTCGGAGAACCCGAGGGTGCATTCGGGTCGGTGGAGCAATCTCCGGCCGTAGCTCTTCCCAATGCCCACCTGCTCGACCCGGCGCTCGAACTCACGACGCGGCTTGGCCGAACGACAGCCGCCCTTCATCAGGCGTTGGGTTCGTTCAGCGAAGACCCGGACCTGAACCCCGAACCATTCACGGAGCACTACCAACAGTCGCTGTACCAATCACTGCGTGCCGGCATTCGCCAGGAGGTGCGAGCGATCCGCCGTTTGCGGCACCGCGCCGAAGGACAAGTTGCGACTGCGTTGGACGAACTCATACAGGCTGAGCAATCCTGCCTCGCTCGGCTCGGTGCCATCAGACGAGATCGAATCAAAGGATCGCGAATTCGACTCCACGGCGACTACCGCCTCGATCAGGTGCACATCGTCGATGACGGGTTCATCATCGCCGACTTCTCCGGCGACCACTCGCGTCCGCTCGCGCAACGGCGGCTTCGCGGCTCACCGTTGCGCGACGTTTCCCAGATGGTCCGGTCGTTCGACTACGTTGCACTTGCGGCCGCACGCGACGGATCACCGAATGAGCGCCGCTGGGCTGCGTGGTGGTCCAGGGTGGTTGGACTCGCCTTTGTTGAGAGCTACCTCACAGAACTGGAGGACTCACCTCTCCTCCCCGACTCCGTAGCCGCTATCGATGACCTCCTTGACGCATTTGTGCTGTCGAGGGCGTTGCGGGAACTCCATTGGGAACTCGCGACCCGACCCGATCTCGTGCGCGTGCCGCTCTCCAGCCTCCGGCGCATGCTCGGTCAAACTCCGTCGTTCATCGATTGAACACTTCGATCGAGGCAACTCGATCTCCCGAAGCACCTGCTGTCCGCAACGCGAACCACAGGCGTGTGTGCAACCCAGCGAGCAGGACCTCCGTCTAGCATGTGACGACGCGGCAAGGGACAGTGGGCTTGGCCAACGAGTACGAGATTGACGCTGCTGAGATCGATTCCGTCGTCTTCGATCTCGACGGAGTCATCACACGTACCGAATCGGTACACCACACCGCCTGGGAGCAGCTCTTCAACGAGTACTTGGAGGGTCGGTCGGCGCTCCTCGGCGAGCCATTCGAACCGTTTCAGCCTTCCGACTACCTCGAGTTCGTAGACGGCAAGCCCCGCTACAACGGAGTTGCGAGTTTCCTCGAGTCCCGAAACATCACCCTTCCCTGGGGTTCGGCGGAGGATCCCCCCGAAGCCGAAACTGTATGCGGGCTCGGCAACCGCAAGAACGGCTATTTCCTCGACCGCCTCACCAGCGACGGTGTCGAGGCCTATGACACGAGCGTCGCATTCGTCAGGGAGCTTCAGCGGCAGGGCGTCGAAACGGCGCTCATCTCGTCAAGTCGCAATGTCGATGAGGTCCTGGGCGCGGCCGGTCTCCTGGACCTGTTCGCCGTGCGGGTTGATGGCGTCGTGGCGGACGAACTCGGTATACCGGGCAAACCCGACCCCGCAGTCTTTCTCGAAGCCGCATCGCGGGTGGGAGCCGAACCCGCCAATTCAGCGATCGTCGAAGACGCCCAGTCGGGTGTCGAAGCCGGGAGAGCCGGTGGGTTTCGCATCGTCATCGGCGTCGATCGCGGAGATCAGGCGGAAGAACTGGCCGCCGGGGGCGCCACGCTCGTGGTGCAGGACCTTGGCGAACTCAGCGTAGAACCGGTGGCGCCGGTTTCCCGTTCGAACCTCCCATCCGCTGCGGACCACCTCAGCGAGATCGAGGCCGTGCTCGGCGAGCGAGAGCCGGCGGTGTTCCTCGACTACGACGGCGTACTCAGCCCAATCGTCGAACACCCGGATCTTGCCGTGCTGTCCGATGAGACACGTGCGGTTCTGACCGATCTCGCCTCCGTAGTCACCGTCGCCGTGGTGAGCGGCCGCGATGTCGCCGACGTTCGGGACAAGGTGCAGGTGCCGGGCATCTACTACGCGGGAAGCCATGGATTTGACATCATCGCGCCCTCCGGAGACCCCGTCGTCGATGAGCGACTCGATCGCTTCACGACCTATCTCGACCCCCTCGACACGGCAACCGAGCAGCTCGAGGATCGCCTTCAAGATGTCGCCGGTGCTCAGGTCGAGCGAAAGCGTTTCGCGATTGCCGTGCACTACCGACGGGTCGCTGAGAGCGACTTCGCACTGGTCGAGGAAGCGGTCCGCGCCACGGCCCCGACCGTCCCTTCGCTGCGGGTTGCGACCGGCAAGAAGATCTTCGAGTTCCGACCAGACTTCGACTGGGACAAGGGCCAAGCCATGCGATGGCTGCTCGGTGAGCTTGGACTCGACCGTCAGTTGGTGACCCCCGTGTATCTCGGAGACGACACCACCGACGAGGATGCGTTCAGAGTGATCCGACGGCGAGGGATTGGGATTGTCGTAGGACGTGAGGGCGACCCATCCCTTGCACGTTTCGCTCTCGAGGACACAGACGAGGTGACCTCATTCCTGGCACGCATTGCTGAGGCCCAGAAATCGTGAGTCGTTGGACGCTGACCTACGAAGGGTTCGATCCCTCAGAGGAGCCACTTCGCGAGGCGCTCTGCACGCTCGGCAACGGCTACTTCGCAACCCGCGGCGCCGCGCCCGAAGCGGCGGCCGGAGACGTGCACTACCCAGGCACCTACGTCGCTGGGCTCTACAACCGGCTGGTGACCGAGGTTGCCGGACGAGACATCATGAACGAAGACTTGGTCAATGTACCGAACTGGCTGCACCTCCGGTTCCGTACGGGGGACGGTGCGTGGTTCGCGGTGCAAGATGCCGAGATCGACGACTACCGGCAGGAACTGGATATTCGCAAAGGTGTCCTCATCCGCACGTTCGTCTTTACCGACACGGAGGGACGCTCAACCAGGGTGGCTCAACGGCGCTTCGTGCACATGGGCAACTCGCACGTCGCAGGTCTTCAGACCACATTTGAGCCGACAAACTGGTCCGGGAAGATGTACGTCGAGTCCGGCATCGACGGCCGCGTGATCAACGCCGGCGTAGCTCGCTACCGAAAGCTCAGCAGTCGGCACCTCGACCCGCTCAAGGCGGGCATCCGCGACGGCGCCATGTACCTCGATGTGGAGACCACACAGTCTCGAGTGCGCGTGGCGATGGCGGCTCGCACCGTGGTTCGGCTCAACGGTGAAGAGTTAGAAACCCATCTCACCGAGACGGAGGAACCCGGATTCGTGGCCCAGACACTCGAATTCGACGTGACCGAAGGCATCCCCACGACCGTCGACAAGACCGTCACCCTCTTCACATCGCGAGACCACGCCATCTCCGAACCCGGACGCGCAGCTCTCGCGTGGATCTGGCGCCTCGGTTCGTTTGATGAGCTGCTGGAGTCGAACACCCTGGCGTGGGATCTGCTGTGGAGGAGATTCTCTCTCGACACCGGAGCTGCCGACTTCGAGGCGATGGTGCTCAACCTCCATTCATTCCACTTGATGCAAACCGTCTCGAAACACACGATCGAGCTGGACGTGGGAGTTCCCGCGCGTGGATGGCACGGTGAGGCCTACCGCGGCCACATCTTCTGGGATGAGCTCTTCATCTTCCCGTACCTCAACCTCCACCTCCCCGACCTCACCAGAGCTCTGTTGCTCTACCGATTCCGACGGCTCCCAGAAGCTCGCTGGTCGGCGAAGGCAGCGGGCCTCGAGGGGGCCCTCTATCCGTGGCAGAGCGGGAGCACCGGAAGGGAGGAGAGCCAGGTCGTCCATCTCAATCCGAAATCCGGACGTTGGCTGCAAGACAACAGCTACCTGCAGCGCCACGTCAACATCGCCGTCGCGTACAACACCTGGCAGTACTACCAGACGACCGCCGACGTCGACTTCCTCGCTCATGGCGGAGCCGAGATGATGATCGAGATTTCACGACTCATGGCCAGCCTTTCCACGTACAACCGTGCGACCGACCGATACGAGATCCTCAGGGTCATGGGCCCCGACGAGTACCACGACGCATATCCAGATACCGATGAGCCCGGCCTCAACAACAACGCCTACACGAACGTCATGGCGGCGTGGGTCCTGGCTCGCACAATCGAGGCGCTCGATCTCCTCCCGGACTTCCGCCGCAATGAGCTCATGGACAAGCTCCACATACAGCGCGAGGAGCTCACGCGATGGGATGAGATCAGCCGGAAGCTGAAGATTGCCTTCCACGACGACGGCATCATCAGTCAATTCGAAGGGTACGGAGACCTCGCGGAGTTTGATTGGATCGGCTACGCCGAGCGGTACGGCGACATCCAGCGACTCGATCGCATTCTCGAAGCCGAGGGCGACTCGCCGAATCGCTACAAGCTGTCGAAGCAGGCCGATGTGCTGATGTTGTTCTACCTGCTCTCGACCGACGAGTTGACTTCCGTCTTCGAAAGGCTCGGCTACGACATCGACGGCGCCGGCATCCAGCGCAACATCGACTACTACGACGAACGCACGTCTCACGGCTCAACGCTGAGCCGAATCGTCAACGCTTGGGTGTTGGCCCGATCGGATCGCGAACGGTCCTGGGGTTTCTTCAAGGGGGCCCTCCTGAGCGATGTCACCGACATCCAGGGTGGCACCACGCCCGAGGGCATCCACCTCGGTGCCATGGCCGGGACCGTTGACTTGGTCCAACGCGGTTTCGCCGGTATCGAGACCCGGGAGGACACGCTCTGGCTCGACCCCGCGATTCCCGACGAACTCGGTGAACTCCGTTTTGAGATCCGCTACCGAGGGCACGTGCTCGACTTCCACATCACTCCCGATCAGCTCTCGGTGACGACCCGCCCGAGCGAGGCTCAACCCATTCGCGTGGGTATTCGCGACCGGGTGATCGAAGTGCCAGCAGGGACGACGGAGACGGTTCGTCTGTAACCGTGGTTGGTCCGACGGATCGCGAGATTGAGTTCGATCACCGAACCTCCAGCGTGGCAAGGCACTCAGCGGCCCACTCGAAGACATCGGCCTTCCTGACCATGTTGCGGAGTCTGCGCATCCGTTGCCGTTGCTCGCGTTCGGGCATCGTCGTCGCGTATGCGAGGGTCTGCGCCACGCTGTCGACGTCGTAAGGATTCACGATCAGCGCCGCGCGCAGCTGCTCGGCTGCGCCCGCGAACTCGCTCAACACGAGCACGCCATCGTTCTCAAATCGCGATGCCACGTACTCCTTCGCTACAAGGTTCATGCCGTCGCGCAGCGGGGTCACCAGCATCACGTCGGAGGCAACGTAGTAGGCGATCAGCTCCTCGAACGGAATCGTTCGATAGAGGTAGGACACCGGGGCCCACCCGGGTTTCCCGTATTCACCATTGATCCTGCCGACAATCTGCTCAATGTCGGTGCGGAGCTGCTGGTAGGCCGGCACCTGTTCGCGGCTCGGCACGGCGACCTGAACGAAGGCGTAGGTGTGCCGATCGCGCGGTGAATTGTCGAGGAGGACTCCGAAGGCTTTCAGCCGAAGGTCGATGCCCTTGGTGTAGTCCAATCGATCCATCCCGAGGATGATGTGCTCGGGATCGCCGAGCTCGGATCGAATCTCGGCGGCTCGCTGTCGAACAGCCGGGGACTGGGCCATCTGCTCGAACTCGGCGGTGTCGATCGCGATCGGGGCAGGCTGGAGGTGGACTGCCCTGCCGTTCCACATCAGATCGCGCCGACCGATCGACTCAGCTCCGGCGAGCCGCCTGGCCGCCTGGGCAAAGTTGACGGCACTCTGGCGCGTCTGGAATGCGATCACGTCTGAGCCCAAGAGTCCCTCGATTATCTGGCGTCTCCACGGAAGACGGGAGAAGACCTCGATGGGAGGAAACGGTATGTGGAGATAGAACCCAATCGTGGTATCCGGCACCATTGCACGCAGCATCGCGGGTACGAGCTGCAGCTGGTAGTCCTGAACCCAAGCGATGTCACCGGGGCTCACGACCTCCGCCGTTGTTTCCGCGTACCTGCGGTTCACCGCAACATACGGGCGCCACGTGTGACGGTGATACTCGGGAGGCACGATCGCATCGTGGTACAGCGGCCACAGGGTGCCGTTGCAGAATCCGTAGTAGAAGCTGTCAACCTCGTCCTCGCTCAGCGGGACCGGCCGCTGATCGATGCCGTCGTATTCGAACGGTTCCGGGTCGAAGTCCGGAATACCCGGCCATCCGACCCAGGCGCCGTCTGCGTTCTGGAGCACCGGTCGAAGGGCACGCACAAGTCCGCCGGGGCTGATCGACCATTCCTTGCCGTCCCACGACACGGGAAGCCGATTTGCCACGACGATGATGCGCTGAATGAGGACCCCCTCCGGTGGTGGTTCTGAGCCTACTCGTGACGGATCACCGCCACGCAACCGGTCACCGGACACCGCGTCAGCGACAACCCGCACAGGGGGCCCGCGGCAGGCCCCCTGTGCTTCGCGTCCCTTGGCTCAGTGCCCGTTGGACCCGACTGGATCAAGATCCGATGGTGCAGCGATCTGCTCCTGGAACACAAACTCCGGGTAGGCCTCGCCGCCATGTTCGGAGCGATCCAGGCCAGCGCGTTCCTCTTTCCCACCGACGCGCATGCCGACAGTCAGATCGATGATCTTGAAGACGATGAACGACGTACTGAACGCCCAGATAACGATCGCTGCTGCTCCGATCAGCTGGGTGCCGATCTCCGCGTCACTCGAGAACAGGGCCACGGCGAGGACTCCCCAGAGACCCGCCGTTCCATGGACCGAGATTGCCCCGACGGGATCGTCGATGTTCAGACGCTCGAGAGCGATGACCGAGACCGTCATCAGCACCCCGGCGATGAGCCCAGTCACAATCGATAGCCCAAACGAGATGGACGCGGTGCCGGCAGTGATCCCAACGAGTCCCGCCAGCGCACCGTTGAGGGTGAAGCCCACGTCCGGCTTTCCGATGATCACCCATGCCGTGATCATGGCACCGACCGAGCCGGCCGCAGCGGCGAGCGTCGTTGTCACAGCAGGCGAGGCAATGTCCTGGCCGACGGCAGCGAGCGTTGAACCTGCGTTGAACCCATACCAGCCGAACCAGAGGATGAAGACGCCGAGGGCCGCAAGCGTCACCGAGTGCCCGGGAATCGGCCGCGGCTTGCCATCTTCGGTGAATCTCCCGCGCCGTGGACCAACCACGAGGACACCCGCGAGCGCTGCCATGCCGCCAAGCATGTGCACCACACCCGAGCCCGCGAAGTCAAAGAACCCGAGTTCTGCCAGCCAGCCCCCGCCCCAGACCCAGTGCGTCACGATCGGGTAGATGAAACCGGTGATGAACGGGGTGTAGATCAGGTACGACTTGAACTTGACACGACCCGCGAGCGCTCCGGAGATGATGGTCGCGGCCGTCGCGGCGAACACGACCTGAAAGAACCATGTGGATGCTTGGGCATTGTCGTTGAAGAAGAAGTTCCCGTACGCCACGAATCCACCGAGAGTCGAACCTCCATAGGCAAGGCCGAACCCGAACGCCCAGTAGACGAGGCTGCCCACCGAGAAATCCATGACGTTCTTCATGATGATGTTCCCCGCGTTCTTTGCCCTCGTGAACCCCGCTTCGACGAGGGCGAAGCCCGCCTGCATGAACATCACGAGGATCGCGGCGAGCACGATCCACACTTCGTTGACCGCTATTCCGACAGCTTCCAACTCCATCAGCAACCTCCATGTTGACTGATGGGGAAGCTACGAGCCTCCGATGTCGGGAACGTAACTCGAGAATTACGGGATCTTGACGTGTTCGTTACGCCCGGGAATCGAGTGTGTTGCGGTCATGTTTCGAGAATCGCTTCCAGACGCGACGAAGCCGCGGCCGTCGCCAAACGCCGCGGCTTCGTCATCGTCCGCTATGGGAGCGGAGGCACTCCCCCCCAAACGGCTACTCAGTTGACCCTACGCGCGCGATGGAGGGTGCGGAGGAGTTTCTGCAGGTATCGAGAGTCGATTCCGGCCGGTTCGAATGCGGAAAGGCCGGACGGATTCAGGACGACCCTTCGAGAGGTTCCCAGTTTGGAAAGATGGCCTCGGCGACCAGTTCCGCATAGATCACGCGACCGGGCTGCTTCGGATGGAAGTTGTCTGCGGCGAACAGGTCGCTGCGGCCTTTGGTCGGTGTGTGCCAGTCGACCAGCACGGCGTTGTCGTAGCGTTCGACGCCGGCTGCCAGTTCGCTGTTGGTGGTTGACTCCCAGTTCCGGGTCGGGACGTGGGCGTTGATAAACACCATCAGCGGCACGTCGGCGGCGATCTCCATCAGTGCCTCAAAGTGGCGTTCCTGAACCGGCCCATTGGTCCCGAGATGCACGACGATCACCTGCGGCGGTACCGGGCGCGCGAGCAGCCTGGACACGAGGCTGGGAGCGTCGCCGAACTGCCGCGAGACGGTTGCGTCGACGGTACCCGGGCCGATTCGCTTCTCAAGCTCGTCTTTCGAACCGAGCATTACGGAATCACCGACGGCAGCGATCCACCCGTCCTCGGGCTCGAATGAGTAGGACACGTGCGTGATACCCGAGTTCCCAAGTTCGTCGGCCGCCTCGATGACGACGTCGTTGGTCCCGAGGTCTGAGGCCAGCATGACGGTGAACGAACCTTCGGCATCGAGTTCCACCGGCCCACCGTTCACCGTCACCTGAGCTTCTGGTTCCGTGGTGCCGACGAACTCAACCTTGAACGTGTCAACAACGTCGCCGTCGGCAGGCGCTGTCTCGACCACCGGAGGCTGGTCATCGACCGGCTCAGTTGTGGTGGGTAGTTCGGTTGTTGTTGTCTCGGGGACGGCTGTCGTCGTCGGAGCAACAGTGCTCGTCGTCTCAATCGGCGCGAAAGTGACAGTCGTCGTCGTCTCGGCCGCCGAGGTGCTCGAGCACGCCGCAGCAAGAACACCGATAGCCAACACCAGAGCCGTGAGTCGCTTCATGGGTGGGATTCTGCCCCCGAAACACAACTACTTACGCTTCGATAGGATTTGGATCAGCTACCAGAGGATTGGATCATGCCCAAGGAACAGATTCCTGCCGAGCCGTTTCAAGAGGAAGTCAACGCCGAGGTGGTCAACATCAGCCAGGGCGGGGCCGGTCACGTTGATGCCGACACCGTGTCGATCCGACAGGGAGGCGCTCAGACGATCTCGTCGGCGTCGGCTGATATCACGCAAGGTGGTGCGTTCTTCGTCGACACCGAGCACGCGACCGTGAACCAGTCCGGTGCGGCTGTTGTTGTCGCCGAGGAGGCCACCATCGAGAATGGGGTGGCCGGCCTCGTCGTCGCCTCTACGGTCAACGCGAAGGATTCGAAGATCGGACTCCTGCTCGCGGGGACCGTCGAAGGCCGGCCCGATGTCGCCGTCGACGCTCGCGTTGCGGCCATCATCGGTGCCTCCGCCGTCCTCATGCTGTTCATCCTCCGGAGACTCTTCAGGTCCTAAACGGCGCGATCACCACCGACGCTCGCGTCGCGTCCGGACACGAACAACAGACTTGATCCTGACGTTACGTCATGGTCTATGTTGACGTCATGGAGACCACAACCATCGGTGACCTCGCTCGGTTCGCCGGCATCACCGTGAGGACACTGCACCACTACGACCACATCGGGCTGCTGACGCCGTCCGAGCGTAGGGGGAACGGGTACCGCGGATACACCGACGCCGATATCAGTCGACTCCAACAGATCCTCGCGTACCGCGAACTCGACCTCGGTCTCGAAGAGATCCGGCGGTTGCTCCTTGAACCCGACGACGCAGTGGCCGCTTTCAGAGAGGCGCGACGCCGAGTCGCCGGCCAGGTTGGGCGATTGCAGCGGATTGCGGAAGGCCTGGACGCGGCTATCGAAGCCGAGACGAAAGGAACGAGCATGACCCCAGAAGAGAAGCTTCAGGCATTCGGCGACTTCGATCCGGACGAATATTCCGAGGAGGCAAGGGAGCGTTGGGGAGGGACCGACGCCTATGCAGAATCTGAGCGCCGGACGGGTTCATACACCGTAGAAGACTGGAAACAGGTGTCAGCCGAGGCAGACGAAGTGAACCAGGGATTCCTCCAACTCATGGAGAGCGGAACACCCGCGGATTCCATTGAGGCCGCCGCGCTCGTTGACACCCACCGGACACACATCACAAAGTGGTTCTACAACTGCACTCCGGAGATACACGCCGGGCTCGGAGCCATGTACGTCGTCGACGAGCGTTTCCGGACAAACATCAACAAGGCCGGCGAAGGTCTGGCCGAGTATCAGTCCGCAGCCATCGCGGCGCGATACGGAGTCGATTCGACAGAAGGATGACGGGCGCCGGCCACCGGCTACCGTTCCGTTCATGCGCGATCACAAACCCGACCTTGAGTGGTGGAAGACCGGTGTCGTCTACCAGATCTACCCGCGATCCTTTCAGGACACGACGGGGAGCGGCATCGGTGACCTCAACGGTATCACCGAGCGAATGGACTACCTGGCGAAGACTCTCGGCGT
>Ga0316197_10001193_pt1 | contig 18708 bp, 15 predicted proteins | sample OudBiesiAoxic_MG_FD_204939 | JGI IMG/M metagenome (GOLD analysis project Ga0316197, IMG submission 204939) | Coastal sediment microbial communities from Oude Bieten Haven, Netherlands - site A oxic | ecosystem: Environmental > Aquatic > Marine > Coastal > Sediment | place: Netherlands... | reverse complement strand
GTGAGCGCGAATCCGGCGAGTGAAATGACCTGGCCGACTACTGGGATGAAGAACGATGCGAGAAACATAGGCCCCACGATCGCGAGGTAGAGCAAGGCTTTGCCGAGCTCTAGCCGGACTGTTCGCACGATGTCGGCGAGCATGCGACCGAATGAGAACGGCGGCGCGGGCTTGCCTGTCAGGATGTGTTCGACCGCCTCACTGAGCGCGTCGTTAAACGGGGCAGCCACTACGCTCGACAAGAGAAGGACCAATACCAAGCCGAGCAGCACGATCAGGATTGCAGCGACGAGCTCGACGACCCAGCGCAAAGCGCTCAGCAAGCCGCCGACCCAGCCGGTCGCCTCGTTCCAGCTCTCAGGGAAGAGCGACCAGAGCGCGGCGCCGATGTCTTCGTTGTAGCTTCCCGCTCCGTAGAATACGGCTACGAGCGCGAGCCCCGTAATCAGGACGGGGAACAGCCAGTAGCGCGCGAGCTTGGGGTGCTTCAAGTAGACGAAGCGCATGCCGCGAACTGCGTACGACAAGCCACGAGCAAACCCGACGGGCGACTTCACGACGGCACCGGCGCCCCGCGCTACGCTTCTCATATCGCTCCGGTTGCGAACGGTATCAATGGCTTCAGGTCCTGGTCGTCGAAGCGAAGCTGAAGGCCGAAGAAGTAGTCACGGCCACCGTTGATCACGTCGTCGATACCAGCCACGAGCGAGAACCGACGTATGATCTCAAAGCCCGCACGAATTCGGACGCGCGGATAGATCCGGCGGCCGAACTCGAAGATGTCGGTGTTGATCTCGAGGCGATCTTGAATAACTTTGATGTCCAAGCCGAGGCCGCCGCTCGATTCGATGATACCGAAACGAAACGTCGCAAAGGAAATCGTCTTGCCGAACTCCGCAGAGAACCTGAGCCTGTTGCTGCGTGAAATCTCGGTCCGCTTGTACTCGTTTGGATAGAACAGTGGGGGAGGACTCTGACGAATGATGCTCTCACTCACACTGACCGATCCTCTCGGGTCGTCGACTGCCTGAAAGAGAAAGTAGCGCCCCTCGCGAGGTTTCAAGTAGATCGAGAAGTAAGTCTTGAACGCGTTTGCCAGCGCGTAGTACTCGCTCCGGAGACCCACGATGGTTTGGAGCCGGGCCAGGCCACCTACGAAGCTGTTCAATCCTTGGGCGACGCCTTCGACCTCGTCGATCAGCGCTTCGTCCTGCGTGAGGCGACCGATCGTGCCCTCGCCTCGCGCCGTCCGGCCGGTCACCTCTTTCACGTCCGCGAGCACGTCGTTGAGTTGCTCGGCTGCCCGGTGAATCGACGCGATCGTATCGTCGACCTCTGCGACGCCGCGATCGATGTCGCCTTTTCGCTTGTGTATGATCTCGCTGAGATCATCGGTGGCGAGCTCGACGTTTTCCATGATGCGAACGATTCGCGGCCCCGCTTCGTCCGTGACCACTTTGATGTTCTCCAGCGCATCGCTGAGATTGCGAAGCGCGCTCTCCATCCGGTCGCCAGCTTCCTCGGTCCCAAACGCCCGTTCCATTTGAGTCGTGATCTTCTTCACGCTCTGAGCAATATCGTTGACGGTCACCATGATGTCGTCGGTCTGCACGCCCTGCTCGGTGCCGCGGATCTCCCCTCCGTCCGGAATAACCGGCAGCCCCGGCGTACCCGGCCGGAGCACCAATGCCCGTTCCCCGAGGAGCGAGAGGCTTCGCATGGTGACCCGGGCGTCTTCGTAGAGCGTGAGGTGCCCCTCGATGCGGAGATCGACTCGAGCGCGGGTGCCCTCCAGCCGGATCGACGAGATGTAACCGACCGGAATCCCCGCAACCAAGACCCGAGACTTTGCGACCAGTCCCTGAACGTCGCCGAAGTACGCATATACCCCGTAGCCGGAGTCCGCGGTCGATCGCTCGTCGACGTAACGGTAGACAGCAAAGGTGACGATCAGTCCGAAAACCACCATCAGGCCGACTCGGGCCGCGTTCCACGTCTCTCGCATGAAGCCGGGCGAATCGTAGTCGAAGCAGAACTAAACAGCCATGGCTCCATGCCCAAGAGAGTCGGAAACTCCGGTCCTTGCAGTGCCGCACGACAACCGCTATGGCTTTCCACTTGTCTGAGGGGATCGATGCGCTGACGGCGGCCGCACTGGGCGCATTGCAGGGGCTGACGGAATTCCTGCCAGTGTCGAGCAGCGGGCACGTTGCCATCGCCGCGCACTACTTCGGCATCCGCGAAAGCTCGCTCGCGCTCGTCATTTTCCTTCATTTGGGCACATTGCTCGCCACCGTCCTGTTGTTTCGGCAAGACATCGCTGGGTTGATCCGCGAAGCAGGCGCCGCAATGCGCAAGCCCGAGCGCTTCATCAGAACCCCGGAGGGCCGCACTCTGGTCGCGATTCTGCTCGCCACGTTGGTCACCGCTTCACTTGGGCTGTTTCTTCGCAACACGGCCGAGGCCTTCGCCACGGACCTGAGACTGGTCGGCTATGGGTTCCTCATCTCGGCGGCTTTCCTGCTCGCAAGCGGGATCGCTCGAGGATCGAGCGATGAGGTTTCGTGGCCTCAGGCGATTGGCATTGGACTCGCTCAAGGTGTGGCCGTTCTTCCGGGGGTCAGCCGGAGCGGGGTCACCATCGCGATCGCCATGCTACTTGGGGTCGAGAGCAACACCGCATTTCGGTTCTCGTTTCTGGTCTCGCTGCCAGCCATCGTCGGAGCTGCGGTCTTCGAGGCAAGCGGCGCAGAAGGCCTCGGGTCTCTCGGGCTCGGTGCGTGGGTCGGAGGCGCAACGGCCTTGGTGACGGGATACGTCTCGCTTGTTATCCTCCGCCAGATCATTCTCGTCGGACGGATGTGGACGTTCGCACTATACCTCGTGCCTCTCGGAGTATTCCTGATCGCGCACTGAGGCACGGATTGGCTCATGACAAACAGCGAAAAAGCATATGCGGTGATCATGGCGGGAGGCTCCGGCACGCGATTCTGGCCGCTTTCGCGGAGCAACCGGCCCAAGCAGTTCCTCGCGCTCGGCCCCGACGACCGTTCCTTGCTTCGAGCGACCGCTGAGCGCGTTTGGGACGTGCTGCCCCCGGAACGCACCTTCGTCGTCACCTCGGAACAGCTCCGCGAGCAAGTGGAGCGAGAGCTTCCCGAGCTGCAGCCTGAGCAGATCCTCGCCGAGCCGGTGGGCCGCAACACCGCGCCTTGCATCGGATGGGCAGCAACCCACGTGAAGCGGCTCGACGACGATGCGATCATGGCGGTCCTGCCCGCAGACCACTACATTCGCGAAACAGAGGCCTATGTCGACACGCTCCGTCGCGGACTCGAAGCCGCAACACACGGCGACTACGTCACGATCGGAATTCGCCCTGGACGAGCGGAAACCGGCTACGGCTACATCGAAGTCGGCTCGGAGATCGACCCTGGAGTCTTTCGGGCCCGACGCTTCGTGGAAAAACCGAACCGCCAACGGGCCGAACAGTTCGTCGCGAACGGGAATTTCCTCTGGAACAGCGGAATGTTCTTCTTTCTGGCCTCTCGAATTCTCGAGGCGATCGATCAGCACCTTCCCGGTCTCGGTCGGGAGCTGCAGCGCTACGACGTGGCCGCAAGAGCGGGGAATGAGGCAGCTCTGGTTCGTGAAACCTACGGAGCGCTGCCGGCCGTGAGCATCGACCACGGCATCATGGAAAAGGTCAGCGCGGTCAGCGTGGTGCCGGGCACCTTTGAATGGTCCGACCTTGGAAGCTGGACTTCGGCGTGGGAGCTCGCGTCCCAAGATGAGCGGGCCAATGTCTTGCCCGAGGGCGCCATCGCGGTCGACGCCAGCGGCAATTTCGTCTCGGCGCCCGATGGCAAGCTCATTGCCCTGGTTGGCGTGCAGGACCTGGTCGTGGTGGATGCGGGCGACGCGCTGTTGATCGTCCCGAGGGAACGCGCCCAGGACGTGCGGGAAGTCGTCGCCGCCCTTCGTGAACGAGGCGACCAGAGGCGGTGACCCGATGAATCCACACGTTTTTCGTGAATACGACATCCGGGGACACGCCGAGCGCGATTTCGACGATTCGTTCGTGCGAGCGTTGGGGCTGAGCCTCGGCACCTTCTTCACCGAGCGAGGTTTGAAGCGCATCGGCATCGGGCGTGACTGCCGCCTGAGCTCGCCACGCCTCCACGAAGCCTTGTGCGCCGGGCTGATCGAAACCGGCCTGCAGCTGGTGGACATCGGCGTCGGCCCAACGCCGCTCTTGTACTTCGCCGTGCATGAGCTCGACCTCGACGGCGGCGTCCAAATCACCGGGAGTCACAACCCTCCGGACGAGAACGGCTTCAAGATGATGGTGGGCAAGGGCTCCCTGTACGGTGACGACATCGAAGAGCTCCGCACGGTCATGAAGAATGAACGCTTCCACCGCGCTGCGGGAGGCTCGATCGAGGCAATCGACCCGACCCCGGCCTATGTGAAGAGGGCACAGGAGGACATCCAGCTCGGACGACGCGACATCCGATTCGCGATCGATGCGGGAAACGGCGCGGGCGGCCCCCTCGCCCTCCAAACGACCAGGGCGCTCGGGCTCAACCCCGTGGCAATGCTCTGCGACATGGACGGTACCTTTCCCGTTCACCACGCCGATCCGACAGAGCCAGAAACGCTCGAGATGCTCATCGATCGTGTAGTGAAAGATGGACTCGAGCTCGGCTTTGCCTATGACGGCGATGCCGACCGGGTCGGCGTGGTCGATGCGCGCGGCGAGGTCATCTGGGGCGACAAGCTCATGATCATCCTTTCGCGCGCCCTGCTGAAGAATCACCCCGGCGCGACGATCATCGGCGAAGTGAAATGCTCGCAAACGATGTACGACGACATCGAAGCGCATGGCGGGCGCGGCGTGCTGTGGAAGACCGGGCACTCGCTGATCAAGACAAAAATGAAAGAGGAAAAGGCCCTTCTCGCCGGAGAGATGAGCGGGCACATTTTCTTCGCGGACCGCTACTACGGCTTCGATGACGCCATCTATGCAACGCTCCGAATTCTAGAAATCGTGTCGCACAGCGATGTACCACTTCACGAGATGCTGGCCGACGTGCCCCAAACATTCGCCACACCGGAGATCCGCGTCGACTGTGACGACGCCCGAAAGTTCGAGCTCGTTCAGCAGATTGTCGACCACTACCGGCCTACGCACCCGCTGGTCGACATCGACGGCGCGCGCATCCAATTCGAAGGAGGTTGGGGGCTGGTTCGCGCCTCCAACACTCAGCCGGTCCTGGTCCTGCGCTTCGAAGCGGACACCGAGGCAGGGCTCGAGTCGATTCGGAGCGAAGTCGAGTCAGTCCTCGGGCGTTTCAGGAGCAGCTGACGCCGGGAGCTCTGGCAGCGCGATTTGCAGGGTGGCGCTCCGCACCGTCTGGCCCTCCACCGCTTGCCAGTCGCTGGGCCCGATGACGGCACGGTGGGTCTCGTGCTCAGGATGAACGACCAGAATCTCCTGGCCCTCGTGAATCGAAGCCGCATGGATGCGTACGCTGGGCCCAACCCCTAAGTAGCGATACACCTTTGCACCGGGCGGATTTGTGATGACGCGGACCCTAGCCTTCTCCACGGTGTCGACGGAAGAAGGCTCTGTCTTCGCGTCGCCGAAATCGAGCTCGCTCGATGGGTCGACGACCGCATCGGCCTGAATCGCGAGCTCATAGAGCAAGCCGTCTTCGGTGGTCGCCCAACTCGCACCACGGGGAACGATGGACCTCGACGGCCGGAGCCCACGGTCGAAGACGATGAATTCATGATCGGCATCGATTGCGAGCCCGTCTGCAATCGCGGGACCGCGGCCGACGAAGACGAAGACCTGCGCGTCGATCGGAGTGACCGTGACGTCGATGACGCCCGGCGTGACCGAAACGGCGGGTGGCTGAAGCAGTGCGTCCAGGGCACCCGAGCTAATCAGCGCATAGAGCCCTAGGCCCACGACTGCGGCAACCAGCAAAACGCCCAAGCCGCCACGGCGCTTCGGGGGCTGCGAGACCGCGAACGAAGGCCTATCGTAGGCGGGCTCAGACGCTGCCGCCGACTCCCTGGCGGGCAACGGTGAAGGAATGGACTCGGCGTGGGACACCGACCCGGTCCCAAACACAGACTCGGTCGGCGTCTCCAAGAGAGCCGCGGTGCCGTTCCCCGTCTCCGACACCAACCCAGACGCTGGCGCTGGCGCTGGCGCTGACTCCCTCTCCTCGTCACGGGACCATTTTCGAATCGTCGCCGTGATCGGCTCGGGCCCCGGCTGACGCGGTTGCTCCGGAAGCTCTGCAACCGCAGCGCGCGAGTCCAAACCCGCTGGCGCCCTCCGATCCGGGACGGCGGCCGAGGTCGTGGCGACCGCGGGCTTCGAAGGCGGAACCGGAAGCGTCTCCGGTTGCGCATGGACGTCGACCTCGCGGCTCAGCGCGCTCGGGATCCGGATTTGCTCCGTGCTCTGCTCGTCCGGGTTCCACTGCTCCACCTGCGAGACGGCCTGTGAGGGCTCCAAGGTCCTCGTGGCAGGATCCCGCAGCAATTCCTCGAGCTCGGTGTCCAGTTCGCGCGGATCGACCTGAGAGGGCTCAGGCGCCGGCGGCCGGTCGCTCTCACGAACGAGACGCGCGAGCACGCGTCGCGATGCGCCACGGTTGATGGGGATGAGCGACGCCTCGATGGCGTCGTGCAAACGCCGAAGATCGTGCGGGCTCTGGCCGGTCGTGCTGTCTCGGACGAGCTGCAAAAGGTGCGGGGGGACGCCGGGGCCCGCCGCGACGAGGAGCCGCGCGAGAACAAAGACCAGCGAACGGGCCGCCTCGTCCGGCTCGGCCCGCTCCGCCTCGTCGGACACGACGACCGAGCCTTCCAAAGTGACTCGGACATCGTCCGGGTCGATCTTCACAGCCTGCAGCAGGAGACCCTCGCAGGCCTCCAGAGCAACGAAAGCGCCGATCTCGAACGGAAGCCGATCGCCGCGCCGCTCCAGCTCCTGCACCAGTTGGCCCACGCCGACGTCTCTGCCCATCGCTACCCCTCAATCCCGCTCAGGCGGGCGCACGCAAACCCCATGGTCGAGCAGGTACTCCTTGACCTCCGCCACAGTGTAATGACCGTCGTGAAAGATAGAAGCCGCAAGCGCCGCATCCGCTCCTCCGGCCGCAAGACCTTCATGCACGTGCCCGAGGGTCCCCACGCCTCCCGAAGCTACAACCGGAATCGAGATTGCGTCCACAACTGCACGAGTTAACAGCAAATCATAGCCGTCCTGAGTCCCGTCTCGGTCCATGCTGGTCAGCAGGATTTCGCCAGCGCCATAGTCGGCCATCTGCCGGGCCCAGGCGATCGCATCGAGCCCCGTATCCCGCCTTCCGCCATGCGTATAGACCGTCCACTTCTCGGCGGCGCCCGGAACTCGCTTTGCATCGATCGCCACCACGATCGCCTGAGAGCCGTACGCCTCGGCCATTTCTCGGATGAAGTCCGGGTTCGAAACAGCGGCGCTGTTGATCGAGACCTTGTCGGCGCCAGCATGTAGGAGCTCACTCACATCGCGCCGCTCTCGCACGCCCCCGCCAACGGTGAGCGGGACCGCAACGGTCGAGGCCGTCCGGTCGACTAGGTCGAACAGGGTGCGGCGATTCTCGTGCGATGCCGTGATGTCGAGGAAGGTGATCTCATCGGCCCCGCCGGCGCTATACCGCTGCGCCGACTCGACTGGATCGCCCGCATCCCGAAGTCCGACGAAGTTGATGCCCTTGACGACGCGCCCTTCTTTGACGTCGAGACAGGGGATGATTCGCTTTGCCAGCATCAGGCCTCCGCCAGCGCTGCGAAGGCTTCAGAAAGCGTGAAGGCGCCCGAGTAGAGCGCGCGCCCGCAAACCGACGAGCGAACGCCTGCCGCACTGAGCGCGCGAAGATCGTCGAGCGAGCCAATTCCGCCCGAGGCGATCACGGTCGTCTCGACCCGCGACTGCAAGCCGGCAGTGCCTTCGACGTCTGGCCCCTTGCGCGTGCCATCCCTGTGGATGTTGGTGAAGAGAATGGCCCCGATGTTCCAGCCATCGACTTCCTCGGCGAGCTCTGTGACGTCTTGCGCGCTCTGCTCTTGCCAGCCCTCGACGGCGATCTTTCCGTCGCGCGCATCGAGCGCCATCACGACGCCTCTCGGGTAGCGGTCGCAGATCGCCCGGGCGACGTCGGGCTCCTTCACGACCACGGTGCCGAGCACCACGCGAGCTGCGCCAGCGTCCATCCATTGCGCCGCAACATCTTCGTTGCGAACACCCCCACCGATTTGAACTCGGAGCTTGGTCTCGCGCAGGATGGCCTGGATGATCGGGACGTGCACGGGCTGACCCTGGCGCGCACCTTCGAGGTCGACGACGTGAAGCCGCTGGGCGCCCTGACCCTCGAATCGCTTTGCCATGGCAACCGGGTCATCGTCGTAGACGGTAACCTGCTCGTACTTGCCCTGGTGCAGCCGTACGACCTTACCGTCGAGCAGATCGATCGCTGGAATCAACTCCACGCGACATCTCCGAGGAAGTGACCGATCAACCGGGCACCGGCGTGCTGACTCTTTTCCGGGTGGAACTGGCATGCGAGGACGTTTTCCCGAGCGATGGCCGAACAGAACGGCCCGCCGTAGTCGGTGGTCGCGACCACGAGGCTTTCGTCGGCCGGGACGCAGTAGTAGCTGTGAACGAAGTAGTACCACTCTTCGTTCTCGAAGACCGGATGTCGGCTTTCGATCTGGTTCCATCCGATGTGCGGCACCTTGAGCTTGCGTCCCTCCGTATCGCGCAAGTCGGTCCCGAAGCGCTTCACGGCTCCCCGGAAGATGCCGAGCCCTTTTTCCTCCGGCGCCTCTTCGCTTTCGTCGAATAAGGCTTGCATCCCAAGGCAAATGCCGAGGTAGGGACGACCGCTCACGATCCAAGCGCGCACCGCCTCGCCCAGCTCTCCGGCCAGCGCATGCGCGCACTCCTTGAAGGCGCCCTGCCCCGGCATCACGAGGCGATCGGCTCGCAGCAGGACATCTGGATCTGCGCTCAGCTCGGCGTTCGCCCCGGCACGCTCGAACGCCTTTGCAACGCTGTGCAAATTCCCGAGCCCAAGATCGACAATCGCTACGCGGCCTGCAGTCATTCGGTCAACGTGCCCTTGGTCGAAGGCACCCCCACGACCCGAGGGTCGATTTCGGTCGCCTTCCGAAGGGCACGAGCAAAAGCCTTGAAGCTGATTTCGATGACGTGATGGAGATTCTCGCCGGCGTGTTGGCGCATGTGCAGGTTACATTGGCTGCCGCGCGCGAAGCCCTCGAAAAACACCTCGGCGAGCTCCGCATCGAAGTCGCCGATCTTCGCCTTTGGAAGCGTGACGGCCCAGACGAAGTACGGGCGACCGGACAGATCGAGAGCGCAGGTAACGCAGGCTTCATCCATCGGCAGGGTCGCAGAACCAAAACGTCGAATGCCAGACTTTTCACCGAGGGCGATGCCAAAGGCCTGCCCAAGCGCGATGGCCAGGTCCTCGGTCGTGTGGTGCCCGTCGATGTGCGTATCGCCGAGGGCGCGCACCTCCAGGTCGAACAGCCCGTGCTTAGCGAGCTGTTCCACCATGTGCGTGAGAAACCCAATCGGGGTCTCCACCTGGTACTGGCCGCTGCCGTCGAGATCGAGCACCACGCGGATGTCAGTCTCTTTGGTCCGACGCTCTATCGTCGCTGTTCGTCCCATGACGCCGCTACCATAGCCTGGAAATCGTTCCAGGCTACCAAACTAGCCCGACTTCATCCGTTGGAGAACTTCTTCGAGCTTGGCCCTGAGGTCGTCGTTGTCGGGCTCGTTTTGAATCGCCATTTTTAGGTTGAGCTTTGCTTGGGCCCAGTCCTCCGACTTGATCGCTCGAAGAGCGCGCGAGAAAAACGCCCGAGCCTTGCCGGAGCGCAAGGTGACTCCGCCCGGCACTCTGATCGTCCGGCGTTTCTCCTCGGCGCGATCCTCGGAATAACGAAGCAAGCCCTTCTCGAGACCTTCGTTGTAGAGCTTGCGCTTCATGGGATCGAGGAGGATCCGATAGGCCTCGCTGCCCAGCTGGTAGCGCTCCGTGTGTCGGGCCGCCTCTTCCGGCGAGCCGGTGAAGTTGTCCGGATGATGCTCGCGCGCAAAACGATGGAAGGCGGTGCGAATCTCGTCGGAGCTCGCGACAGGCGTGACGTCCAAGACCTGGTAGTAGTCGTACCGGTCTGCCGGGTCCGACATTGCTCAGCCTCCGAGCTTCGCCTCGTGGCGCTCACGAAGCTGCTGGATTTGCTCTTCGGGCAGCTCACCGATGAGCTTGATGGCGATCTGTTGTTGATGGCCGGTTCCGACGTCTTGCGCCCTGACCTGGAGCGTGCCGTCGGCGTCGATCATGAAGCGAACCGCGATTTGAACCTTGCCGCGAGTCGCCGGACGCAGCCCATCGAGCACGACCTCCCCGAGGAGTTGGTTCGCAGAGATTTTTCGGTCCTCGCCCTGGCAGATGCGGACAACGACGCTCTCCTGTCGATCGCGGGCCGTGGTGAACATTTTGGTTTGGCCGGCGGGGATCGCCGAGTTGCGGCGGATGATTCGCTCGCAGTAGCCGTCGACCGTTTCGACGCCAAGCGAGAGCGGCGTGACATCGAGCAGCAATGGCGCCTGTGGAACCGTCTCCTGCGGTGCGACCGCGGCAATCGCGCCCGTGACGGTGTCGACCTCTTCGTCGAGCGCAGCACGGAGCGTCGCCGGGGCCTGGCTTCCGAGGTCGAATTCGACATCGGCGTGCGCGCCCTCGTCGATGGGCACCGAGTCACCACCGAACGCCTCGTCTTCAAGCTCCATCGCGAGAGACGATCGCTCTTCATCCGGCTTTTCGAACCCGTCCTCGGTCTCGAGCCCGATCTGCATCAGGAGACCGGAGGCATCCTCGGTGGTCGAGGGGTTGAAATCGAGCGTTCCGACCCCCGTGGGCTGCTCCGTGTAGCTCTGCTCGCGCGCACGGGTCGGTGCGTCGAGCAGGCCATCGTCGGCGAGGGAGTCCACCATCGAATCGAGCGAGACGGGAGGAGGAGGCGGAGGAGGCGCCTGTCCGGGCAAGGTCGCCTTGCGCGCGGCCCGCGCGACCGGCGGCGGCAACGGTGGAAGCGGCGGTCGATCTCCGACGTTCGTGATCTCGTCGTCGAGATCCGCGCCGCCCGCAATGCCGGCCGTGTCGCCGCTCGATTGGGCCACCTTCTTGAGCGAGACCTTGGCGAATGGGGCCTTACGCGCTGGGACGGAGAGCGACTGCGCGTGAAGCGCAGCACCCTGAGCAACGACCAGGTCCGGATCGATATCCACCCGCGGCTCGCGTCCGAAGTACTCGGCAACCATTCGTTGAAGCAGTGGAATCCGCGTCGAGCCGCCAACCAAGATGACGTTGTCTAGCTGAGTGGGACGCAGGCCTGCGGCCTTCATCGCGTCTTCACAGACGTCGAACGTCCGGGCAACCAGGGGCTGGCACATGTGCTCGAGCTGCTGGCGCCTCAGCGCGTAGTCCAAGTTGAGCGCGGCGCCTCCATCGCCGTACGCCAGTTCCTCGACGCAAAGCTGAATGTCTGGTTTGTCCGAAAGCTGGATCTTCGCCCACTCCGCAGCCGCTCTAAGCCGTTCGTACGCTTGGACGTCCTGCCGCACATCGTAGCGATGAGTCTCGAGAAAGCGTTCGATCATGTGGTCTGCGATCGCCGTGTCGATGTCATCGCCGCCGAGGAACGTGTCACCGGCCGTTGCAAGCACTTCGAAGACATCTCCAGCAAGCTGAAGGATGGTGATGTCGAACGTGCCACCACCGAAGTCATACACGGCGACCCGCTCGGTCGAGGTCTTGTTGTAACCGTACGCGAGCGCCGCTGCGGTGGGCTCGTTGACGATGCGAAGCACGTCGAGCCCGGCCACGCGTCCGGCTGCTTTTGTCGCGCTTCGTTGCAGCTCGTTGAAGTTGGCGGGCACGGTGACGACTGCCCTGCCGCACTCTTTGCCCAGCGCTTGTTCGGCTACCTTTCGAACGTGTCGGAGCACAAATGCGCTGATCTCGCTGAGTGTGTAAGTCTCGCCGCGCGCTGCGACCAGCACGCCGCCGCTCGGGCCCTCCGACAGCTCGAACGCGAACCGCTCATGCGCGTGTTTGACCTCATAGCTGCTGAACGGGCGACCGATGAGCCTCTTGACGGAGTAGACGGTGTTCTTCGCATCGAGCAGGCGCCGCTCCTTTGCAGGCGCGCCGACCAGCACATCGCCACTCGGATGAAATGAAACGACCGACGGGGTCAACGTCACCCCATCGCCATCCGCCAGAACCCGCCCTTCGCGCTGGTCTGCAACGGCAACCACAGAGTTGGTCGTACCTAAGTCGATCCCGATGACGGGTCCGCTACTCACACTCCCCTACCCCTCGCAAAACACTCCCCAAAAATGCCCTTACAAGGATAGCGTGTTGTTCTCGGGATTACACATTTCCAGTCGGGTTTGGGCTAATTGCCCTGGGGTTCTTGAGGATCTGCGGTGTCCACGACCTCGTCGCCCTGCTCATCGACCTCTTCGCCTTCAGCCACAGGCTCGACGTCGACGACTTGTTCCCCATCCCGAAGACGGATCACGCGAACGCCCTGGGTGTTGCGACCGGTTTCGCGAATCTCACTCACCCGGGTGCGGATCACCTGTCCGCCGTTTGTGATCACCATCAGCTGGTCCTCCGGAGACACCAGGCGGAGCTTCACCAGAGCACCGTTTCGCTCGGAGGTGTCCATTGCGATGATGCCCTTACCGCCTCGGTTCTGAGTGCGCCATTCCGCGACCCTGGTACGCTTGCCGTAGCCGTGTGCGCTCACGGTGAGAACCTGCTGCTCGCTCTCGTCCTCGATGATGTCCATGCCAATGACGAGATCGCCCTCACGAAGGTCGACCCCCTTGACGCCCATTGAGTCGCGGCCCATCGGCCTCACGTCCTCGATGGCGAAGCGAATGCTCATGCCGCGGGACGTGCCGATCAGGACGTGCTGGGCCGGGGTCACGATTCGGGCGGCAAGCAACGCATCGCCGTCGCCGATAGCAACGCCAATGATCCCCGTCTGACGAATGTTCGCGTACGCACTCAGGCTGGTTCGCTTCACCCGGCCCCCTCGCGTGCACGTCAAAAGATACCCGTCATCGACAAACTCGCGAATTGGAAGAATGGCGGCGACCCGCTCATCGGGTTCCATGCCGACGAGATTCACGACGGCCCTTCCCCTTGCGGCGCGGCTGGTTTCGGGGATCTGATACACCTTCTTTAGATACGCCTTGCCCTTGTCGCTCAAGAACAGGACGTTTGCGTGAGCGTTGACGACGAAAACCCAACTCACGAAGTCCTGATCGCGGGTATCCATGGCCCGAAGGCCCTTGCCGCCGCGCCCCTGGGCCCGGTATTCGCTGAGCGGGACCCGCTTGACGTAGCCGGCGTGCGAGACCGTGACGACCACCTCCTCGTCCGGGACGAGGTCCTCAATCGAGATGTCTCCTTCGGCTTCAACGATTTCGGTCCGCCGCGCGTCGCCGAAGCGCTCGCGAATCTCATCGAGCTCGTTGACGATGACCTCGTCGAGAAGCGTCTTGCTCGCGAGGATGGCCTCGAGCTCGCCGATCAGGTCGCAGAGGCTGCCGTACTCGGTCGCCAACTTCTCCCGTTCGAGGCCGGTCAAACGCGAGAGCCGCATCTCGAGGATGGCCTTGGCCTGTCGCTCGGAAAGGAAGTACTCGCCTCGCGCCTTGGCTGCCTGGATCTCAGCTTCGGGACGGCCCGCGCGCTTGACGAACTCTTCGAGGCCGGTGAGCGGCAATTTCATCAGCCGTCCGCGCGCCTCCTCGGGATCTTTCGAGGACCGAATCGTGTTGACCACCCGATCGATGTCGGTGACGGCCATCCCGAGGCCTTCGATGAGCTCCCGTTGGGCTTTGGCTTGGCGAAGGTCGTATCGCGTGCGGCGAACGACGACCTCGCGCCGGTGGTCGATGAAACGAAGAAGCGCCGTGCGCAGGTCGAGGACCTCGGGACGCTGCCCCACGATGGCCAGGCAGTTGTAGCCAAAGGTGCTCTGAAGCGCCGTCATTTGGTAGAGCTTGTTCAGGACGATTTCGCCGTGCGCGTCGCGCTTGAGCTCGATGACCACTCGCAGGCCGTCGCGGTCGGACTCGTCACGGATGTCGCTGATGCCCTCGAGCCGCTTGTCGCGGACCAGGTCGGCAACCTTCTTCAAAAGCTCGGCCTTGTTCACCTGGTATGGGATTTCGGTGATCACGATCATCTCGCGGTCACCCTTGCCGGGAAGCTGCTCGATGCTCGCGCGGGCCCGCATCACGATGCGCCCCCGCCCGGTCCGGTAGCCGAGATGGATGCCCGCGCGGCCGTAGATGTAGCCCGCGGTCGGGAAATCGGGGCCCTTGACCCCAAGCCGCCCGGTCTCGTCGTCGTCCTGCATCAGGTCATCGACGGTGAGCTCGGGGTCCTTCATGAGTCGCACGGTGGCGTCGACGACTTCCCGAAGATTGTGGGGGGGGATGTTGGTGGCCATCCCAACGGCAATGCCGCCGGAGCCGTTGATCAGCAGATTGGGAATCCGGCTCGGAAGAACGAGCGGCTCACTTTCGGAGTCGTCGAAGTTTGGACCGAAGTCTACGGTTTCCTTTTCGATATCGGCGAGCAGCTCCGAAGCGAGCCGGTGCATCCGAACCTCGGTGTAGCGCATCGCCGCGGCGGGATCGCCGTCGATAGACCCGAAGTTTCCCTGCCCGTCGACGAGCGGGTAACGCATGGAGAAATCCTGCGCCATGCGAACGAGGGCGTCGTAGACCGCGCTATCTCCGTGGGGGTGATACTTGCCGAGCACGTCACCGACGATGCGGGCACTTTTCCGGTATGCACCGTTCCAATGCACCTTTTGCTCGTGCATCGAGTAGAGAATCCGCCTGTGGACCGGTTTCAGGCCGTCCCGGACGTCCGGAATCGCTCGCCCGATGATCACGCTCATCGCGTAATCGAGGTACGAGCGCCTCATCTCGTCTTCGAGGGTGACCGGATGCTTCTGTGGAGATTCCGCCATGAACTACTGCTCCCGCGCGCCGTTCCCCAGAGCTGCGGCGCCGGCGCGAAGCTACCACGTGTGCAACCCCGCTGCACGCCCTCTCGGGGCGTCTGAACTGCTGTTTTTTGGCTGCTTTGGAGGAAGTTTCGTAAACCTCAGAGCAGGCTCGGAGCCGAACGGAAAATGGATACTGCAATGCGCGATCTAGATCGGATCGAAGAACGGTCGTCGAGCGAGGGGCGAGGCGTTTTGGCGCTGTCGGGCGTCGGCCTCGTAGCGGCAATTGCCGTGGTGGTTGCTGCAGTCGCCGCTCTGCCAGACGACGGCGAGTCGGAGCCCCAAGACCCTCTTCAGATGCTGGCCGCTGCGGAGGACGCCGAAGTCCCGGCCGAAGCGCAGGCGGCTGTGAAAGAGCGCGTCCGCGAACCTGCGATCGACCCCGAGACTCTGAGCTTCCCGACGACGCTGGTGAGCGAGACACGTCCGGAAGTCGCCGCAGCCATGGCTGCCGCAGCGGCAGAGCTCGCACACCTCGACCCGCTGACCAAGCCGCCACCGCGTTCGGACATCGCAGCGGGTCTGCCAGCATCGGTCACGGCGGGGCCCGATCGAACCGTCGTTGAGATGGCGGCCGTACGCGACCCGTTGGTCGCTGCGACCGTTCCGGTGAACACGACCTCCGCGCCGGCTGGGCACGACGGCCGCTACACCTTGCAAGTCATCAGCTACCGGGACGCCAGCGAAGCCCAAGTGTTCACCAGCGCACTACGCAAACGCGGACACGCAGCTTACGTCACGACCGGCACCGTCGAAGGCCGCGGCACCCACTGGCGAGTTCGCATCGGTCCGTTCGAATCGCGACAACAGGCGCAGGACTATCGGACGACGTTCGAGCGCGAAGAAGGCATGAACACCTTCATCGTCCGGAACAAACACTGAATCAACGAGACCGGAGCGCAGGGGAACGCAGCACGGGGTTCCAAACTATCAGCGCCGGCTAAGACCAGCCCTAAACGCCCCAAATTGCGTTTTCGCGGTGTGCAACTCAACTACCCGTAACAACACAGCTCCTAGGGCTAGAGCGTGTCCCTCTATCTCGCGAGACCTCTCTTATGCAGGGGCCCGGTCCTTAGGACTAGGGCAACTCGTCGAGCCAGCTCGGGTCCTCGAACCACTTCGCGCGAAGCGCCGAGAGAATGCCGGTGGCTTCGATCGCTTCGATGTAGTTGTCGATTAGGTTGTAGAAGCGCATGTCCTTGGCGGAGACGGCGATTCCCATGGGCTCGACGGAAAGCGGCTCTTCCAGGGTGACGAGGCCAGCGTCGGGATTGCGCAGGACGGCCAAGGCGCAGGCGGGCATGTCTGCGACCATGGCGCTCGCCTTCCCGCTAATGACCATCGCTACCCCCTTCTCGTAGGTGTCCACGGCAACGAGCTTGGCCTTGGGGATGTGCCTCTTGACAAAGGCGTGGCTGGTCGAGTTCTTCAACGCGACGAAGGTCACATCGCGCCGGTTGACGTCGTCCACCGTGTCCGCGCCCGCCAACGCCTTCGAGGTGGTCACGAGCGACTTACCCGACAAGAGATACGGGCCGACGAACAGGAAGTCCTGGGTGCGGACCGCGGTGATATCGACGCCGGACATCACCATGTCGACTTGGCCTCTCTTGAGCGCGCCCAGAAGCTGACCGAATGGCTTCTGCACGATCTCGAGCTCGAGCCCAAGCGCGTAGGCGAGCCCGTTGGCAAGGTCCACTTCCAATCCGATCATCTGGCCGCTCTTGCTCTTCACGTTGAGCGGGGGCTGATTGGCAGACATCCCGACCCGAAGCGTGTTGGTCTTGACGACACGGTTGAGCACCGGCGCCTGTGCGTTTACGGCGGAAGAAGCGAGCAACAGCAGAGCGGTCAGCGAAGTGAGAGCCAGAAGTCGAATGCTACGGAACATGGAGCTTGCCTTTCTTGATAGTGAAGCGGGCCGCAGCCTAACTCAGCCATGCTGTGCCGCAACGCCCCAGAAGGCAGGACTTGCCGGCGAGCTACCGCAGCAAGTAGTTCCGCAGCGCTTCCTTGGCGACGTAACTCGCCTTGATTCGCCACGTGGGCTCGTTGACGACCAGCACGGCGACCGCGATCTTCGGATCATCGACCGGCGCGTAGCCGACCCACCAGTTGTACGTGCGGTGCGGATTGTAGCGGCTGAGGGTGCCCGTCTTGCCCGCGATGCTGACGCCAGGGAGGAAGGGGCGCCCCTTTGCGTCCCAGAACGCCTTCTTGGAGGTTCCCTTCGTCACCGTGCGCGTCATCATTTCGCCCGTGAGCCGTGCCGTGTGCCGCGGCAAGACCTGCCGAAAATTCCGCGGGGCGTGCTGGTAGAGGGTCTCGCCGGAGCCGCTTTCGATTCGATCGACGATGGCCGCATAAGGCATCTGACCGTCATTCGCGATGGTCGATGCCAGCAATGCACCGTGAAGCGGGGAAAGCTGGCTGTGCCAAAACCCTGCAGCCATTCGCGCGCGCTCGAGACGGCCGCCCGGCACGTCCACCGGACTTGGCGACACGGGAAGATCAAAAGGCAAGCGCTGTCCGAAACCGAAGGCCGCAACGTATTGCGTCATCCGAGCCTCGTCGATGTGTCGGTCCGCAAGCTTCGCGAACACCGCGTTGATCGAATATCCGAGTGCGTCGGCCATCGTCGCGCACCAGCGATCGCGTTTGGGGCTATCGATCAAATCGGCCGCCACCAGTCCCCGCATCCCTCCGCCGTAGCAAACCGAGGTCGAGCTCTTCACGCCCGCGTCGATCAGCGCCGACGCCGTGATGATTTTGAAGACCGACGCAGCCGGCGGCCCGGGATCGGTCGCAACGCGTGCGCTGTCTCCCTTCCCCGCCTCGTACCCGACGAAGGCAAGCACCTCTCCGGTCTTGGGATCGATTGCGACCAGGCCGCCCGCTGGAACATCGTATCGCCGGAACAGGCTTCGAACGTGGGATTGGAGGTCGTGGTCGACGGTCAGCACGGCGCGGGTTCCGTCGCGGCGCTCAACCGCCCAACCGTCGCTCCCGGGCTTCGCCTTGGAAATATCGACATCCATGAACGGGGGCGTCACCACCCGCGCCATGTTCGTCGAGGCGCGTTGAGCCGTCGGTGGGCTCGCGGTCAGAGCCAGCGGCGTACCGAGAACTAGGCCGAGGCTCGCCAGCCCCCACAACCAGGAGTGAGAAATTACGTCGCGCACGCTTTCACGCTATTAAACTGTGTTCTGGGGGTCAACAAAGCCATCAGTCCGCTGTGACTGCAATCTCGTGTCGCTCATTTTAACGCGCGGCCTCGTACCCTGTATATTGAAGGCGTGCCGTTCAAAGATCAGAGGACCAGCGCCAGTCAAACCGTCCTCACAGAGGCTGAGGACGCGAGGGCGCGGCGTCCGTCTGATCAGAACGGCATTCTGATCGTGATCCACGGACACGAGATGGGTCGGCGTGTGCAGGTCGGCACTGAACCTTTGACCATCGGGCGTTCACCCAACTGCCAAGTTCCCATCGACCAAGAGAGCGTCT
>Ga0316197_10001192_pt1 | contig 18722 bp, 7 predicted proteins | sample OudBiesiAoxic_MG_FD_204939 | JGI IMG/M metagenome (GOLD analysis project Ga0316197, IMG submission 204939) | Coastal sediment microbial communities from Oude Bieten Haven, Netherlands - site A oxic | ecosystem: Environmental > Aquatic > Marine > Coastal > Sediment | place: Netherlands... | reverse complement strand
TAAAGGGATTCCATTTTTTGCATGTGCAACTGAGACACCTTCTTTAACACCTAGATACTTTCAATTACAAAATTTCTCTAGTAGTACTGTCAAAGATATATTGCTCGCCTCATCTGCAATACCAGTCATATTTCCAGCGCAAAAAATTGAAGGGAAAACATACTGGGATGGTTTTTTAACTGACAACACGCCGATAAAACCACTTATAGACATAGGTTGTAATATTATTATTACTGTAATGCTTAGCCGTTCTGATTTGCTCCCCACAGACAATAACCCTAACGTTAAAGTTATACCTATCTACCCTCAAAAATGCCCTGGGGCAGCTTTAAATTTTAGCGGTATAGCTCAAAAAATGCAGCAGGGCTATGATGACACGATGGAAGTTCTAGCCCCTGTATTTGAACTTATAGAGGTAAATTATCAATACAGTAAAGCATTACAAAACTATAAAACACAACATCATGAATTCAGTCTATTAATGCAAGACAAAGCAGCAGTTAATAAAGAACTAACCAACAGCCAAAATGACTTATTCAAGGAAATACAAAAATGGTAAGCAGTATTATCAGTGAAGAAAACACCTCGAATTTACCTGATGTAAAAATAAATGAAATAGATGCGTTTATTGATGAGCTTATCAGCAAGCATAGCACCAACTCAGAAATGATGAATCTAATGGCGCTTGAGGCCACGTCACTTGCTACATCGGTAAAATCTAGAAGCAAAGAACTTGAAGAGCAAGGGACTTTAAGTCGGTTATTTGGAAGTATAACAGGTAAAAATAGCAAAATTTCTGCCAGAAATGAACATGACTTAGCTCAAACCCAGTATCTTGGCCAAAAAATGATTACAAAATTGGCCGACAACAACTTAATGACTTATCAAATGGTTGTTGCTTTAGGAGATAAAGTAAATCGTATTGTTGAAGACACTGTAACTTCAAAAGCTGAACTTTGTGATTTAAATAAACGCTTAGCTATCTTTTTTTCATCACTTCGTCAAAACCTAGAAGCAAAATTTAATTCACTCCAAAGAAATGATGACCTACTTTTTTGGAAAGAGGTAATTCTTTTTCAACCAGTTTTAAATTCAAAACCATACCCCGAGCTGACCCGCCCAGAGAAGATAATAAATTTAGCCAACGAATTTTACCGTTTAACCCAGCAAAATTGGGGACCAAGAGATCTAGCCTTTCTAAAGTCGGTTATTGTTGAAGTTGGGCATAACCCAACAGAAAAAATATCACTAAAAGAAGTTTATACGGCATACCAAGATGATAACACCCTTCTAACACAACTTTTAAATGGTGTTGATAGCTCTAATGACTTAACACTAGATTCAAGATTGATGCCTACTTTTTTAGCATTCAATAAACTCATAAGCCTAGAATCTATCGAAAAGCATATAATTGACACTGTATCAACATACGCACCCGATAAAACTATCCACTCTATTTCATTGGATATCACCAATAACTTTATGAAACAAGAAGTAAGCCGTGATTTAGAGTGTGAGCATAGTTTTTATGACTTAGTAATGAACTTTGTTGAAGATCTAGCCACGTATAACCACCTTAAGCAGTTACAGCTAGAAACCACCAAGCTTACTTTGGAGGACGCTCAAAATGAACCCTGCGAGCAAGAGGCTTTAATAAATTCGCAACCTAAAATAACTTTTGAAAGCACGCCAATAACTAACAGTCCGACCTTTGATGCTATTGCTTCTGGTGAAGAATTAGTTATAGCAGAGAAGTACCTGCAATTTCCTACGCGAAAAAAGGGCGTAAGGGACGAACTTTCAGCCCTTTTTAGTAAAGATGAACCTATTATATTAATAGCTTTAGACGTGGTGCACTTAAACGATAGAATAATGGAAGTAAGAGCAAATGGCTTCTTCAAAACCGCTATTTACAAAGGAGTTAAAGTACCTCATGTCGATTCAGAAGTAAATGAGCTACATCACCACAATAGAAGCGCTTCAACAACAGGCCGTACGCGTTTATTCACAGTGGAGTATTCAGATGTTAAATTAAATAAAACAATTAAATTCGACTCTGTAAAAGCAAATGAAATTAATGTAGAAAATATTACTTGGGCTCAAGATATTCATATAAGAACTAAGTATCAGGCAAGTAATGTACTTAGTTTAAGAATTAAGTACTTAACCACAAAAATATCACAAGAAAATACCGAGCAATAATATGTATTAGTTCAGTGTAATTGTACTTTTATAGCTTTTTACTAGCTAATAAGAGCTTTAAAAGTACACGCCACCAATTTACGAAAGGATATAACCTAGCGACAATAAGCTTCTTGTTAGCCATTTAATTTAATAGAGTTTTTTACATTAGCTGACTTCACTGCGATTAGATATATACAACAAAATCTAAATACCTACTACTTTTTATAGTTAACAAGTTTACTAATGCACTTTAAATATAAGTCAATACAACTAAATCGGTCTCAACCACTCGGATTGTGATTCCGGTTGTCGCGGGTTCAAGCCCCGTCAATCGCCCCACTTTTTCCCCTGTTTAATTTCTGCAATAAATACTATCCTTTTTATATTTAAACCAAAGTTCACTCAATAAACTGACCTTTATTATCTCAAATTTACTCCAAAAATCTCGATTAACAATTATTTAATAACGCACTACTTAACTTTACATACAAATAGAAAGTGCTACCTTATTAAAAATTAATAGCAATTAGTATTAGCTAATAGTTCATCATTTTACGGGATATTAAAATAAGTATGATCAAGCAAGTTTTTTTTATTTTACTACTTAGTTACTTTGCTTTATTTAGTTTGAATGCTAAGGCTCAAGATAGCATTTCTTATGTGAAATTATTAGGTGAACTAAAATATCTAATATCAGAAGAAAGGTATTCTGAAGCCTATCAAAATAGTCAGAAAAATTATAAATACCTGGGTGAGCCTGATTTTGACTATTTATTAGGGGTCTCAGCACTTAACTCTGGGCTGTCGGCCCCTGCTGTATTTGCTTTTGAACGAGTTGTTGAATCAAAACCGCAATGGTATGAAGCTCGTTTATATTTAGTCAGATCTTATATTGCAGCAAATAATTTACCCGCTGCCAATTCTCAAGCTTCAGTATTAATAAATACAACCACGTCACCAAATAGAGTGAAGACGGCCGCACGAACTTTATTAGAAATCATGCAGCGTAAGCAACGCTTAGCTCAGCGCTCATATAATCAAAGTATTGAAGTTGCTTATGGTGTAGATGGAAACGTTAACGCAGGTACATCTGAAGACACTATTTTAATTCCTAATCTGGGTGAGTTTTTACTATCACCAGAAAGTAAAAGTACCGACGATAACTATGTAAAGTTAAATTATAAAGGCCATTACTTACACCCTGTTGATCAACGTAGTGCGTTTTCTTTGGGTGTAAATGCCGATTGGTATAAATTTAATGAGTTATCTGAGTATGACCGTATAAATACAAATTTTGTAGGCCGTTACCAGCAACAGTTAGATAATATTCGTTGGTATGTGCAAGCAGGCATTACCCCTTTATTGTTGGATGGCGATTTATATAGAACTGAAACATCGCTTACAGCTGGCTCAACTTATCAATTAGATAAGCAACTAAGTTTTTTTAGTGCTTTATCAATTGGTACTATGAATAACACGTTTGATGAAAAGTTAGACAACTCGTTCTACGCACTAAATATCGGTGCTAGTTACATGTCACAGAGGTGGTATCAGAGTCTCAGTGCTAATCTAAAAAATGAAAGCGCTAACATCAATGATGGTGATTTTAATGCTAGAAATATTAGTGGTATTTACTACCAAGTAACCGCATTGCTTGCTAAGCAATGGCAGTTGTCTGCTCAAACTGGCTACCAATGGATTAGTTATCAAGATGAACACCCTTTGTTCTTACAAGATCGCAACGATAACTTACTAATACTTTCAAGCTCATTAAACTACTCGGTTAATAAAAGTTTAGCTGTGCAACTAACGTTAAACTACCAAGACAAAACAAGTGATATTTCTTTATTTGAATACGACCGCTTTGACACAAATTTAAGTGCGAGCTACTCATTTTAATTTAAGGTACTTATGAAACATTTAATTCCAGCATTAGCCACCTTACTTTGTGTGAGCTTTTTATCTCAGGCAAATACTGTAGCTGCAGGTAAAACTATTTTAGCCCGAGGTGAAGTACTAGCAACTGATGCAAGTTCTGCCCAGCAAAGAAACCTAAAGCGACGTGACACTGTATTTGGTGTAGATAGAATAACCACAGGCGAAAAAAGTAAGGCACAGTTTTCGATGTCTGATGGTGGCCTGATCGCATTAAAAGAAAATTCTGAATTAAATATTGCTAGCTATGAATTTGATACTGCCACGCAGCAAGGTTCAGCCTCTATAGAATTAATTAAAGGCGGACTACGCTCTATCTCTGGTGTTATTAAAAAAAATGGAGGCGCTTATAATGTTAAAACGCCGGTTGGATCGATTGGTATTCGTGGTACGCATTTTGAATTGCAACTTCTCGGTGGTGATATGTATGTAGCCGTTTGGGATGGCGCTATTGACCTTACACTGAATGATCAAAGCGTTGTCTCGCTTGGAAGCAATGAACCTTTTTCTTTTGCACACATTACCTCTTTAGGTGATGTTATAAAAACAACGCAAGCACCGGCTGTTTTTACCCAAAACATTGTTGCTATTAATAGTGACAATGAAGCGAATTCAGAATCAGAGCAACAATCATTAGCTGCAGATAATACTTCAGAAAATAATACAGATGCCGATACACTGCTTGCTGATGTATATGTAGAGCAACAGTTTCAGGCGCTCAGTAATGCATCTTTAATAGATCAAATAGCGCAGCGCCAAGGTATTTTAAACTATCAAGCAACACGCTTTGATGTTTCATCAAGTTTAGGTGAAGTAAGTGATTTTTCTATGTCTATGTCGGTAGATTTTGACAACGGAACAGTACCCGATGGTGAAATAATTTTTAACGATGTAGGCGGAAACTGGTATGCCGCTTATAGCGGTTCTATTGATTTAACCAAGCTAGATTTAGCCGTTACTTTTGCGTCGCATAACAACAATAGAGCCGCCGGTGAAATTGATGCTATTTTTTTAAATAACGCAGACACCATTACAGGTGATTTTAGCCTAAGTGAAATAAGTAACCCCGCAGTAAATGCCTCAGGTGCTTTTAGATTAGAGCCTTAAATAATTTGAATACAAAGCTTTTTATTGGAGTACGTAGTATGACAGCAAAAAACCTTTTTTTGCTCGGTTCAATGGTTTTTTTGCTCAGTGCCTGTGGCGGCTCTGAAGAAACGTCACAGCAAGAATTAGTGTCATCGCCTATTGGAAAAGCCCCCTCTACTTCACCAGCAAGAACACTTAATTTATCCGGTGTGATAGGCGAAACTATCACAACTAAAACTCAAGTTTCTGGTGCTATCTCTTCTAGTCGAGGCATTGTTGGTTCAGCAACAGCAAATGCTCAAGCCACAATTTCGCTTTCGCAACCGAACGAAGTTATACAAGGCAATATTACCTTTTTACTTGCTGTGTCAGACCCTGATGGCATAAATGCTGTAAATTTGGTACTCCCAAGCGTCAACAAAAGCTTAGCCATTTGCACACAAGAGTGTGGAACTAATTTTGAACAATCTATAATAGGGCTAAGCCCTTACTTCTACGGTGTTAATACAGGTGATTTACGCCTAGAAATATGGATCACTGACAGCCTTAGTAATCAGGTACTTGCAGATGCAATTACGGTTAGCTGGCAACCTTATCAAATTGAAGGCGTGACCGCGCAAAGAGATGGGCAAACCATTAATTTATCATGGCAAGCAAATGAAAATTTAAATCGTTATAACGTTTATTTAGCAACCGAAGCGGGTGTAACAACAACGAATATAGATGACTTAGAAAACGGCCAGCAATTTTTAGGCATTCCCGATACAACATTTAACGTTACGCAGTCACTAATAGATAAAAGTTACCAAATACTTATTACGGGTATTGATGGCAGTGGCGAAAGCGGTTTTGCAGAGATAATTAATGTAGCTCCTGTAGGAGGCGAATTAAACTTTGCCCCAAATGCAGTTAATGATCAATTTGAAGTTAATGAAGATCAAACACTGGAAAATAATGTGTTAACTAATGACACAGACCAATTTAAAGGCGAACTTAATACAAATACAACTCCCTTGGTGAGCCCGCAGCACGGTAGAGTTACAATTAGCCCAAATGGAGCGTTTACTTATACCCCACGAACTAATTTTAATGGCATTGATGCATTTAGCTATCAGGTAATTAATGAGCTTGGGATGATTGATACTGGCATTGTACAAATAACAATAAATGCCGTAAACGATGCGCCGATAGCACTTGATAACACTTACAATATAAATGCAGACGGTACTTTGTTAATTACAGCCCCTGGTCTATTAGCTAATGATAGGGATATAGACTTAGACCCACTAACCGTAGATACATCTCCTGTTACTTTACCAAATAAAGGCAGCATAACGCTTAATGCAGATGGTAGCTTTGAATATGTAGGTACTTTAGGTATGCAGGGCGAAGATAGTTTTGAGTACCGTATTTTTGATGCCCAAGGTGCTCAAGCAATAGCTAAAGTAACTATTGTTGCTTTAGAACAAAACAGCCCGCCAACGGCTTCAAACGATAACTATAGTTTGAGTGAAGATACGACACTTGCTATCAGCGCTAATTTGGGATTACTTGCAAACGATACAGATCCTAACGACGATAACTTTATAATTGATGACACTTACTTAGTATCACCTATTCATGGCCAGTTGCTATTAGCTACCAACGGTAGTTTTTCATATATTCCAGATGCTAATTATTATGGTATTGATGAGTTTCAATACCAAGTAATTGATACTTTTGGTGCAACTTCTATTGCAACTGTAACGCTCACCATAAATAGTATGCCAGATAACCCTTCGGCTCAAAATGATGAATATCAATTTCAATATAATCAAACATTAAATGTGACTGCTGAAAATGGTTTGCTAAAAAATGATGTGAATATAGAGCCAGGCCAACTTACTGTTAATACCTCTCCGGTTATTGACGTGCAAAGTGGTATTCTAACTTTGAGCAGCGATGGCTCATTTACCTACCAGCCAAACTCAGATTCATTGGATGTAGATAGCTTTACATACTCAGTTTCTAATGAGCAAGGACTAGAAGCTACAGCGCAAGTAGTATTGAGTAAAACGGGCTCAAACTCTCCAGCAAAAGCCAATGATGATCAATATACGTTTGCCGAAGACAGCCCTAGCATAATATTTAATGTATTAGAGAATGATACTGATGCTAATGGCGATATAATTACACTTACAAACGTTACAAACACGGTTGGTACAGCAAGGATTGTAAATAATAGTATTAAGTATACCCCTGAGCCTAATTACTTTGGCGAAGTAACTCTAAGCTATACAATTTCTGATGGAATTGCAGATGATTCGCCGCTATCAAGTAATGCAACTGTAATACTTACAATTACACCCATAAACGACACTCCTATCGCCTTATCAGATAGCGCCTCAATGGTAGAAGATGCATCGCCCATATTAGTTGATGTACTCGCTAACGATACAGATGTCGATGGTGATAACTTAACAATTACAAGTGTTGCTACCGAACTAGGCATGGCTTCTATTGTTGGGAATAAAATAGAATATACACCAACGCCCAATAGTAACGGTGTAGCTATTGTTTCTTATACACTATCAGATGGTAACGGAGCGAGTGCCAGTGCCAATTTACAAATAACTATATCCCCGACTAACGATGCGCCAGTGGCTAATTCAGATAGCATTACAATTGCTGAAGATACTCAGGGAGCGCTAATAAATGTGCTCAGCAACGACACAGATTTAGACGGTGACAGCTTAAATATCAGCTCAGTTATGAGTGATATAGGCAGTGTGTCAATTTTTAATAACCTGGTTCAATATACACCAAGTGCTAATGAAAATGGCACAGCGACAATTACTTATACTTTAACAGACGGCATCGCAAGTGCCACAGGGACGCTAACTGTTACCATTACACCAATTAATGACGCGCCAATTGCAAACCCTGATGCAGCCACTGTTTTAGAAGATGCTACAACAACCAATATTAACGTATTAAGCAACGATACCGATGTAGATAATGATTCTCTGTCTATTAGCTCAGCAAGCACAAGTACGGGCTCGGTGTCTGTCGCGGGTAGTAACTTAGCTTATACCCCAGATGCAAACTTTAACGGACAAGCTACTGTAAATTACACCCTAACTGATGGTACAGACTTAACTTCTGGTGTATTAACTATCACTGTTACACCAGTGAACGATGCCCCTATTGCCAACCCAGATACAGCCACTATTTTGGAAGATGCCACAGCAACAAATATAAATGTGTTGAGTAACGATACGGATGTAGAAAACGATACACTTTCCATTAGTGCTGCAAACGCTACAACTGGCACGGTGTCAGTTTCTGGCAATAATATTGTTTACACACCTGAAGTCAATTTTAACGGCCAAGCCATTGTAAATTACACCCTAAGTGATAGCGTAGTTACAGCCGCAGGCGTATTAACTATAACGGTCACCCCGGTGAACGATGCCCCTATTGCTAGCCCAGATACAGCTACTATATTAGAAGATGCTACCGCAACAAATATAGATGTGTTGAGTAACGATACAGATGTAGAAAACGATACACTCTCTATCAGCGCAGTAAATGCGAGTTCTGGTTCGATTTCAAGCTTAGGTAATGATGTAATTTATACACCAGATGAAAACTTTAGCGGCCAAGCCATTGTAAATTACACCCTAAGTGATGGCGTAGAGTCAGCCGCTGGCGTATTAACTATCACTGTAACACCAGTGAACGATGCCCCTATTGCGAATCCAGATACAGCTACTATTTTAGAAGATGCTACCGCAACAAACATAGATGTGTTGAGTAACGATACAGATATAGAAAACGATACGCTTTCCATTAGTGCTGCAAACACAACAACTGGCACGGTATCAGTTTCTGGCAATAATATTGTTTACACACCTGAAGCCAATTTTAACGGCCAAGCCATTGTAAATTACACCCTAAGTGATGGCGCAGAGTCAGCCACTGCCGTGTTAACTATAACGGTCACCTCGGTGAATGATGCCCCTATTGCTAATGCTGATAGCACGACATTGAATGAAGATGCACCTGAAACTATTATTGACGTGTTAAGTAATGATACCGATGCTGACGTAGCTGATACTCTATCAATAACTGCGGTAACTGCTGATATAGGTACTGTAAGTATTGAAAGTAACCAAGTTAAGTACACCCCCGACTTAAACAACGCAAACACAGCAACAGTAACGTATACAGTAAGTGATGGTACAGATGATGTTCAAGGCACCTTAACAATCACTATTACACCAATTAACGATGCCCCAAATGCATTAAATCAAAATTTCACAATTGGTGAAAATGCAACTGACGGTGAAGCAATTGGTACTATTACCGCTACTGATGTTGAAAATAACACCCTTAGCTTTAGTTTAAGTGGCGGCGATACAGGATTATTTACTTTAAATAGCGCCAACGGCTTACTAACTGTAAATGGTACAAGCCCGTTTAATTTTGAAACTGACACGCAGCACACAATAGATATTGATATTACTGATGATGGCACGCCAAATAAAACCACAACCGTAACCATCACTGTAGATATTACCGATGAAGTAGATCCGCTCATCCCAGTCGAAGATGATATTTTTGGTCGCCCTCTCAGCGGTGAGATTGAGCTTTCAGGTGCTTTTTCTGATGGTGAATTCAAAGATAGTATATTGCTTAATACTAACCTTTACTTTGTTGGCTACAACAATAATTTAGATAAAGATATTGTTATTGCGTCCTATACAAATACAGGGGCTGTAAACACAGCATTTAACGGTAATGGCTTTAAAATAATAGACCTAGGCAAAGACGAAGAAGGCACCGCTATTATCTCTGGCAATGGGGAGCTATTTATTGGCTACTCAAGCTTTGATGGTACAAATACCGAAGCCTGTTTATTAAAAATGAGCGCTGTTGGCACTATAAGTACTAACTCTGGCGACGGTAATACAGGCACTAAATGTACAGCACTTGCTAGTAATTCTGTAATAAACGATCTTGAATTCACCGATAATAAAGTACAAGGCGTGGGTTATTCGTACAATGGCTCAGAAAAAGATAGCTTGTGGCTTAAATACGATATTTCTTCTTTAACCTTTGAAGCCGGCACGCCAAGCACCGTCGATGTAAGTGGTAGAAATCGTGATGACGAATCGCATGCAATAAAAAACTTTGGTAATTCAGATTTGCTCATTGTAGGTAGTGCTATTGGTGAAGAAAACGATTTAGATGCGACAATTAGGTATATTCTCCCTGATGGTAGGAACAACAGTAATTTTAACTCTGGTAACACACTTATAGTAGATTTATCAGATGAAGAAGGTGACGATGAGTTATTTGCTATTGCCGGCATAGACGCCATTAATTTTACCGCCTTTTTAGGGGGTTATATCACACGTTCTTCAGGTGAAAAAGAAGCGGCTGTAATTGCAATTGATAATTCAGGTGATATTGATGACGATTTTGGTGATGATGACGGTATCGCACTATACAACATAGATGGGAATTCAGGGAATGATAACGGAGGCGCTATCATTACTGGATTAGAATATGAACCTATGAGTAACAAAATCATACTCTCAGGTACTACAGGGCTAGATGCGAGTGATGAAAATCAAATTGAGCAATTATTTACAGCACGCATTGATCTAGGTGATGGAGAGCTAGTTTCAAGTTATGGTGATTCAGGCATTAATATAATCTCAACTGTAAACAGTAACCAATCAGCAAAATCATTAACTATTGATGAAAATGATACCTTATGGCTCGCTGGTAAATTTAATGACTCAACAAATGAGCCTTTTATAGCTTCAATTACTAATGAAGCAAATTTATTTACTGATTTTTCAACTGATGGTTATACAAGCTTAAATAATGTAAATATTAGCTCTGATGATCAATCAATGAAGGTGTTAAAACTTAAAAGCGGTACCCATACCAATAAATATATAAGTGCTTCTGTTGCACAATATAACTCAAATAATAAACTAATTTTAACCCGCTTTACCAGTACGGGGCTTATTGATACCAGCTTTAGTGTTGATGGTAGTAAAGTAATAAGTATAAATGTAGCCGATAAAAAGGTTACTTTAGCTGAGCTCGGTGATGGCAATATTATTATTGCAGGTACACTAATTAATGGTGCAAGTGAATCAGGCTTCATAGCAAAAGTAGACCAAAATGGTTACCTTGATGATAGCTTTGCAACTAATGGCATTTATACAACAACGGACCTTATAGATACTAAGGTTAACTTTGCTGATGTAGCAATTGATAGCAGCGATCATATTGTTGCTGTCGGCTCAGCTATATATTTGGGTGTTACAAATTCATTTGCAGCTATGCTAAAAAGCGATGGCAAGCCAGAAAATAGTTTTGGCACTAGTGGGACTTATTTTGGCGACGAAAATGAAAATTTTGAAGTTTTATACATAGATGCAAACAAAGATATATTTATCGGTGGTAAATTTTCCTCTGGTAGCGATTCACAGTTACTGATGCTTAAAATAGATGATGATGCCAATGAAATCTTTAGCTACCTTGATACCCGCTCAGCTGTAGATGTTACCAATAGAGCCGCTAAGATTTTAGCCGATAGCTCAGCAAACCTATATTTGATTGCAAATAATGGAACTACGCCTGATCAAGCAGCTATTATAAAGTTATTAACTGATGGTAGCGAAGACTCAAGCTTTGCAGTTAATGGTGTAGGCCAATATCAATTAGCATCAAGCGGTAATATTAAAGTAACTGATGCAGCGTTAGATAGTGCTGGTAATATTATTCTCACAGGAATGAGTGACTCTAAAGGCATGATTGCGCGTATTTTAGCTGATGGAACAATAGATACTTTGTTTGGCTCAAACGCACTTGGCTATTACCAGGCAGAGCAATGCGACAATACTCATCAGTTTTCATCTATGCTTTTACAAACAGATATAGAAGTAGTGGTTAGTAGTACATGCTTTGATGGCACTTCTAATAATATAAGTCTGTCTAAATTTAATTTTTATACCGATGGAGTTAAACCCTAAATTATGAAAGTTGAATTTTTTGGCGTCCGAGGGTCGATGCCTTCACCGGGAGAACACACACAAATTTTTGGCGGCAATACTTCTTGTGTATACATAGAGCAAAGCAATGGCGAAAGCTTGGTTATGGACTCAGGCACCGGCATAGTAAAACTTGGTGAGCGTTTAATAAAAAATACAAAGTCCATTACAATATTGCTAACACACAATCATTGGGATCATATTCAGGGTTTTCCTTTTTTTAAGCCTATTTATCAAGCTGATAGGGATATAACCATTGCTGTAGGTGATGTTGACGATACGGCAAGTAAAAACGCAATATTAAAGCAAATGGAAGGGTCTTACTTTCCTGTGAGCCACCACGATTTACCAGCAAACATTACTCTAAATACGCAGCTATCGACTGAAGAAAGCTTCATTATAAATGATTTTTTTGTAACGACTGCTCCGCTCAACCATCCTGGGGGCGGTACCGCCTATTGTGTAAATGCAAATGGAATAAAAATAGCTTACGTCACCGATAATGAGCTTGCTCCACCTGGCCGAACAAAAACAAGTGTAAATGAGTGGGCACAATTTATAAAAGGCGCCGATCTTTTAATACACGATGCACAGTTTACTCAAGATGATATGCCAATAAAACATGGCTGGGGACATAGCACTATAAACCAAGTCGCTGAACTTGCAGTAAAAGCCGAAGTTAAAAATATTGTGATTATTAGCCACGACCCATCACGAACGGATACCGAGCTTTTAGCGATAGAACAACACTTACAAACTAACTATAAAGACTTGTCAATCGAGTGCGCTCGAGAAGGTCGAATCTTCAATTTTTCACCCGCTAAGGATTAATAACTATTAATCGCACTCTTATTCCAAAGGTTTATCGACATTTTATAATTGGCGCTACCATCACGCTTTTAGTTGCTGCTATTGAGTTTTTTTCTACAGGGGCACTGGCACAATTACTAAGTAGGGTTGAAGGGATCCTTTACGACTCAAGATTAACTTTAACACTTGCAAATACCCCAGAGAAATTTGATGAGTCTGTAGTCATTATTGATATTGATGATAAAAGTATGCGCGAGCAAGGCCGCTTTCCATGGAGTCGTTCAACCATGGCCGAACTCGTTGCTAAGCTCACTGAAGCAGGGGTTATCGTTATCGCCTTTGATATATTTTTTTCTGAGCCAGAAAGAAATCCAGTAAGCCAAATTGAGGCTGAGTTTCCAAATCTTATAAGTAACTATAGGCTAGCGCTTAATGAGATTAAGCAAAAGGTTGACGCTGACTCTAAATTTGCCAAAGTGTTATCTAACAATGATACCGTACTCGGTTTTTTATTAAATAACGACACCCACCCACAAGTTAACCCGTTACCTAACAGCAGTGTAACTTGGGCAATGGGGGAGCAAAAAAATTCACAGCTCACTGAGTTTTCAGCGGCAGCGGTTAACATACCCACCTTGCAAAACAATGCGTCTGGTAATGGTTTTATTAATGCACACAGTGAAAACGACGGTTTTATTCGTAAAGCATCCCTTGTACACCGAGTCGGTAATACACTTTACCCCTCTTTAGCTCTTGAGGCTGCTAGGCTTTATACCCTTGCAGAAAAAATAGAAACGCGATCTCATATTTTAAATGATATTACACTATTCGACGGTATTAAATTTAACGATAAGTGGATTCAAACCGATGAGTACGGAAAAATACTTATTCCCTACAAAGGCCCTGCTCATAGCTTTACCTATTATTCGGCCACCGATGTTTTAAATAACAAAATTGGAGAAAATGAACTTGAAGGGTCAGTAGTTTTTATTGGTACATCTGCCATAGGTTTAGCCGATTTAAGAGCAACGCCAGTTGGATTACAGTACCCAGGTGTTGAGGTGCATGCCAATATATTTCGAGGACTAATTCACCCAGAACTACTGCCAGCTCAGCCTAGTTGGTCAACGGGTGCTACTTTACTAATAATTATAATTACAGGCAGTATATTAACGATTTTAAGCTATAAAAAAAGCGCAAGACACATAGTCGTTGTAACATTTGCTGTAGCTATCTTCATTGTACTATTTAACTTTTATTTATGGGCCATAGAGAAAATTAGTCTACCGCTGTTTATGCCCCTATTACTCGTGACGATATTATCTGGCTACTACATTTTTGTAGGTTCAATAGCAGAAATGAAACACAGTCGTAAAATAAAAACGATGTTTGATCAGTATGTTCCACCAGATCATATTAATCAGCTTATAAACCAATCAAGTAATCTTCCTCAGCAAAGTGTGAAAAGAAACATGACTGTGTTATTTGCAGATATTCGTGGTTTTACCTCTTTGTCTGAAAATATGTCTGCTAATCAATTAAGTGAGTATTTAAACCAGTATCTTTCGGCAACGACCGAAATAATTTTTAAATATAGCGGCACTATAGATAAATATGTTGGTGATATGATCATGGCGTTTTGGAATGCTCCCCTAAAAGATGAAGAGCATGCAAAACACGCTGTAGAAGCCGCTATGGCGATGATCAATGGATTAAATTTAATCAACCAAGCATTCACAGAAAAAAAGTTACCAGCCATAAATATTGGCATTGGTTTGAATACAGGTGACATGAATGTAGGGGATATGGGATCTAAATATCGAAAAGCTTATACTGTACTTGGCGATGCAGTGAATTTAGGTTCTAGAGTAGAAAGCTTGACCAAATTTTATGAGGTCGCTATTCTGGTTACTAAAGAAACAATGAGAGCTTGCCCACATATCTCCTTTAGGTTAATAGATACAGTGCAAGTAGTTGGAAAAAAAACAGCTACACAGTTATTTGAACCTATCGATTTTACAAAGAATCTGAACAGTTACCAAATAGCCGAATTAAGTAAATCAGCCACAGCGATGACGCATTACTATAATAAGAACTGGCAGCAATCCCTTACATTATTTGAAGAACTAGAAAGTAAATCTGTATTTAGTTCTCATATTTACGCCATTTTTATTAAGCGAATTAACGAAACCGATTTGAAATCATTATCAAAGGACTGGAATGGCGCCTTCAGACATCAAACAAAGTAATATAAATATGCCACAACACATTAAAGATAAAACACATCTTTGTCATTTGGTTGATATAAGTATCAGGCTAACGACCGAAAAAGATTCGAGTAAATTACTAAACGAAATATTACAAGTACTGATGTCTGTTGCTAACGCCGATGCTGGCAGCATTTATTCTATAACTAAAGACAAACAGCTAAAGTTTGAAACAGTCATTAACAGAACCTTAGGTTTGCATTTAAGAGGCGATGAAAATAGCCCTATCGACTTTCCGAATATAGATCTTTTTGTTGACGGTAAAGAAAACGAGACTGCAATCGTAGCGCACTCAGTGAACTCAGGTAAGTACATAAATATTCCTGATGCGTATGATGCTCTTCCCTTTGATATGAGCGCAGCTCGTAACATAGATTCGCTTACAGGCTATCGCACTAAATCAATGCTGACGATCCCATTAAAAGATCACGTCGATGAGATTATTGGTGTTATTCAGCTTATAAACGGTAAAGATGAAAATGGGAACATCATCTCCTTTAGTGAAGAGCTGGTAACACTTACCCGCTCTTTCGCATCACTTGGTGCAATTTCATTAACTAACTCCACACTTATTAAAGGAATGGAGGAGCTATTCACCACCTTTGCAGAAACAATTGCAATGGCAATCGATGAAAAGTCACCCCACACTGGTGGCCACTGTAAACGAGTTCCTGCACTAACTTTAATGCTTGCTGATGCAGTACACGACAATAATAAAGGACCTTTAGCATCATTTACTATGTCTGAGGCCGATAGGCATGAACTCAATGTTGCTGGCTGGCTTCATGATTGCGGAAAAATCGCGACACCAGATCATATTATGGAAAAATCGACAAAACTCGAAACCATATTCGATCGCATAGAATATATTGATGCTAAGTTTGAAGTTATTAAGCGAGATATAAATATTTCATACCAGCAGCAAATTATTTCTTCACTGAAGCAAAATAAACCGATTGAAGTAAAACAGCTAGAGCGTTTACTTGATACAGAGCTTAAACAACTATCTTTAGACCGTGCTTTATTGAAGCGTATTAACGTTGGCGGTGAATTTTTAGGTGAAAGTGAAATAGACGAAATACAAAGAATCGCAAATAGATACACACTCGAAATTAATGGTAAAACAATGCCATTATTAAGTGATGATGAAGTAGAAAACCTTTCTATACGCAGAGGAACATTAACCGAAAGCGAACGCGAAGTAATGAAGCGCCATATGGATGTCACTAAAAACATTTTAGACGCCCTACCGTTTCCAAAGCATTTGAGTAATGTGTCGGAATACGCACTTGGTCATCACGAAAAATTAGATGGAACAGGTTACCCAAGAGGCCTTACTAAAGAGCAAATGTCAGTTCCGGCTAGGTTAATGGCTATCACAGATATTTTTGAAGCGCTGTCAGCCGTAGATAGACCTTACAAAAAAGCAAAGCCAGTGAGCGAATGTTTAAATATACTTGGCATTATGGTTAGAAATAACCATCTTGACCCCGATATTTTTGCAATATTTATTGAATCAGAAGTATACAAAAAGTATATAATTGAGTTTGCTAACCCCGAACAATTAGATGAAGTGGATTTGGATAATCTACCTGGATATTCTCCGATAGTTTAAAAACGTAAGGAGTTATGTCTCGTATCCAGAGCAATAGAGATTGTTTTTAGATAGTCCAAAAAAATGCCACCTTACGGTGGCATTTACACACGGGGTTATTTCTACTTATAGAAATCCTTTTACTTTTTATTAGTTTTTTAATGTTGTTTTATTAACAAAAAATATGCGTCCAAAGGTAGCATTTAGCGCTATGTGTAGCAACAGTAAAAGGTAAAGTTCATATATCTGCCATATTAATGTAATAACAAAGTGTCAATAAATGAATACTGTAAGCAAAACTAAAGCACAAAGTAGCCCCGTGCTTTAGTCACTTTAGTTATACTTTAATACATACGTATTTTTCTTCTAGATACTCATCTAGTCCTTGGTGCCCGCCTTCGCGCCCTAAGCCTGATTGCTTAACACCACCAAATGGCGCAACTGGGTTCGATATAACACCTTCGTTTACACCAACCATGCCAAATTCAAGCCCTTCACTAATTCGGTAAATTTGCTTAATATTTTGGCTGTAAAAATAAGCTGCTAAACCAAAAGGTACATCGTTAGCAAGTGCAAGTACTTCGCTTTCTTCATCAAAAGGAATAACCGTTAATACAGGGCCGAATACTTCTTCGTGATAAATATCCATTTCAGTGGTTACGTTGTTTACTATTAATGGATTTTGAAAGCTGCCACCTAGGTCACTATTATCGCCAATCAGCGTAGCGCCTTTATCGAGTGCGTCTTGTACTAACTGTTGTACTTTATCTTTAGCTTTAGGATAAATAAGCGGGCCAATATCAACATCGTCCTCAAAGCCATTCGCCACTTTTAATGCTGTAACTTTGGGTGTTATTTTTGAAAGCACTTTATCGAGAACATTACGCTGAATAAAAATACGGTTTGCCGCTACACATGCTTGACCACTGTTTCTAAATTTAGCCGCCATTAACCCTTCAACAGCTTCATCTAAGTCTGCATTATCAAAAATGATAAAAGGCGCATTACCACCAAGTTCCATTGAGGTGCGTTTAATTGTGTCTGCACATTGCGAAAGTAACTGCTTACCCACACCGGTAGAGCCTGTAAATGTAAACTTACGAACGACTTCTGATTCAGTCAGCATTTTACCTACTGTTTTGGCATCTTGAGAAACCAGTACATTAAATGCACCTTTAACAAAACCAGCTTGATCGGCCAGATAAGCAAGTGCGATAGCACATAGTGGCGTATGTTCAGAAGGTTTTAGTATAAAGCTACAGCCCGCTGCGTAAGCTGGAGCTACTTTGCGAGTAACCATAGCAACAGGGAAGTTCCAAGGCGTTATACCAGCTACAACACCGATAGGCTGCTTAAAGCTAGTTAAACGATGTGAGTCATCAGTTGGCGGAATCACGTCACCGTAACTACGCTTGGCTTCCTCAGCAAACCATTTGATAAACCCTGCACCGTAGTTAATTTCGCCAAGCGATTCTTTGAGCGGCTTGCCTTGCTCTTTGGTCATTAGCTCTGCAAGTGTTTGTTTGTGTTTTATAACTAGCTCATACCAGCGCATCAGCGTTTCGCTTCGCTCGGTGGCATTCGTCGCTTTTAATTTAACAAAAGCCCCTTGAGCTGCAGCTATTGCGCTATTTACACCCTGCTCGTCAATATCGCTTACTTCAACAATACTTTTTTCGGTAGCGGGATCGTTAACGCTAAAGTGCGTATCAGTTTTATAAAATTCGCCGTTAATAAATGAGTCTGAGAAAATAAGATTACTCAAAATAAACCTCCGAAATAGATTTT
>Ga0316197_10001191_pt1 | contig 18722 bp, 13 predicted proteins | sample OudBiesiAoxic_MG_FD_204939 | JGI IMG/M metagenome (GOLD analysis project Ga0316197, IMG submission 204939) | Coastal sediment microbial communities from Oude Bieten Haven, Netherlands - site A oxic | ecosystem: Environmental > Aquatic > Marine > Coastal > Sediment | place: Netherlands... | reverse complement strand
TCGTCAGGGTTGTCGACGACCCCTCGCACGAGGTGAGCGACAGCGTCGGCCAGCATGAGATCAGGCCTGGGTGTCGCCGGAGTCGGCATCGGCCGCGCTCGCGTCAACCTCAGCCGGAGCGTCTGCCTTCTCGGCCTTCTCAGGCTTGTCCGCCTGCTCAGGCTTCTCGGCCTTGCCAGGCTTGTCCGCCTTCTCAGGCTTCTCAGGCTTCTCGGCCTTCTCAGGCTTGTCCGCCTTCGGCGCGGACTTCTTCGGGGCCATCTCACGGTTGTGCGCCTCGGCGAGCACCTTGGCGAAGACCTCGGCCTTGTCGGTCCCCTCCTCCTTGGTGCGCAGCGTCCCCTCGGCACCCTCGGTGCCGGTGAACTTCTGCCAGTCGCCGGTCACCTTGAGGATCGCCCGAACCGGGTCGGTGGGCTGGGCGCCGACCGACAGCCAGTGCTGCACCCGCTCAGAGTCGACCCTGATGAGGCTCGGCTCCTCCTTGGGGTGGTAGAGGCCGATCTCCTCGATGGCGCGACCGTCGCGCTTGGTGCGCGAGTCGGCGACGATGATGCGGTACTGGGGGTTGCGGATCTTCCCCATCCGCTTCAGCTTGATCTTGACAGCCACAGGGCCTGGTACTCCTTGGTGTTGGCGTGGTGTGGCCGCCCGTCGCGGGTGGGGTCCGCGAGAGTGAGCCGCCGTGGGTGTGGCGAGCGCCCCGAGAGAGGGTGGACGCAGGCCAGCGCCCCTAGTGTGCCAGACCAGGGCGCCGTCGTCCGAATGGGACGCCTCGTCAGCCCGCCAGTATCTTCGCCTTCATCGCGGCGAACTCCTCGTCGGACAGGACGCCGGCGGCCTTCAGGTCTGCCAGTTCCTTCAGCTTCGCGATCGGGTCGTCGGCCGCGGCGGGGGCCGCCGGGGGTGGTGCAGCCGCCGCCTGCGCGGCCGCTGCCTGCGCGGCTGCGGCCTGCATCTGGGCGTCCATGGCGGCCTGCTGCTCCATCTGCTGGTAGGCGGCGGCATCAGCCTGCTGGTTGCGACGGGCAGCCCCCCGCCGCTGCACGCCACCACTCACGGCGGTGGCCGTTCCCGCGACGACGGCGGTGCGCGCCATGGTTCCGACTAGTCCTGGACGTCCTGCTCGACGCATCTGGCTCTCCTTGGTGTGGGTGGGTGCGACTACTCGTCGGCGGACGCTTCGAGCGCCGAGATGATGGCGTTGACGGGAATGCGGCCGGACGACACGAGCTGCCCGCCGGACTCACGGATGGCCGTGGCCAGCGGCGCTGCCCAGGTGTTCTCCCACACCAGCAGCAACGCCGAGCTGCCGGGCTCGACGACCTCGGCTGCCGCGTCGAGGTCCTCGTCGCTGAGCAGCCCCGCGAAACCCACGTCGACGTCGGCGAGGTCACCTGCCTCGACCGGAGCCACGTCGCTCAGCTCGAGCGACTCGACGTCGCCGTCCTGCGTCTTGTGCACGAACACGACGTCCAGAAGGCGGATCGTCTCGTTCTGGACAAGCTCGACGATGTTGGGCGCGATCTGCCCGTTGAACTGACTGCCGGGGAACTCGATCAGCACGTAGTCGATGGGTCCGAGACCCACCCGCGCCTCAGCGCTCTGCTCGGTCATGGTGCTCCTTGTCTCGGGTGGACGTCAGCCGACGACGACGCCGTGAAGGACGATAGCCAACGGATGGAGCAGTGTCTGGACATCTCGCCGAGGGTCGTCGGCGAGCACCATGAGATCAGCACTCGCACCCGAGGACAGGTGCTCGGTCTCCCCGAGCAGGAACCGCCGCGCGTCCCACGACGCAGCACCGACGGCGGCGTCCGGTGGCACCCCGGCAGCGGCAAGCTCGACGACCTCCGCCGCCGCGAGTCCGTGCGGCAGCGTGCCGCCGGCGTCGGTGCCGGCGTAGACCGGGACGCCGGCCTCGTAGGCCTCCGCCACGTTGCGTCGCGACCCGCGGTGCAGCGCACGCATGTGCTCGGCGTAGCGCGGGAACTTCCCCTCCCCCGCCGCCGCGAAGGAGGGGAAGTTGTCGATGTTGACCAGGGTCGGCACGATCGCCACCCCCCGGGCTGCCATCTGCTCCCGCACGGCGTCGTCGCCCACTGTCGACAGACCGGTGGCGTGCTCGATGCAGTCGATGCCGGCGGCGACGAGGTCGGGTAGCGCCAGCTCGCCGAACACGTGCGCGGTCACCCGGGCGCCGTGGGCGTGCGCGGTGCGCATCGCCTCGTCGAGCGCCCAGCGTGGCCAGCACGGCGAGAGGTCGCCGGTGTCTCGGTCGATCCAGTCGCCGACGATCTTCACCCACCCGTCGCCGCGCTGAGCCTCGGTGGCGACGTAGTCGGCGAGCTGCTCGGGCTCGATCTCGTGGCCGTAGTTGCGGATGTAGCGCCTGGTCCGGGCGATGTGACGGCCGGCTCGGATGATGCGCGGCAGGTCGTCGCGGGAGTCCATCCACCGGGTGTCGGCAGGCGAGCCTGCGTCGCGGATCAGCAGGACGCCCGCGTCACGGTCGGCGATCGCCTGCCGCTCGGACTCCTCGTCGTCCACGGCGCCGTGAGCGGCCAGCCCGACGTGGCAGTGCAGGTCGACCAGGCCCGGGATGATCCAGGCGGCCGGCTCGGACGGGGTGTCTGCCGGTGTGATCGTCACCGCCCCGAGTACCGGCTCGTCGGTGATGACGCCGTCGCGCACCCACAGGTCACCCACCACCCCGTCGGGCAGCAGCACACCGTGCAGGTGCAGGGCCGGGCTCGACTCGCGCGCCATGGGCGACAGTTCTACCGCGCGTCAGCGTGACGGGGGCAGCAGGTCGCGGAACTCGTCGGGCAGCTCCAACGAGGTGACCGGCGCGCCGTCTCCGCCTGCCGCACGGCGCTGATCGGCGTCGGCGAGCTGCGCCGCCCGCTTGGCGGGGTTGCCCGAACGTGCGCCGCGCCCACCGCCCTTGGCCTTGGCCTTGCCGCGAGCAGGCTGCTGCTGGGCGCGTCCCTTGCTCTTCTTCCCGGAAGCGCCCGGCATGCCTGGCATGCCCGGCATGGACGGCACGCCGCCGCCGCGAGCAGCCTGCGTCATCATGTCGCGGGCGACGAAGAACCTCTCCACCAGCTGGTTGACGTCACTGACCGTGGTACCGGAGCCGGCGGCGATGCGCGAGCGGCGCGACCCGTTGAGGATCTTCGGGTCGGTGCGCTCGGCCGGGGTCATCGAGCGGATGATCGCCTCGACGCGGTCGACCTCGCGCTCGTCGAAGTTCTCCAGCGCCTCACGGAACTGCCCTGCCCCGGGGAGCATGCCGAACAGCTTGTTCAGCGGCCCCATCTTGCGCACGGCCTGCAGCTGGGACAGGAAGTCATCGAGGCCGAACGACGTGCCCTGCGCGAGCTTGGCCGCCATCTCTTCGGCCTGGTCGGCGTCGAAGGCCTTCTCGGCCTGCTCGATGAGGGTGAGCATGTCGCCCATGCCCAGGATGCGTGACGCCATCCGCTCGGGATGGAAGACGTCGAAGTCCTCGAGGCGCTCGCCGTTGGAGGCGAACATGACGGGGCGTCCGGTGATGGAGCGCACGGACAACGCCGCGCCGCCGCGAGCGTCTCCATCGAGCTTGGTGAGCACCACCCCGTCGAACCCGACACCGTCGAGGAACGCCTGCGCGGTGGTGACGGCGTCCTGGCCGACCATGGCGTCGAGGACGAACAGGATCTCGTCGGGCGTCACGGCGTCACGGATGCTTGCAGCCTGCGCCATCATCTCGGCGTCGATGCCGAGCCGTCCGGCGGTGTCGACGACCACCACGTCGTAGTTCTGGCGACGAGCGTGGTCCAGGCCGCTGCGGGCCACGCCGACCGGGTCGCCGACGCCGTTGCCCGGCTCGGGGGCCCACACGGCCACCCCGGCCCGCTGCCCCACGACCTGCAGCTGGGTCACGGCGTTCGGACGCTGCAGGTCGGCGGCCACCATCAGCGGGGAGTGACCGTTGCCCGCGAGCCAGAGAGCGAGCTTGCCGGCCAGCGTCGTCTTGCCGGCGCCCTGCAGGCCAGCGAGCATGATCACCGTCGGCGGCTGCTTGGCGAAGCGAAGCCGTCGGGTCTGGCCACCGAGGATCGCCACGAGCTCCTCGTCGACGATCTTGATGACCTGCTGCGCGGGGTTCAGCGCGGCGGAGACCTCAGCACCGCGGGCCCGTTCCTTGACGGCGGCGACGAACTGCTTGACGACCGGTAGCGCGACGTCAGCCTCGAGCAGCGCGATCCGGATCTCGCGGGCTGTCGCATCGATATCGGCGTCGGAGAGCCGGCCCTTGCCCCGCAGACCCTTGAAGGTCGCAGCGAGGCGGTCGGAGAGAGTGGCGAACACGTGGTGGTTCCTCAGGTTCGTGGCAGTGGTGAGGGAGCCAGGGTATCCGCCCCCGGCAGGGGCGGCGTGCTCAGCCGAGGCTGCCGAGCGCCTCGACGACCTGGTCGCGCACCATCTCGGCGACCTCGTCGGAGATCGGGTCACCGAACTCGTCCACGAGGTAGAAGACGTCGACCACCTCGGCACCAAGGGTGTCGACCACGGCAGAGCGCACGCACACGCCGGCCTCGGTGACCGTGGTGGCCACGGTGTGCAGCAGGCCGAGCTCGTCGTGGGCCCTGACCTGCAGCACGGTGGCAGTCTGCGAGGCTTCCGGCAGAAGCTGGACGCGTGGCGGTGCGATGCGGATCGTGGAGCGCCGCCTCTCTCGCCGACGACTCTCGAGCTTGGCCGGGACGTCGAGGGTGCCGTCGAGGGCCCGCCGCAGGTCGCTGCGGATGACAGTGTCGTCAGGCGGCGGGCCGAACACCGACACAGCGCGCCAGACCTGCACGGCGGAGTCGCCCACCGTGTCGATCCTGGCTCCGCGAACCTCGAGGCGGTGCAGCGTCAGCACCCCGGCAACTGCCGCCATGAGACCGAGGCGGTCAGGGGCGACGACGGTGACCTTGCACACCTGGTCGAGGTCGGGGGCGGCGACCATGACGTCGAACGCGCCGCTGCCGGCGAGCGTGCGTGCCCACGGCTCGACCTGCGACTGCGCGGCCTGGCTGGGGTGCGCCCCCTCCAGGTGCGCCTTGACTCGACGAGTCAGCTCCCGGATGAGGGAGGCTCGCCACGGAGTCCACGCCTGGGAGCCGGCCGCACGCGCGTCCGCCTCGGTGAGTGCGGCGAGCAGCTCGAGCCGTTCAGTGGAGCCGACCAGCTCGGCCACCATCGAGGTCGTGGCCGGGTCCTCGAGGTCGCGGCTGGTCGCGACGGCAGGAAGCAGCAGGTGGTGCCGGACCAGCTCGGAGATGGTGTCCACGTCGGCGTCGTCGAAGCCCATCCGCGCGGCCAAGGTCTGGGCGATGACGCTGCCCGTGGCGCTGTGGTCGCCCGGCCAGCCCTTTCCCACGTCGTGCAGCAGCGCCGAGACGAGCAGCAGGTCGGGCCGGGAGACCGAGCGCGCCAGAGCGGCGGCCTCGGCCACCGCCTCGATGGAGTGGCGGTCGACGGTGTGCCTGTGCACCGGTGTGCGTTGCGGGCGGTGACGGATCCGCTCCCAGTCAGGCAGCCAGCGCACCACCATCCCGGCCGCCTCGAGGTCCTCCCAGACCGGTATGCCGTCACGACCGGCGCCGAGCAGCCGGACGAACTGGTCGCGCACCGACTCCGGCCACGGAACCGGCAGATCCGGAGTCTCGGCCACCAGGTGGTCCAGCGTGGCCACCGACAGAGGCAGCCCTGCCTGAGCTGCTGCTGCCGCCGCGCGGACTGCCAGACCCGGGTCGTCGTCCAGCGGCGCGTCGCGAGCCAGGATGGCCTCGCCCTCGTACTCGACGATGCCGTCAGCCAGTGGTCGACGGGCGGGCTTGCGGCGCAGCCGGCTGCGGCGCGACCGTCCGGCCAGCGTGCGATGGACGCTGCGCCAGGTCACGTCACTGGCGTAGCCGATCGCCCGGCCGGCCTCCGACACCCGCCGCAGCAGGATGTCGGCGTCCATCAGCCCGACCAGGGCAGCCACCTCGTCCTGCTCCTGCAGCAGCAGTCGGTCCGAGCGTCGGTTGGTGGTGCGGTGCAGGGCATCGCGCAGCGTGAGCAACCAGGCCCGCGACTCCTCGATGCCGGCCGAGTGCGGCCAGTCGGCCACCCACGACGCGGCCACGGCGCGCAGGACGAGAGCGTCGCGGAGCCCGCCGAACGCCTCGACGAGATCGGGCTCCAGCAGGTAGGCCAGCTCGCCGTAGCGCTCCGCCCGGTCGCGAGCCGCCTCGTGCAGCACGGGCAGTCGCTTCGCCGCGTCACGTCGCCACTGCGCCAGGTTGCGCTCGGCCAGCGCGGCGCTGACGGTGGGGTCGCCGGCCACATGGCGGGCGTCCAGCAGCCCGAGGGCCACTTTGAAGTCGTTCTTGGCCACCGACGCCGCTTCGTCCAGGGTGCGCACGGAGTGATCGAGGGGCACCTTGGAGTCCCACATCGGGTAGAAGGCGCTGTCGGCGACGGCGCCGACCTGGGAGGCGGGGAGCGACCCGTCGTGGACGAGGACGAGATCGAGGTCGCTGCCGGGCAGCAGCTCCCGGCGTCCGTAGCCACCCACCGCCACGAGCGCCAGGCCGGGGCCGACCCTGGGTTCGACCAGATCGCGCACCCAACGGTCGGTCAGATCCGTCAACGCCTTGCGCCGCGCGGCCGCTGAGAGGTCGTTGGCCTCCACGACGGCCGTGCGGGCAACTCGAAACCTCTGAGTCAGAACGTCGGGACCGGCACCGGAGGGGGAGGCCTCCGGCGCCGGTCCAGGCGTTGTCACACGGTCCATCGATGCTTGGTGTCGAGCCCTACAGGGCCTCGACCCCGCGCTCACCGGTGCGGACCCGGACGACGGTGTCGATCGGGGCGACCCACACCTTGCCGTCGCCGATGCGACCGGTCTGACTGGTCTTGACGATCACCTCGACGACGTCGTCGACGTCGGTGTCGTCCAGCAGCACCTCGAGACGCACCTTGGGCACGAGGTCGACGGTGTACTCCGCGCCTCGGTAGACCTCGGTGTGGCCCTTCTGGCGGCCGTAGCCGCTGGCCTCGCTGACGGTCATGCCGTGGACCCCGAAGGACTCCAGCGCCGACCGCACGTCGTCGAGCTTGAACGGCTTGATCACCGCAGTGACGAGCTTCATGCGTTCACCTTCCCTTCAACTGGCACGGACGCACCTGCGTGACCGCTCTTGGCAAGCGAACCACCGCTGGTGAAGAACTCGTAGGCGGTCTCCGCGTGAGTGGTCATGTCGATGCCGGCGACCTCCTCCTCCTCCTTGATACGGAACCCGATGGTCTTGTCGAGCAGAGTTCCGAGGATGTAGGTGACGACGAACGAGTAGCCGAGAACGATGAACGACGCCGCTGCCTGGCGACCCAGCTGGCTCACGCTGCCGGAGATGCCACCGAAAGCCTCGGCGGCGAGCAGGCCGACGAGCAGCGAGCCGACGAGGCCGCCCACCATGTGGATGCCGACGACGTCGAGCGAGTCGTCGTATCCCAGCCGGTACTTCAGGCTGACCGCGAAGGCGGTGATCACGCCCGCCGCGACACCGATGATGATCGCGCCGATCGGGCTGACGTTGGCGCCGGACGGGGTGATGGCGACCAGACCGGCGATCGCGCCGGAGGCAGCGCCGAGGCTCGTGGCGGCCTTGTCACGCACGACCTCGACGACCAGCCAGCCCAGGATGGCCGCTGCGGTCGCGACCGCGGTGTTGATCAGCATCGCCGCGGCGACGCCGTCGGCAGCGAGCTCGGAGCCGGCGTTGAACCCGAACCAGCCGAACCACAGCAGGGCCGCGCCCAGCATGACGAACGGAAGGTTGTGCGGGCGCATCGGATCTCTCTGGAACCCGATGCGCTTGCCGATGACCAGAACAAGGGCCAGCGCTGCAGCACCGGCGTTGATGTGCACGGCGGTGCCACCGGCGAAGTCGATGATCGGCTCGAAGGTGGTGGCCAGCCAGCCGCCGCCCCAGACGTTGTGCGCGACCGGGAAGTAGACCAGCGTCACCCACAGGACGGTGAACAGCGCCCACGTCCCGAACTTGGCCCGGTCGGCGATGGCGCCACTGATGAGAGCCACCGTGATGATGGCGAACATCATCTGGAAGGCCGAGAAGGCGAACTCGGGGATCGATCCGGACATCGACTCAGGCGTGACGCCCGACATGCCAAGGGCGTCGAAGCCGGCGATGAACCCGGTGCTCGAGCCACCGAAGGCCATGCTGTAGCCCCACAGGACCCAGACGACAGGAACCGTGGCCAGCGCGATGAAGCTCATCATCATCATGTTGAGCACGCTCTTGGCACGGGTCATGCCGCCGTAGAAGAACGCCAGACCTGGCGTCATCAGCAGCACCATTGCGGCGCTGATGAGGATGAACGCGGTATCACCCGCGTTGAGCTCCTCCATGTGCAACTCCCTCACTAGTAGTTGATGGCCGTGAGGATTGACGGTGCGTGTTGCGCGAGGGGCAGTGCCGTGTTTCCTTTCGGTGACAAGGCGACGAGGGTGTTACGTCCGAGTGAAATCAGGCGGCGGACGCGCCGGCGGCGCCCAGGATGCCGTCGACGAACGCCTCCGGGTCGAACGGTGCGAGGTCGTCCGGACCCTCGCCGAGGCCCACGAGCTTGACGGGGACCCCGAGATCGCGCTGCACGGCAACCACGATGCCGCCCTTGGCGGTGCCGTCGAGCTTGGTGAGCACGATGCCCGAGACGTCGACAACCTCGCCGAAGACCTTGGCCTGGGTCATGCCGTTCTGCCCGGTGGTCGCGTCGAGGACGAGCAGCACCTCGTCGACCGGACCGTGCTTCTCCACGACGCGCTTGACCTTGCCGAGCTCGTCCATGAGGCCCACCTTGGTCTGCAGGCGTCCGGCGGTGTCGACGATGACGACGTCGACGTCGTTGTCGATCCCGGCCTGGACGGCGGCGAAGGCCACACTCGCCGGGTCGGCGGCCTCGGCTCCCCGCACGGTGGGCACGCCCACCCGGTCACCCCAGGTGGTGAGCTGGTCGGCGGCGGCAGCCCGGAACGTGTCGGCCGCCCCGAGCACGACGTCCTTGTCCTCGGCGACGAGCACCCGCGCGAGCTTGCCGACGGTGGTGGTCTTGCCCGTGCCGTTGACGCCGACGACGAGCAGGACGGCCGGGCGGCTCGGTGTGCGCTCGGTGCGCAGCGACCGGTCCATCGTGGGGTCGACCAGGCGTACAAGCTCCTCACGCAGGATCGTTCGAGCCTGTGCGGGGCTGGAGGTGCCCTCGACCTTGACCCGCATTCGCAGCCGGTCGACCAGGTCGGTGGTCGCGGCGACGCCGAGGTCGGCCGACAGCAGCGTGTCCTCGATCTCCTCCCAGGTCTCCTCGTCGAGCTTGTCGCTGGACAGCAGGGCCAGCAAGCCCATCCCCAGCAGGCTGCCCGAGCGCGCCAGTCGGGCGCGCAGGCGAACCATGCGGCCCTCGGCGGACTCCGGGATCTCCAGCCCGGGCGCGACAGGCGGCTCGAGCGTCGCGGTTCCCGCACCGGGCAGCTCGACCGTCTCGATGCCCCGCCGAGGCGTGTCGACGGGCTCGCCGGCGTCGTCGCCGACACCCGGTGCGTAGTCGACGCCCGGGGCGGGTGGTGGCGGGGTGCGGCGGCGACGACGGGTGCCGGTGACGACGAGGCCGACGACCAGGACGATCGCCAGGAGCGCGATGATCACGACGAGCTGTGCGGTATCCACGCGGAGAATGGTCCCAGAACAGATCAGGTGCTCAGGTGCCCGTCGCGCAGCGTCAGCACCCGGCGCAGCTGCTCGTCGGCGACCTGACGGTGCGTGATGAGCAGAACCGCGCGGTGGGCGTTGGTCGCGAGCAGGTCGTGCAGCAGCCTGGCAGCGGTGGCCTCGTCCACGTGCTCGGTGGGCTCGTCCAGCACCAGCACGTCGAATCGCGCGAGAAGAGCCCGGGCCAGGGCCAGACGCTGACGCTCCCCGCCGGACAGGCGGCCTCCGTGCTCCCCGACCATGGTGTGCCAGCCGTCGGGCAGGGCGTCAACGGTGTCGAGCAGCCGAGCGTCGGCCAGCGCAGCACGAATCTCGTCCTCGCTTGCGCTGGGCCTGGCCAGCCGGACGTTCTCCAGCACGGAGGTGTCGAAGACGTGCGCGTCCTGGGCGAGCAGCCCCACCCTGGTACGGATGTCGTCACCGTCGAGCCGGGCGTAGTCGGTGCCCGACAGCGTCACGTGCCCGGCCGTGGGAGCCAGAAGCTTGAGCAGGACGGCGGCCAGCGTGCTTTTTCCGACACCGCTGGGGCCGAGCAGGGCGACGTGCTCGCGGGGCTCCAGGGCGAGGCCGATGTCTCGTAGCACCACCGGCCCCTGCGGCGACCACCGCGCGTCCACGTGGCGCGTGCGCAGCACCGTCGGCCCGCCGGGCAGCGGGTTCGGGCTCGGTGGCTCGGCGACGGGCACAGGGGCGTCGACGACCTCGAAGACGCGCCGGGCCGCTGCTCGAACCCGGGGAACCTGTTGGGCTGCTGGCGCCAGTGCTGAGACCAGCTCGAGGACTGCGAGTGGGGTGAGCACCACGACGGCCAGCGCGACCCCACTGAGCGAGCCGTCGCGAACGGCGGCTGCTCCGAGAGCGAGGCCCGCCCACACGCTGGCGCCACCCGCGGCTGCCGCTACCGCCGCCCCTAGCCCTGCTCCGAGTGCCGAGCGAGCCTCGGACCGAGTGAGGGCGGCATCCTGCTCGGCGACGCGGGCAAGAGCCGTGTCTGCCTGGCCGAAGGCGGTCAGCTCAGCGGCGCCGGCCAGCGTGTCCTGAACGGTGGTAGCGAGACGTCCCTTGGCCGGCAGCACACGGCGCTCGGCCTGGCGGGCCAGCAGCAGGGCGAGCATCGGCGCCAAGGCCGCGGCGACCACGATGGAGACGAGCAGTACGAGCGCGGCGGTGGGCAGCAGCCAGGCGATGAGCCCCACGGCGCCGGCACCCACGACGGCCGCGGTCCCGTAGGGCAGCAGGATCCGCAGCCAGAGGTCCTGGAGCGTGTCGATGTCGCCGACCAGCCGGCTCAGCAAGTCACCGGAGCGAAAGGCGGCCGAGCCGGTGGGCGCGAGGCGTTCGAGCCGTTCGTAGACCGACACCCGCAGATCGGTCAGCCACCGGAAGGCGGCGTCGTGGCCGGCGAGCCGCTCGGCGTAGCGGAAGACACCTCGTGAGATGCCGAACGCACGCACGGCCACGATGGCCACCATCAAGAACAGCACCGGGGGCTGCTCGGCCGCCCGCGAGATCAGCCACGCCGACGTGGCTGTCAGTGCCACGGCCGACCCCGCGGCCAGCACACCGGCCAGTAGCGCGAGCAGCAACCGACCCGTCACCGGACGAGCCGTGGCAGCCGCGCGCAGCAACGGGCCGCGGGTGGTGAGGCTCATGACGCCACCACCGCCGACGTGGCCGGGGAGGGTTCGACGGTGACGACACGGTCGGCCCAGGCAAGCAGCTCCGGTCGGTGGGCAACCACGAGGACGGCCGTTCCGGCGCGAGCGCGCTCGCGCAGGCTCGTCAGCAGCCGCCGCTCGGTGGCGGCGTCGAGGTCTGCCGTGGGCTCGTCGAGAACGAGCACGGACGCCTCCCGCAGCAGGGCGCGGGCGACGGCGAACCGACGTCGTTGACCGGCCGACAGCCCGACCCCGCCCTGCCCGACCTGGGTGCCCAGCCCATCGGGCAGGCCATCGAGGACCTCGGCGGCGGCTGCGGCGGACACCGCGTCACGCATCTGGGCCTCGCTGGCATCGTCACGGGCCAGCCGCAGGTTCTCAGCGACGGTTGCCGAGAACAGGTGCGGGCGCTGCGGAGCCCAGCCGACGTGGCGACGCCACGAGTCCGGGTCAGCCTCGGCGAGGTCGGTTGTCGCCCCGTCGGCGTCGATGACCTCGATGCGACCGGCGGCCAGCGGGACGAATCCCATCAGGGCGGCCACGAGGCTGGACTTGCCACCGCCGCTGGGTCCGGCCAGGGCGACAACCTCGCCGCGCGAGAAGGACAGGCTGACGTCTGCAACGGCCGGCCGCTCGCGTCCCGGGTAGTGCACCGTGACACCCACGAGCGACACGGTCGCGGGCTCGGGCACCCGCCGGTCCCCCGCGGTCGCGAACACCGGGGCCTCGATCACCTCGAACACCTTCTGAGCGGCCGCCATGCCCTCGGCGCTGGCGTGGTAGTGCACCCCGACCATGCGCAGCGGCAGGTAGGCCTCGGGGGCAAGGATCAGGATGAGCAGCCCCGTCTGCAGGTTCATGTCGCCCTCGGCGAGGCGAAGCCCGATGCCGACCGCCACCAGGGCCACCGAGAGTGTTGCGAGCAACTCGAGCACGAGGGCGGAGAGGAACGCCACCCGAAGCGTCGCCATCGTGGCGCGCCGGTAGTCGTCGGTCACCCGGCGCACGTTCTCGACCTGCGCCTTCGCCCGACCGAAGACCTTGAGCGTGGGAAGGCCGGCGACGACGTCGAGAAAGTGGTGGCTCAGACGCCCGAGCGTCGACCACTGGCGTTCGGTTCTCGCCTGGGTCACCCTGCCGACGAGCACCATGAACACCGGGATCAGGGGCAGGGTGAGAACGATCGTGATCGTCGCGACCCAGTCCTCGGTGGCGATCCTGGCCACCACCGCCACGGGCACGATGACGGCGAGCACGAGCTGGGGCAGGTACTTGGCGAAGTAGCCGTCGAGGGCGTCCACCCCGCGGGTGGCCAACGTCGTCAGCTCACCGGTGCGCTGACCGCTCAGCCAGCCCGGACCCAGCCGAACGGCTCGATCCACCACCTGCTCACGAAGCTGGGACTTCACGGTGGCCGATGCTCGCTGAGCCGCGGCCTCCTGCACCCACACCAGCCCCACGCGAGCAGCGACGACAGCCGCCAGCCCCGTCAGCGTCGCTCGCAGGTCGGCGAGGTCGGCGCCGTCGAGAAAGGCAGCACTGATGCCGTGGGCCAGCAGCCCGGCCTGTGCGATCACCAGCAGGGCTGCCACCACGCCCAGCGCGGCGGTGCCGAGCACGTAGACCGCGCTGCCCCGCGCATAGCGCAGCAGCCGCGGGTCGAGTGGCGTCACGGGTGCATTGTGCTGGGAGGGGATCCAGCCGCTGACGCTGACGCGTCTGCGCGGCTGGGGTCAGCCGACCGGCTGGCTCCTGTGCTGCGCGTCCTCGGCGTCGAACGCCCTCGCCTTCTCGTCGGCGTTGATCGCGTCCCGCGGCTCCGGGATGTCGTCCACCGTCAGGCGGCGGCGGAACACCCAGTACGTCCATCCCTGGTAGATGAGCACGATGGGGGTGAACACGACAGCCACCCAGGTCATGATCGTCAGCGTGTACTGCGTCGACGAGGCGTTGTCGATGGTCAGGTTGAAGGCCTCGTCGATGCTGGACGGCATGACGTTGGGGTAGAGGTTGGTGAACAGCGCAGCAACGGCTAGCCCGAGGGTGAGGGCAGTGCCGAGGAACGCGTACCCCTCGCGGCCCACACGGTTGGCCAGCAGCGCCCCCACCAGGCTCAACGCAGCCAGAGCCGCGAGGACGGCGAACGCCGTGTCGGAGTTGACGAGGTAGGTCCACACCAGGAACGTGACGGCCAGGATGGCCGCCACGAGCCCCACGCGCTCGGCCAGCGCGCGAGCGTTGCCGCGGATCTCGCCGTCCGTCTTCAGGGCGATGAAGATCGCTCCGTGGGTGGTGAAGAGGGTGAGCGTCACCAGGCCACCCAGCAGCGCATAGGGGTTGAGCAGGTCGAAGAAGTTGCCCACGTACTCCAGGCTGCCGTCGACCTCCTCGATCGGCACTCCGCGAACGATGTTGGCGAAGGCGACCCCCCACAGCACAGCAGGCAGCACCGAGCCGACGAAGATCGCCTTGTCCCACCAGGCCTTCCAAGGGGAGTCCGGTCGCTTGCCCCGGTACTCGAACGCAACGCCGCGGATGATGAGCGCCACGAGGATGACGAACAGCGCGACGTAGAAGCCGCTGAACAGGGTGGCGTACCACTCGGGGAACGCCGCGAACGTCGCGCCGCCGGCCACGAGCAGCCAGACCTCGTTGCCGTCCCAGACGGGGCCGATCGTGTTGATCATCACGCGGCGCTCCTTCTCGGACTTGCCCAGAACGGGCAGCAGCACGCCGACGCCGAAGTCGAACCCCTCGAGGACGAAGTACCCGATCCACAGCACGGCGATCAGGATGAACCAGACGGTGGTGAGCTCCACGGCAGTGACCTCTTGTTGTTCCTAGTCGCGAGTTCTAGTAGGCGAAGGTGAGCGGACGCTCGCCGTCGTCGGCGTGGGTGTCGGTGCGCTCACGGCTGACGTCGGGCAGTCCGGCCTTGATGTAGTGCACGAGCAGGCTGATCTCGACGACGGCGAGGGCGCCGTAGAGGAGGGTGAATCCGATCATCGTGGCCAGCACCTCGCCGGCGGAGACCGTGGGTGACACGGCCAGCGACGTCGGCATCAGGCCGAAGACGATCCACGGCTGGCGGGCCATCTCGGTGAAGATCCACCCGAACGAGTTCGCCAGCAACGGCAGGAACGGCAGCATCACCGCGATGGCGACGGTCCAGCGACTGGCGCCGACTCCCTTGGCCTCGGGGCCACGGATGGCCCACAGGATCCACAGGCCGATGGCCATGCCGGCGAAGCCCAGCCCCATCATGAGCCGGAACGTCCAGTAGGCGACCGGGATGTTCGGCGCGAAGTCCTGGTCGGGCACGATGTCGCCGAACTCCTCGGCGTACTGCGCCTGCAGGTCGTTGATGCCCTGGACCTCCGCCGACCAGTCACCGGTGGCGAGGAACGACAGCAGCCCGGGGATCGCGATGATCTCGGTAGCCTCCGAACCGTCGAGCGTGCCGACGCTGAGCACCGAGAAGTCGGCCGGTGCGTCGGTGGAGTACCAGGCCTCGGCGGCTGCCATCTTCATCGGCTGCACCTCGGTCATCACCTTGGCCTGCACGTCGCCGGTGACCACGACGCCAGCACCGGCGATCAGCATGGTGATGGCGCCGACCTTGGCGGCCTTCTTGTAGGTCAACCGGTCGACGTTGGGACGCCGGGCCATGCGCCAGATCGCGATGCCGGCCATGAACCCGCCGGCCGTCATGAACGCGGCAGTGATCGTGTGCGGGAAGGTCACGAGGGTGACCCGGTTCAGCAGCACGTCGGCGAAGTTGGTCAGCTCCGCGCGACCGGTGTCAGGGTTGAACTCGTAGCCGACGGGGTTCTGCATCCAGGAGTTGGCGGCCAGGATGAAGTAGGCCGAGAGCAGGGTTCCGGTCGCAGCCAGCCAGATGGTGGCCAGGTGCAGGCCGCGGCTGAGCCGACCCCAGCCGAAGATCCACAGCCCCAGGAAGGTGGACTCCAGGAAGAACGCCGCCAGGCCCTCGATCGCCAACGGCGCCCCGAAGATGTCACCGACGAAGCGGCTGTAGGTCGACCAGTTCATGCCGAACTGGAACTCCTGGACGATGCCGGTGACCACACCCATGGCGAAGTTGATCAAGAAGAGCTTGCCGAAGAACTTCGTGAGGCGCAGCCACTCCTCGTTGCCGGTGCGGTACCAGGCGGTCTGCAGACCGGCGACCAGGAACGACAGGCCGATCGTGATGGGGACGAAGAAGAAGTGGTAGACGGTGGTGATGCCGAACTGCCACCGCGCAATCTCTAGGGCCTCCATGCCGCCTGGCCTCTCCTCTCACACCGACGGGCGTGCCCGTTGCCGGGCACGCCCCACGTCAGCACAACGGTAGGTTCGTTGCGGGTCAGGCGCTTCTAGCCGCGAGACCGGTTTCGTCGGGACCAACGTCCCGTTGGATCGCTTCGATTCGATCCAGGCGAGCGCCTAGCTCACCGTGAGTGAGAGCCCCACGCTCTGCTCCACCCCCGCGGGCAACTGGTACTGCTGCAGCAGGGCAGCCGCGCCGGGCTTGTCCCCACCGACCCCGCGCTGTCGGCCCATGGTGAGCGTGACGCTGTCGCGGCGGACAAGCTCGTCGATGTGCTGGGCCGCCACCAGGTCGCTCTGCCGGTAGGGCCAGGCTGTGAACTCCATCGGTGCCCCGGTGGTCTCGTCGGCGCGCAGGGTTCCCCACGACCCGCTCAGCTCGACCCACCGCACACCGGTGCGGTTGCCGTTCTCCTGGGGACGCACGTAGTCGTGCACGAGGTCGTCGACGCGCGCCTCATGGATCGCGGTCCATGCCGCGTGCGAGCGGTCAACGTACGTCTCGTGCGGCCCCTTGCCGTACCACCGCACGGAATCGACCGGCCCCAGCTCGACAGTGATTCCGAGGCGGACCATCGGTCGACGCGGCATGACTCGGTGCGTCACCCGCAGCACGCCGGCGACGCTCACCCGGTACTGCAGGAGCGCCCACCGCGTGACCGGGGACCTCAGCAGCAGCGTGAGGGTCCAGCCGGCGTCGTCGAGCCGCTCCTGCCTGCGTACCACCCTCATCCGGACGTGACGCCACCATGGGTCTGTGACCAGCGGGACGAGCCACCGCTGCGCGTTGCCCAGCCCACGCTCGTTGTCGGTCGGCGCACGCCAGTAGGTGGGGTGCAGCGGGCTTCGCAGTACCTGGCGACCGTCGACGGCCCAGTGGGTCACCAGGCCCTGGCGGGAGTCGAGCTGCATGGTCGTCGCGCCGGTGGAGACCGTGACGAGGTCGCCGGAGCGCGTAGCCGCGATCGCTGCACGAGGAGCCAGGCGCGTGGGCGGCCGGCGCGGCCGCCGCATCGGCAGCACGGTCTCGTCGAAGGCCACCTCCGTGCCCGACGGTGCCCACGCTGTCGGCTCACGCAACCGCCAGCCGATACGCACGACCACTTCAGCGTCGACCCCCGCCGGCGGGCGGGCCTCCTCGACGGTCCAGTCGAGGCTCGCCCCGGGCGACACCGCCGGGGCAGGCAGGACCGTCTCGGCGTGGACGCGCCCGTCGACGCGGACGGCAACGACCGCCTCGAGCGACGAGAGGTCGGTGAACGACCAACGGTTGTGCACGAGGTAGCGCCCGGCCGTGGCATCCATGGGCGTCACAGAGACCGGCCGATAGCCCCACCAGACCTCGTGCGCGCTTGGGTGCAGACTGCGGTCGGCTGCCAGGATGCCGTTGACGAGGAACGTCGCGTGATGGGGCACGTCACCGAAGTCCCCGCCGTAGAGCCAGCGCTCGCTGCCGTCCGGCTCGCCCACACGCTGGGTCTGGTCGACGTAGTCCCACACGAACCCGCCGGCGATGGTGGGGTGGGCGAAGAAGACGTCGACGTGCTCGGCGAAGTTGCCCAGGCTGTTCTGCATGGCGTGGGCGAACTCGCACTGCAGGACCGGCCGCCCGGCCAGCATGTCGACGCTGACGTCCTTGTCGTCGGTGAGAAACCGGTTGCTGATGGCGGTCATCGGCCCGAACGTCAGGGCCTCGCCTCGTCCGAGCGCGTCCATCTGCTCGGCCGTGGCGTACATGCGCGAGACCACGTCACTGATCCCGAGCCCGTGGTCGCCCTCGTAGTGGAAGGGCCGGGAGTCGTCGAGCGCCAGGGCTGCCTTCTTCATCCGGACGAAGGCGCCACCGCCCTCGCCGCCACGCCCGGCCTCGTTGCCCAGCGACCACATCACGATGCTCGGATGGTTGCGGTCGGCGAGCACCATGCGCTGCATGCGGTCGACGCACGCGGCCTGCCACCGCGGGTTGTCGCCGGGCACGTTCTTGCGCCGCACCCCGTGCGACTCCACGTCCGCCTCGTCCATCACGTACAGCCCCACCTCGTCACACAGGTCGTAGAAGACCTGCGGGTTCGGGTAGTGGCTGGTGCGGATGGCGTTGATGTTGAGCCGCTTGGCGATCTCGAGGTCCTCGCGGTAGCGGCGCTCCGGGACGGCCCACATCCGGTCGGGATCGATGTCGTGCCGGTTGACGCCCAGCAACGTGATCGGGCGACCGTTGAGCAGCAGCACCCCGTCACGGATCTCCACCACCCGAACCCCGCTGCGCAGCGTCGTCACGTGGCGTTCCTGGCCGTCAACACGAAGCACCACCGTGAGCCGGTACAGATGCGGGGTCTCGGCCGTCCACGTCAGGGCGTCGGGAATGTCGATGGTGGCGACCGTCTCGCGGCTCGACCCCGCCGGCAGGCCCACGGTGCTCGAGGCCACCGTTCGTCGGTCGTTCGCCCCCGGCTCGGACAGCAGCAGCTCCACCTGCGCCGACACCGGCCCTGCCGTCCGATTCGCGACCGTCACGGTGCTGTGCAGAGAGCCCTGGGTGTAGGTGGCGTCGAGGCCTGGGCGAACCCACACGTCGTCGATCGCGACAGGCGGGTCGGCGCGCAGGTAGACCGGCCGGACGAGCCCGGAGGCGTACCACATGTCCTGCCCCTCCAGATAGCTGCCGGCCGTGTACCGCAGCACCACGACGGTGACCGTGTTGTCACCATCGGTGAGGTGATCGGTGACGTCGAACTCGGCCACCTCGAACGAGCCCACGGTGTACCCGACGTAGCGTGAGTTGACCCAGATGCCGGCGCCGGCCTTGGCACCCTCGAGCACGAGGGACACCCGGCGCCGGTGGAACCACGGTGGGACGTGAAACGTCCGGGTGTAGATGCCCGCCTCGTTGGCGTCGGGGTCGACATCGGGGATGCGCGTGGCTCGC
>Ga0316197_10001190_pt1 | contig 18725 bp, 15 predicted proteins | sample OudBiesiAoxic_MG_FD_204939 | JGI IMG/M metagenome (GOLD analysis project Ga0316197, IMG submission 204939) | Coastal sediment microbial communities from Oude Bieten Haven, Netherlands - site A oxic | ecosystem: Environmental > Aquatic > Marine > Coastal > Sediment | place: Netherlands... | reverse complement strand
GGATTTCTGCAACGCTGCTTTTTCGTCTTCGGTCAGCGAAATCTCGATTATCTCCTCAATGCCGGTGGCACCCAGCTTGACCGGTACACCAATAAACAGACCCTTTAACCCGTATTCGCCTTCGAGATAGGCGGCACAGGGGAGAATTTTCTTTTTGTCCTTTAGAATCGATTCGGCCATTTCCACAGCGGCCGAGGCCGGGGCATAGTAGGCGCTGCCTGTTTTTAAAAGAGAAACAATCTCGGCCCCGCCATTGGCTGTCCGATCCACCAGGGCATCAATTCGATCCTGGGGCATCAGTTCGGTGATGGGGATGCCTGCCACGGTGGAGTAACGGGGAAGGGGAACCATGGTGTCACCATGTCCACCGAGAACAAAAGCATGGGTGTTTTCCACGGAAACATTCAGCTCCATGGAGATAAAGGCTCGAAAGCGCGCCGAATCAAGCACTCCGGCCATGCCCATTACCCGATTCTTGGGAAAGCCGCTGGCTTCATAGGCAACATGGCACATGGCGTCCAAAGGGTTACTGACAATGATCAAAACGGCTTCGGGTGACTTCTGGGAGACGGCTCGGGTGACGTTTTTCATTATGCCGGCGTTGGTGCTGATGAGATCATCCCGGCTCATGCCCGGTTTTCGGGGGATACCTGCCGTAATAATGACGATGTCGGATCCTGCGCTAGCCTCGTAATCATTGGTTCCGGTTAGGTGGGCGTCGTGTTTTTCAATGGGTGCCGCTTCGGTCAGATCAAGGGACTTGCCCTGGGGCACGCCTTCGATGATATCAACCAATACCACATCGCAGAGTTCTTTTTCGGCCAACCGCTGGGCGGCGGTGGCACCCACATTTCCGGCCCCGACAACCGTTACTTTCTTTTCCATTATACCCTCCTTATATTGTTTTTGATTGCTTGAAACTGGTTTTACCTTTTCGACAGAAACCGGTAATTTGTAAAATTAAAATTGGATAACATACTATGCTCAATTGTCAATCATTTTTCCCGGCCGTTGATGGCCTTTCATTGACAAACTATTTGGATGCAGTATAACGGCTTTTATATTTCCCCTGTCTGGCCGAAAACAATTAGCTCAAAACCAAAATAAGGAAGGTTCCCATGAGCAAACCAGTAATGGAAACGAATTTCGCAGATCTGAAGCTATTACAGCGCGGTAAAGTTCGAGATATGTATGACCTCGATGACAAACTACTGATGGTGGCCACCGACCGGCTTTCGGCTTTCGATGTGGTCATGCCGGACCCCATTCCGGACAAGGGTAAGGTCCTGACCCAGATTTCCCTGTTCTGGTTCGAGGTCATGCGGCCGATTGTGTCCAATCACCTGGTCACCGGCGATGTGGACCGGTATCCCGATGTCTGCCGACCCTATGCTGATATTCTGAAAGGCCGGAGCATGCTGGTAAAAAAAACCAAGCCGCTGGCCATCGAGTGCGTGGTGCGCGGGTATATTTCCGGATCGGGCTGGAAGTCCTACCAGCAGTCGGGGACGGTCTGCGGCATTAAACTCCCCGATGGCCTGCGGGAATCCGAACGGCTGCCGGAGCCGATCTTTACGCCTTCCACCAAGGCCGAGCTGGGTGCCCACGACGAAAACATCGATTTTGAGAGGGCTGCCGAAATTGTTGGCCGCCCGCTGGCTGAAAGAGTCAAGGAAACCAGTCTGTCAATCTATAATAAAGGGGCCCAACTGGCAGCGGAAAAGGGAATCATCATTGCGGACACCAAATTTGAGTTCGGCCTGGATGGGGATGAACTCATTCTCATCGACGAGGTGTTGACCCCCGATTCATCCCGGTTCTGGCCCCGGGCAACCTACGCTCCCGGCGGTGCTCAAAAAAGCTATGATAAGCAATATGTGCGTGATTACCTGCTCTCTATCAATTACGACAAAACCCCTCCGGGCCCCAACCTTCCGGTGGATGTGATCGATGCGACCCGTGAGAAGTACCTGGAGGCCCTGAGGCAATTGGCCGACACTGCCTATGCAATTTGAAAAGCAAGAGATCCCTCTCGATACGATCGATTCAAGGGATCAAACCTGCCGGATCAGTTCGTTGGTCGATCCGGACTGGATCGATGCACTGGCCAGATCCATTGATCGGTTGGGGTTGCTTCAGGCGCCCTGGATTATCGAAAAGGGACCTCACCGGCGAATTGTGTCCGGTTTCAGAAGGATTGCGGCTTGTCGCTGCTTGGGTCGCGAGGGTATTGCTTGCCGGATGTTGGGACCCGAGACCCTGACGCGGGCCTACGTTCAACTGGCCGTGGCCGAAAACGCCTGGCAGCGACCGCTGAATCTGATGGAAAAAGCCCGTGCATTTGCATTGTTGGGGAAATCGTTTCGCAAATCATCACACCTGGCGGAGATCGCCAATTCTCTCGGACTGGTTGAAAATCCAACCATGATCGAAAAGTTGATCTGCTTGACCCAATTGCCGGTTGCAGTTCAGATAGCTGTGGAAACCGGGTTTCTCGGTCTGGCCATGGCCCTGACGCTGGGAACCCTGGAAGCGCAAGAGAGCAAACAAATACTCGAACTTTTTCAAATCTTCCAATTCGGCTTGAACCGGCAGCGCGAACTGCTCGAATTGATAAGGGAAATTGCGAAGAGGGAATCAATCACCATCAGCCAGATACTTGCATCGGATGACCTCATCGCCATCCTCAATAGATCCGATCAGGACCGTCCGGCCCGTGGCGTCAACCTTCGTCAATATTTAAAAAAACGCCGGTATCCTGCACTGACTGAAACGGAAACGAAATTCGCACAGTTGGAACGAAAACTGGAATTGGGGCCGAGGGCCCGCATGGTTCCTCCGACGTTTTTCGAGGGAAAGACGTATCAGGTAAACATGAAATTCGACACGCTAAAGGAACTTAACGCGCACTGTCAAATGCTGGAGAAAATGGTCAGGCATCCCGATTTGAAAGTATTCTTCAATCGGTAAAAACGATTCGGAATTATGGGAATATAGATTATCCCAAATGAAGAGAGATACGTCAGTTTAAAGAAATATTTTTTCCGATCTTATTTTAAGTTTAACACCGGTTCAAACAGTAATTCGATAAAGATATATGTCAAAAAGGTAATAACGGACAGAATGATCGCCCAAGTGTAGAGTTTGTGAAACCGATGCCGGCGCTGATCCTTTTCGTTATAAAATACTTTGTTGGCGCATTTCGTGCACCAGTCAGAATTCTCTTGAAGGGTGATGACATTCCCGCAAGTACACTGGACATCCTTCGGCGGTAATTTTAGTTTCCCCATTATTTATTTTCCTTTAATGTTTGGTCTTCCCGCTCAACCTTGAAAAATTCGGAAGATTCCTTGCGAAACAGCTGATAGGTCGAGATAGAAAAAAGTATCATGATAAAACCCATTGTTGCTTTTTCGACGATCAGCATCTGATATGCTAACATCCACATGATATAATAGACTAAAACGATCAGATTGCCCATGATGCCCAGCCATCGGGCCCATGCTTTTTGGCGGATCAAAAAAAAGCAGATGACGCCTCCCAGGATAAAATGCCTCAGCAATAGATCGCCGGGAATCTTTCCGGTTCGTGTGAGAAAATAGGCGCAAAAAAAGATCCAGTGACCCACCCAGGCGGCGATCATAAAATAGATGCCGGTTTTAACACTTTTTGGATAGGTTTTTATCTTGTTTAAAATTTCGAGCACAGCGTCCTCTAAGAATTGGATGAAATCGCAAAAGAGTCTGAAATCGTCAGACCGAACTTGTTTCGGCATCGAGAACCTAGTGAAAACGACGGATTCCCGCCTTCGCCGAAATGACACTTTAATTGGATTTCAGGCTTTTTACGAGTTTATCAAAATTAATACAAGATGAAAATTGATATATAGAATAAATCAAAAAGGCAAGTTGAGATATATTTTTCAGCTACATAAAAAATATAAATAAAAATTTTCTTGACAAGCACCCAGCAAATATTTTATGAAGCTCAAAATATTAAATTGTATTCAGTTTTTGCATTTTCGAATTTCGCTGGTGGAAAGCAACCCTCCGCTAACGATGAACGAAACATCCCTGAAGAATGATCGGAAAGGTGGTGTTGAAAGTGCACGTTTTCTATCCTTGGGCGTATTTGCTCTTGTTTTTGGCTGTACCCGCCCAGATTATAGTCTTCCAGTTTTGTGTTTCCAATTCTGCCACACCCCAACCCAACCAAATAAAATCATCGTTTATTATAAATTATTCCAATCAATTTCAGTTTGATAGCTGTCGGTTAAATAACCCAACCAATGAAAGGAGGTGGATAAAAATTCGGCAAAACCATCCCGGATAAAAAAATGGCGATGTCGGATCGCTCAGATACGGCATCCGGAAAAAAACATTCTTTTTAAACGGGTGAGCGAACGACTAGAAACAAGGTTGGGCCTGCGGCCTTTCAAAACAACCATCAATACAAAGGAGGAGGGGATCTCATGGCAGAAAAAGAAGTTGTGGAAACCTCGGAAGCTCAGATTGCGGTCCACTGGGGCGAAGAGGATCTTTATTATCCATCCACGGAATTTGTCGCTCAAGCGAACATGACGGATGCGGGTGTTTACGACCGGTTCGCCCTCGACAATGTTCCCAATTGTTTTAAAGAATACGCCGACCTGCTGGATTGGTATGAATACTGGCATACGACCCTGGATACCAGCGATGCACCCTGCTGGAAATGGTTTGTCGGCGGCAAAATCAACGCCAGCTATAATTGTGTCGACCGACATTTGCCCAAATACAAGAACAAAGCGGCGATCCATTTCGTTCCGGAGCCCCTCGAAGAGGGCTATCAGCACATAACCTACCAGGAACTGTATGTGCGCGTAAATGAATTTGCCGCCGTTTTGAGAGATGTTTGCGGTTTAAAGGCCGGCGACCGGGTCACCCTGCACATGCCCATGATTCCGGAACTACCCATTACCATGCTGGCCTGCGCCCGTTTGGGCGTGATCCATTCCCAGGTCTTTGGTGGTTTTTCCGGGCGGGCCTGTGCCGACCGGATCGTCGATTCGGGCAGCCATGTCCTGATTACCGCGGACGCCTATTACCGCTCCGGCACCCTGCTCGATCACAAACAAAATGCCGATATCGCCGTGGACCTGGCTACTAAAGACGGGCAGACGGTTGACAAGGTGCTGATCTGGCAACGCTATCCCGGTAAATATTCGGCTAAAACCCCCATGGTGGACGGTCGGGACTATTTTGCCAATGATCTGGTCAAGGATCAATATGGCGTCCGGGTCGACCCGGTAAAAATGCCGGCTGAAGCGCCGCTGTTTCTGATGTACACCAGCGGGACCACCGGAAAGCCGAAAGGATGCCAGCACAGTACCGGCGGTTTCCTGGCCTACACGGCCGGCACCTCCAAGTATGTGCAGGACATCCATCCCGAAGACGTCTACTGGTGCATGGCCGATATCGGCTGGATTACCGGCCATTCCTACATCGTTTACGGCCCGCTGGCCATTGCGGCCTCTACGGTGATGTACGAAGGCGTGCCCACCTATCCGGATGCGGGCCGATCCTGGCGAATCGCCCAGGATCTGGATGTCAACATTTTCCACACGGCACCGACCGCGATCCGGGCCCTGCGCAAAATCGGCCCCGATGAACCCAAAAAATACAATTACCAGTTCAAACACATGACCACGGTGGGCGAGCCCATCGAACCGGAAGTCTGGCGATGGTATTACAACGAGGTCGGCAAAGGCAAGGCGGCCATTGTCGATACCTGGTGGCAGACCGAAACCGGTGGATTTCTCTGCAGCACCCTGCCGGGCATCTTACCGATGAAGCCGGGCAGCGCCGGTCCGGGGATGCCGGGAATCCATCCGATCATTCTCGATGATGAAGGCAAGACCCTGCCCCAGGGCGCCGGCAAAGCCGGGAATATCTGTATTCAGAACCCCTGGCCGGGGGCTTTCCAGACTATCTGGGGCGACCGCGATCGATTTGTGGAGACCTACTATGCCCGTTACTGCAAGGATCCCAACAGCAAAGATTGGCGTGACTGGCCCTACATGGCCGGTGATGCGGCCGTGGAGGCACCGGATGGATATTTCCGCATTTTGGGCCGGATCGATGATGTCATCAACGTATCGGGGCACCGCCTCGGCACCAAGGAGATCGAATCAGCCGCCCTGGTATGCGAAGAAGTGGCCGAAGCGGCGGTGGTGCCCGTGAATCACGAGATCAAAGGCAAGGAACCGGACCTCTATATCGCTTTAAAGCCCGGCTTCGAGGCCAGCGAGGCGCTGGAGAAAAAAATCAACGATACGGTCTGTACAGAAATAGGCAAGATCGCGAAATGCCGTAAGGTCTGGATCGTCAAGGATATGCCCAAGACCCGTTCGGGCAAGATCATGCGGCGGGTGCTGGGCGCCATCTCCAATAAAGGGGATGTGGGCGATGTAACCACCCTGGCCAATCCCGAAATTGTGGAAGAGATCAAAGTAATGAGTGATGAGTCGGGTTTATAGCCCCGACAGATGACCGATCGAACCCGAACGGATGCGTTCACGGATCGGCCTATCGAAGGGAGGTGATACCTTTTTCTTCATTTATTTGGTGAAGCACGTGATCTCCACAATTGACTGTCAACTCATTTAGACGGCAAAGGAGGAAAGAAATATGGCTGGAACAACGTGGGTATATATATTCCTTGGAATTTACATTATTTATTGTTTTTATTGGGGTCTGAAAGGCTATTTTACGGAAAAAACGTCCAGCGGGTACACCATCGCCGGGCGGTCGATCCCGTTTATCGCTTTTCTGATGGCGGCAACCGCGGCCTCGTTTTCCGGGTGGACCTTCATCGGCCATCCCGGGCTGATCTGGCGGGACGGTCTGGCGTATGCGTTTGCGTCTTTTTACGTCCTGACCATTCCCATTACCGGCACGTTCTTTTCCAAACGGACGTGGCTCCTGGGAAAACGATACGGCTTTGTCACGCCGGGTGACATGTATGCGTACTACTTTAACAATGAAGCCGTACGCTGGCTGGCGGTGATTACGGCCTTTTTGTACTCCATGTTCTATTCGGCGGTACAACTGATGGCTTCGGCGTCGTTGTTTAATATCGTCGCCGGCGTCCCGATTACCTTCGGCGCCATTTTCATGGCGTTTATCGTCTGGTTCTACGTCTGTACCGGCGGTTTGAAGGCCAGTACCTGGGTCGGCGTGATTCAGTTCGTCCTGCTGGTGGGCGGTATCATCCTGCTCGGATTTTTCGTTATTACTGCGGATGTCATCGGCGGTTGGACGGCATTTTCCGCGAAAGTACGTGCGCTCGATGCCAAACTCCTCGAAGTACCGCGAATCATTAACTTCGGACTCGGCGGCGCCGAAGGTGAAAGCGGCTGGACCGCCGTGATGATCCTGACCTACATGTTCGCCCTGATGGGGATTCAGTCCTCACCCGCCTTTACCATGTGGACCTTCGGCATCAAATCACCGAAACCCCTGGCATGGCAGCAGGCTTTCATGTCCACCTTTGTGGTGGGTTTTGCGCTGTTCTTCTTCACCGCTTTTCAGGGAATGGGCGCCAAAGTTTTGCAATTAGAAGGGGTCGAAGCATTTGCAAATGTCGGCCAAGCAACGGTTGTCCCGATCCTGATGACGCAATTTTTACCGCCTTTCGTGTTGGGTCTCGTTTTCATGGGCGCCATTGCGGCGATTCATTCCACCGCCGCGCCCTATATCGGTACCGGCGGTTCGATCATCATGCGGGACGTTTACGTCAAAGCGATCAAGGGCGGTAATGTCAGCCATGCCGAGCAGATCTGGGTGGACAGAATCATGAAGACATTTCTGACCGTCGCGGCCCTGACCGTCGGTCTGACATCCAAAGCGGCCCTGGTTATTCTCGGAGCCCTGGCCACTGCCTTCGGGTTCGTCATGTATGTGATGTTACTGGGGGTGATCTGGGGGGTGAGATATCCCAGCATCGGCGCCACGCTAGGTGTGCTCGCCGGCATGGTAGCGGTCTTTGTGACCTACTACATCTATCCCAACCCGCTCTCCATGCACAGTGCCTTCTGGGGGACGGGCACCGGTCTGGTGGTCGCCCTTCTGTGTCGCGGCTTCGGTATCAAGGATACCCAGGAGACCATCGAGCGCCAGGCGGAAATCCGCAAGTGGCTGGATGATGTCGACGAGCCGAGCGAGAACGGCAAGAAATGGCGGGGTATTATGAAGATCGTCGTACCGGTCTGGTATTTCTTCGCCATCGGTCCGGCCTGTATTCTCGGCAACAAGGCCTTCTCTTTCGCCGGGTTCCCGTCATTATGGTCCTGGCAGATCACCTGGTGGATCCTCGGCATCGTCATGATGTGGGCGCTGTGCTTCAAGGCCGAAATGTCGACGACCAATGAGACCCAGATCGCACGGGCCGATGCCGAGCAGATGATCGTGGTCGATGAAACCTAATCACTCTAAGGAGGCTTTACCATGAAACAAGAAGACCTGTGGATGATTATTCTGGTGGCTTTCTCCATTTTGTTCACCGCCTCTTTCGGGATGGGCATGTGGGGATAAGTGAATCCTGAATACACCGGCCGGAAAGCAGGCATGCTTACGGCCGGTGTCGATAGGATTTTATCTATTATATAAATATTGAAAGAATCGAAAAAAATTCCAAACCGTCATGCCGGACTTGATCCGGCACCCTGTTGGAATTTACCTCGTACCTGATACGAAGCCGGCATGACATTGTTCAAAAAACGCGCGAAATTTTTGCGCGAGTGGCAAGGGTGCAATTCAAGACTGAATTTTTGGTTTCCAAGATATAAAAATCCCCCTATCCCCTTATTCAAAGGGGGAGAAGGGGGATTTTCCCAACAATAACGAATCGCACACGATAACCAATTTAAAAATCGAAACTATTATTTCTTCGGCCGGACTCGGCAGAAAGGGATTATCTGCCAGTGATCGGCCGGCCAAAAAACGAACGACAACGATGATAAGGAGTACCCAAATGGCAAACCCTTATGAAATTGCATTTGAACGATCCATTGAGGACCCCGATGGCTTCTGGGGAGAAGCCGCGGAAGATGTCCACTGGTATAAAAAATGGGATACGGTCCTGGATGATTCCAATAAACCGTTCTACCGCTGGTTTACCGGTGGCGAAATAAATACCTGCTACAACGCGCTGGACCGTCATATTGAAAACGGCCGGGGTGATCAGGCGGCCCTGATTTACGATAGCCCGGTGACCGATACCGTCAAAAAATATACCTTTACCGAATTGCGGGATGAAACCGCCAAATTCGCCGGCGTCCTGGCCGAACTGGGTGTAAAAAAGGGAGACCGGGTCTTGATTTATATGCCCATGATTCCCCATGCCGCTATCGCCATGCTGGCTTGCGCCCGTATCGGCGCGGTCCATTCGGTGGTTTTCGGCGGTTTTGCCGCCAATGAGCTGGCGACCCGGATCAACGACGCTAAACCGAAGGTGATTGTTTCGGCCTCCTGCGGTATCGAAGTGGCCCGGGTGATCCCCTACAAACCGTTGTTGGACGAGGCCATCGAGATGTCCAAAGCCGATTGCCGGCCGGAGAAATGCGTCGTTTTTCAACGCTCCCAGGAAACGGCGAGTATGATCGAAGGCCGCGATGTGGACTGGAATGATGCCATGGCATCGGCCCAGCCCCATGACTGCGTGCCGGTGGCCGCCACCGATCCGCTTTACATCCTGTATACTTCCGGGACCACCGGAGAACCCAAAGGCGTGGTGCGGGACAATGGTGGGCATGTCGTCGCTTTAAACTGGACCATGAAGAATATTTACAACGTGGATGCCGGTGATGTTTACTGGGCCGCCTCCGACGTCGGCTGGGTGGTAGGGCATTCATATATTATCTATGGTCCGCTTTTCCGGGGTTGCACCACCATTTTATTTGAGGGTAAACCGGTGGGCACACCCGATGCCGGCGTGTTCTGGCGGGTCATTGCCGATCATCAGGTCAAATGCATGTTTACGGCTCCGACAGCCTTTCGTGCCATCAAACGCGAAGACCCCCGGGCCGAACTGATGAAAAAATACGACCTCTCCAAGTTTGAAGCCCTCTTTCTGGCCGGAGAACGGCTCGATCCCGATACGCTGCATTGGGCGGAGAAAGCCTTGAACATACCGGTGATCGATCATTGGTGGCAAACGGAAACCGGATGGGCCATTTGCGCCAATTCAATGGGGCTGCATCACTATACGGTCAAGGAGGGATCCCCCACCAAACCGGCACCCGGCTGGAACGTACAGGTTGTCGATGCGGATAATAAAGTGGTGCCATCGGGAGATATCGGTGCGCTGGTGGTTAAGTTACCGTTGCCACCCGGCAGCTTGCCGACCCTGTGGAATAACGATAAACGCTATATCGAATCGTACCTGGATGAATTTCCCGGCTATTACAAGACCGCTGATGCCGGTTTCATCGACGAGGACGGATATGTGTTTGTGATGTCCCGCACCGACGACATTATCAATGTCGCCGGTCACCGTTTGTCCACCGGGGCGATGGAAGAGATCCTGGCCGATCATCCCGACGTGGCCGAATGCGCCGTCCTCGGGGTGGGAGACCAGCTCAAAGGACAAATCCCGGTTGGTTTTATGGTGCTAAATGCCGGGGTATCCCGCGATAAAAACGAGATTATCAAGGAAGTGATCCAGGCCGTGCGGGAACGGATCGGCCCGGTGGCTTCGTTTAAAACGGCAACTGTCGTCGCACGGTTACCCAAAACCCGTTCGGGTAAGATTCTACGCGGCACCATCCAGAAGATTGCCGACAATCAGCCCTATAAGGTACCCGCTACCATCGATGATCCCACCATCCTGGGTGAAATGGAAGAAGCGCTGATCGGTATCGGCTATGCCAAGGGCAGGGATGCGTAATCCCTCCCTCTGTAACGAGAATTGGAGCCCAAAACCTCGTGTCCGCCCGATATGTTAGCGCATGACGGGCGGATACAAGCTGATTGGAACTAAAAAAGGGGCAAGCCCACGGTTTGCCCCTACATAAAGACTGAACGTATAAATTTTAGACGCTTCCCAGCGATGATAATCGATGGCCACACCGATTTTTCTCTCCGATAGCATGTCCATCTCACCGAGGATGAAGGAAGTCCATCATGCCTAAAACCGTTCTTATCGTGGACGACGAACCCAATATTGTAGTGCCCATTGAATTTTTAATGGAACAAAACGGGTATTCCGTACTGGTGGCCGGCAGTGGTGAAGAAGCCTTGGAAATCATTGCCAAGTACGAACCCGATCTGGTATTATTGGACATCATGCTGCCGGGGGTCGATGGATACGAAGTCTGTGAGATCATTCGGTTGAATCCGGAATGGCAACATATGAAAGTCATTTTCCTGACGGCCAAGGGACGGGATGTGGATGTGGCCAAGGGAATGGTGCTGGGCGCCGATGCCTATATCATCAAACCGTTTTCCAATATTGATATTCTCGAAAATGTCAGGAAGCTGCTTGACGATCCGCCATGAAACGCAACTATAAATTTCACTGGCTCTCCGTCGTTTCTTTTTTCCTTCCGCTGTTCTTTCTTTTTGGCATTGTTTTTTTGTTCTGGCTGTATCTGACCCCTGCGGAAAGACTTCTGCTTACTGGTATTTCGCAAATTCGCTATATATTTTTGGTCAGTTACGCCGGCCTCTTGATGATCGGACTTGGATTTTCCCTGGTTTGGATCGTGCACCACTACATTATTCCCACCACCCGGCTGGCCGAAGAAGCCGAACTGATCCGATCCGGCAATCTCTCCCATCGAATCCAGCCCGCGGGCAGTCCCGCCTTGCGAAAGCTATCTGAAATCATCAATGCGTGGGCTTCGACGCTTGAATCGGAACAGATCGATATCGAGACAAAAATCACTGAGGCCCGATCCGAATCCGAAACACAAAAAAATATCCTGGCCGCTTTCATGGCGGAACTGCCCGAAGGCGTCCTTATTTGCAACCTAAAGGGTAAAATTCTGCTGTACAATAAGCAGGCCAAACTGTTTCTTGCCGGCAAAAAGGATGATGACCGGTTAAACCGCGACCAAAAACCGGGATCGTATCAGTATGTCGGGCTTGGCCGATGGGTCAACGATGTGGTCGATCCCCATCTGGTCCAACACGCCCTTAATGAAATCAAGGATAAACTGGAAAAAAAAGAGTCGGATGTAGCCGCTTATTTCGTTATCAGTCAACATGAACGGATGCTGAGGGTGGAAGCCGCCCCGATATTAGATCATTTGAGAGCATTTACGGGATTTGTTCTCATCTTTTACGATATCACCGATCAGCTGCAAAAGGATGGCCGAACCCAATTTCTATGGCAATCCCTGACACGTAACGTCCGGTCCGCTCTGACGAGCATCCGTTCCGCCATCGAATCGTTAATGGATTACCCCGATATGACCGCCGAGCGAAGGGAACGGCTCAAACAACTCATTCATACCGAAACCTTGAACCTGGGAAAAGTGCTTGATGATACGACGGACGAGTATGGCGGTTTCTGCACGGATAGCCGCTGGCCGCTGGTATTTATCAAAGACGACGAGTTGCTTGGTATCATCAAGAAAAGAGCGGCTGAAAAAACCGGAATCGAATTGATGGTTGATGGCAGCCTATCGGTTGGATGGGTACGGGTCGACACGTATTCGATTACCCTGGCCTGGCTGTTTATTTTAGACCGGCTGAAAAAAACGATCGGCCGGAATCGATTTTCCATCCGGTTGAAAAGGGCAGGGCGGTTTGTCGGTTTCGATATCCTCTGGGATGGCGGGCCGATAAAGATCGAGAATTTGAATAAATGGGAAGGTCAAGTCGTAAAGATTGGTAAAGAGGGGCTACCGTTTACGCTAAAAGAGATCATGGGATATCACCATATGGATATCGGTTCCTATCCGGGCAGGTCCAGCACGGATCCATCTCACATTAGGATATTCATGCCGGCTTTCATGGTCCCTGAACCGAACCGCAAGAGAGGTGTCGCCATTCTTCCGGAAAGCCGCCCTGAGTTTTTCGACTTCGACATCTTCCACCAATCGGGACAACATCCGGGAATGGATAGCCGCCGCCTGACTGATTTGAACTATACCGTATTCGATACGGAAACCACCGGGCTCGACATCAGCGGTGGTGATCGGATTGTCTCCATCGGTGCCGTCAGAATTGTCAATGCAAAGTTGCTAAAGGAGGAAAAGTTCGATCGCCTGATCGACCCCGCACGCCCCATTCCCGAGGCTTCGACTGAATTCCACGGAATCACGGACGAAATGGTCGCCGGCCAGCCGTTAATCGAAGAGGCCCTGCCTCAATTTCACCGTTTTGCCGATGAAACCGTTTTAGTGGCCCACAATGCCGCCTTTGATATGCGTCTGCTGCAAATCAACGAACGGTATACCGGAATTAAATTTATCAATCCGGTACTCGATACCCTGCTTCTTTCGGCGGTGGTGCATCCTTCTCTCGGCAATCACAATTTAGAGACAATTGCCAAACGGCTGGGTGTCGAAGTGCTGGACCGGCACACGGCGCTGGGCGACGCCATCACAACCGCCTCCATATTTTTAAAGCTCCTTCCGCTATTGGCCCAAAGGGGTATCTACACAATGAGAGATGCTCGCAGAGCCTCACAACAAACGTATCTCGCGCGACTTAAGTACTAGCGGGCAGCGTAAAAGAAAAGGTGGTTCCCTGATCAGGTTTGCTATTGACCCAAATTTTCCCCCCATGATGTTCGATGATATGTTTGGTGATGGATAGACCCAGCCCGCTGCCTGATGGCCGGCCTTTGCCAGTGAAAGCGACCTGCCTGAATCTTTCGAAGACGATTTGCTGTTCCTCCGACGTGATGCCGGGGCCGTTGTCTTTGACATCTATTTGGATATTTTCCGGCTGTACCTTTATCGAAATATCAATCCGGCCTGAATCAGGGGGGCAAAAATTGACGGCATTGGCCACCAGATTGATCATCACCTGCACCAACCGATCCTGGTCCCCATCGATAATCGGTACATTTTCGGGTATATCCAGGTTGATCTGGATTCGCTTGTTTTGAATCAATTGATTGATACCGGTAACCGCCTGGCGAACAACGGATGTAAAATCCACTTTAGCCATTTGCCATTCCATGCGTCCCGACTCAAGTTTCTGAAAATCGAGCACCTGGTTGATCAAGCGGGTGAGGCGTTCGCTCTCTTTGATGATAATCCCCGCAAATTCAACTCGCCGGGTCGCCCCCAGTGTCGGGCTGTCGTGGATAATTTCGGCGATGGATCGCACGGCGGTCAGTGGTGTGCGTAACTCATGGGTTACCGTTGATATGAATTCGTCTTTTAAGCTGTCGAGTTCCTTTAACCGTTCATTGGCCAACCTGAGTTCTGCCGTAGCTATTTCCAGTTCCTGGCTGTAGGCGATTACCTGACGGGTTTCATCCAGAATACCCATGACTTCCTCTATCCCCAGTGGTTCTTCCTTAACCACGGATGAAACCATGACCCGAGCCGAGGCGGACCCGATGGCACCGGCTAGTAGCTTTTCGGCAAATTCCACCAACCCGGCATCAGCCTTTACACTTTTATCCCAGTTTAGATTCCGTTTCTGGGCATAGGCGAAAAGGGCATAATCGGCTCTTTCCTCACCCAGACATCTGCCCAGAAGCGCTCTGAGATCCGGTATCGACGCTGTGCCCCGCCAAAAAGGTGAATCGCCTCCCTGCCTGGAAAAACGGAAAACATCCACAAATAATGCGGCCTGGGTATGTTCCATGGCTGAAGAACGGCTATAGAACGATACCCCCACGTAGGCCGCGATATTGGCCAGAATGCTCCAAAATACGGCATTGGCGATGGGATCACTAGTGGTAATCCCGATATTCAGTCCGAAAAGTTCAAACGGTTTGAGCAATCCGATGCCGAACGGGCCATCCGAAATAAAAGACTGGGGAATCAATCCCGCCTGAGTTATGGACGGAAGCACAAGGGTGTACAGCCATATGAAAAATCCGACACCCAACCCGGCAAGCGCGCCGTTTCGGTTTCCCCCCTTCCAGAATAATCCACCGATGATGGCCGGTGCAAACTGGGCCACGGCAGTGAACGAGATTAACCCGATGGATACCAGGGTGTAATGTTCCCCGATCAGGTGGAAATACAAATAGCCCAGTAGAACGACGAAGATAATGCTGGTTCGCCTGACAGATAGAAGAAAACCTGTAAAATCAGGTAGTTGGGAAAATCTCCCGGAGGGTATCTTCAGAAGGATCGGCACGATCAGGTTATTGCACAGCATGGTGGAAAGCGCTACGGTTTCCACGATGACCATGCCGGTCGCCGCGGATAACCCGCCGATATACACCAGGAGCGCTAGCCCGGATTGCCCATGAACCATGGGCAGGCTCAAGACGAAAGTGTCGGCATCCACACGGCCGTCTGGAAATTCCATCATTCCGATGAATGCCACCGGCAGAACAAACAAGTTAATGATCAACATATACAGAGGGAACAGCCAGATGGCTTTTTTCAAATGGGCTTCATCCACATTTTCTACCACGGTAACCTGAAATTGTCGTGGCAGGCAGACAATCGCCAGCATGGCCAGGAAAATATGCATGGTCCATCCGGCAAACACCTCAGGCGTTTTATCCAAAACAAACAGTTCTTTAATCGCCGGAACCGTCGCAGCGCGTCCGAACAAATCGCCAAACCCGTCATATAAGCCGAAAGTGACGAATATACCCACTGCTAAAAAGGCAACCAGTTTGACAATCGATTCGAAGGCGATGGCCGCCACCAGTCCTTCGTGGCGCTCGGTCGTTTCCAGATGCCGGGTACCAAAAAGGATGGCAAAAAGCGCCAGCGCCCAGGCGATATAAAAGGCATTATCCTCTACAAACGAGACATTTGAGTAGTCGATGTTAACCAATACGTTCGGATAACTGGTGATCAAATGAAATGTCGTCGAAATGGCTTTTAACTGAAGGGAGATATAGGGAACCACGCCCAATACGGCAATGATGGTTACCATCCCTCCCAACGTTACACTTTTTCCGTAACGGGAAGATACAAAATCTGCAATGGTTGTAATGCGGTGGATCTTGCTGATATGAATGATCTTCCGGAGTACCAGCCAGCCCAGGGTGGCCATCAGGGTAGGACCCAGGTAAACAGGCAAAAAACCGATACCGGTATTCGAGGCACGCCCCACACTGCCGTAAAAGGTCCAGGCGGTACAATACACGGCCAGCGACAGGGCATAGATATATGGGTTGCTGACGATACTGCGTCCCTGATCGGCACGCTTATCACCATAATAGGCAATCGCAAACAATAGCCCTACGTATCCGAATGAAACCAGCAGGATGGTCCAGGTATTGAGCATTAGCGACCTTTGTCGGTATCCGATAGCCGGTTTCGCAAAGCTCCCCGGGTGGCCAAAACGATCAATCCGATCAATCCAGCCCAGACGGTGAATAAATATAAAAACAGCAAGGGAATACCGAACAGCGATATTGAATGATCAAACAGGGTAAGAATCGGATACGTCAACAGCAGGACACCGAGAAAAAAAACCGCAGTTAATCGACCAATTTTAGAATGATCATCGTTCATGGAAAGAGATCGTTTCGAAGCAGGGTGTCGGTGTCATTGCGATAGTGCTTTGATGTCGGCCACCGAGGCCTTAACCGTTACGCTATCATTAAAATTTAAATGAGATATATTCTCCAACCATGGAAGCTATAATTTTGCGGTCGCTGGATGATATTTCGATAAAATGGACACCAATCGCACTATAGACGGATTCATTAACAACAACACTTCCCGACCATATCTTTTCACAAGGCACATACATTTCATGGTCTTCAGGTGATTTGAAGATGATTGCAATCTCATCACCGACCTCAGGCGTTCCTGAAAACAAGATAAGAGCAGAGCCGCCTTCACTAATGTTAGCCGTCTTGCCATGGATGGCACCTTGGGAAGTTATCAAAACAACGGGCCAATCAATAGGGATGCGAGGATGACGACGCCTCTCAATTCCGTTGTTCATATGCTTGTACCCACCACCTGTTTTAGAATGAGCTTCCAAAAATAGCTTAGGAACAAAAATTTCACGCGGTACCAGGACGATTTTATAAGGTTTCATTTTCCAAGTCAATGGTATAAAAAGTCGAGACTTATTGCCCCACTCGGGGAATGGGAGAAAACCCCTCGCCTTTAGGCGAAGACTTTAGTTTAATTGTTGATGCTGCCGCATGGATTCAAGGAAAGGCGTGGATGGTCTTTTGACTTGGCCCCTCGAACCCTTGGATCCTTGGACCCCAGCCTTCGTCTTTAGCCGAAGGGTGTTGACTGTTGATTCAACAATCAGGAACCGAAAAGGGTGAGCGATACAAATGACCATCTCAAAAATATTTATTGATCTAAAAATCGCAGAACATGCTAACACACGAAAACTGCTCCGTCATTTCAACGTTCCAACTGAAACCGTCGATTCGGTCAATACGGTGCATGCATATGTTCGCAGTACATCCGATCCGGTTAGCACGGGTAAACAAACGTTATTCATTACAACCAATCGTGGCCGCTTTATCCGTCCCTGCCCGGGAACTCAAACGTATTCCTGTTGTGGATATCAGATCCTTCATATCGGCACTTATTGCACCATGGATTGCGCTTATTGTATTTTACAGACCTATTTTCATCCACCGGTACTGCAGTATTTTGTCAACCATGAAGACATGATGATTGAGCTGGATGATTTATTTTCTAATAAAAAAGTATCCCGAATCGGAACCGGAGAATTTACCGATAGCTTAATCTGGGAGCCATGGACATCACTTTCACAAAAACTGATCCCCCGATTTGCGCTTCAATCCAGCGTTGTCCTAGAACTCAAAACCAAGACGGCGGCCATTGATAATATATTGCGCCTGGATCATCGTAAAAAAACGATTCTTGCCTGGTCGTTGAATACTCCCCGAATTATCCGATCCGAGGAAAGGGCAACCGCTTCTCTATCCGCGCGTTTTCGAGCGGCGGCGGCCGGACAATCTCACGGCTATCCCCTGGCGTTTCATTTCGATCCCCTGGTTATTTATGATGGGAGCGAAACTGAATACCGTCAGGTGATTCGAACGCTTTTCTCCCATATCCGACCGGAAAATATCACCTGGATCAGTCTTGGCACTTTTCGATTCATGGCTCCATTAAAAAAAACCATTGAACATCGCTTTCAGGATTCAAAAATCGTTTATGGTGAATTCATTACCGGTCTGGATGGCAAAATGCGCTATTTCAAACCGCTGCGTATCGGCCTCTACCGCCGTGTGGTTGAAGCAATAAGAGCGTATGCACCGGATGTCCTTATTTATTTTTGCATGGAGGATGATGAGGTCTGGCAAAAATCCTTGGGGTTTACCCCTTCGGATCAAGGTGGATTGGCCACGATGCTGGATGAAAGTGCAATTAAAAATTGTGAATTGGAACGGTGAGCGAAAACCGTCGGGGAAATAGTGATGAAACGAACTGAATCGGGTTTGAAATGGTGGGTCCTCATCCCGGTGGTAGCAATAGTCTTAGCCTTAATGCTTATCCATGCGCAAGCCGAGACCGCCCAATGGGTGCATGCCCGGTGGGTCAACGACGGGGATACCATTGTCTTAGACGATGGTCGAAAAGTCAGATA
>Ga0316197_10001189_pt1 | contig 18731 bp, 18 predicted proteins | sample OudBiesiAoxic_MG_FD_204939 | JGI IMG/M metagenome (GOLD analysis project Ga0316197, IMG submission 204939) | Coastal sediment microbial communities from Oude Bieten Haven, Netherlands - site A oxic | ecosystem: Environmental > Aquatic > Marine > Coastal > Sediment | place: Netherlands... | reverse complement strand
TGAAAGTAAGTAAACTGTGTTACCTCCATGCCGTTTAACCAGACCTCCCAGCCCAGGCCCCAGGCACCGAGTGTTGGCGATTCCCAGTTGTCTTCGACAAAGCGAATATCATGCTCCAACGGATCAATTCCCAGCTGTTTTAATGATTCCAGGTAAAGATCCTGGATGTTTATTGGTGAGGGCTTCAGAACCACCTGGTACTGGTAGTAGTGCTGCAACCGGTTTGGGTTCTTGCCGTAGCGCCCATCGGTTGGACGACGAGATGGCTGCACATAGGCGGCTCGCATGGGTTCCGGACCGATAGAATTGAGAAAAGTAGCCGGGTGAAAAGTTCCTGCACCCACTTCCATATCATAGGGCTGCATAAGGGCACAGCCCTGGTCTGCCCAGTACTGTTGTAATGTCAGAATAAGTTGCTGAAAAGTCACGATATCAATGCACTGAATTGTTCAAAGCCGCGATTATAACAGTGTCGACGCAACTCTTGGAGTAGCGTGTTAAATTGTCTGCTAAGGTTCTACTATATGGAAATAATAAACCCTTACTGATGGTTGCTAATAATGCCGAAACACCGATCATATTATGGAAGTTGCCTGTGCGAAAAAGTACGCTTTGAAATCACTGGCATGATAGAAAACATCGTTTATTGTCATTGCTCTCAATGCAGAAAAGCACAGGGCAGTGCCTTTGCTGCAAACGGCAACGTTGCGGCAGATCATTTTTTCTTGCTGCAGGGCGATCAGGCAATAACTGCCTATCAATCGACCGAAAAAAGAACAAAATATTTTTGCAAGCACTGCGGCTCACCGGTTTTCAGTAAAAACACAGACTTTCCAGATATCGTTCGACTGCGCATTGGAACCATAGAATCTGATATAAGCGAACGTCCTCGTGCACATACCTTTACTGCGTCTAAAGCCAACTGGGAAGAAATCGAAGGACCTCTGCCCCAGTACTCAGAGAAATTACCTGAAAACTGATAGATGTGGAAGGCCAGCTAGAAGGCGCTGTCATTGCTGCAATCTTCAACATCACTTTTAATTGCAGGCCACCACTCTATATCATCATGTAGGCAGGATGGAATTAGTGGTCGTTACCTGCGTTCCCGTTGCATGGCTTCTGACATGCGCTGGTAAATCGAGTTATACCTGGCTGCAAAAGCAGGGGTATATCGCCCCGGGTTATTCTTGGTCGGTGATGGCAGGCTGGCGGCGAGCTCAGCTGCCTGTCTCCTGTTAACAGTCCACACCGGTCGCCCCCAGTAATAATAGGACGCTGCCTGCACACCAAAAATCCCAGGACCAAACTGAGCTATATTCAGGTACAGCTCCAGTATCCTGTCCTTGCTTAGCCGCTGCTCCATTTGCCAGGTCAGAATCAACTCATGCCATTTACGTAGCAAGTTGCGCTCGTTACTGAGGAAAAGATTTTTTACTGTTTGCTGGGAGATCGTACTGGCGCCATAGCGCACTTTCATGTGACTGATGTTGTAATCCCAGGCGTTCTTTATTGCCTTGAAATCAACACCATCATGCTGATAAAAACGGCCATCCTCTGCAATAATGACAGCCCGCCGAAGTACATAGGGTATATTATTCAGCTCAACCGGCTGCCAGCGCACATCCGGTAGCCGCGAGTCAATATTTGCCCTTTGGCGGTACTGGCGAATCAGGCTTGATTCCGGCACTGGCCCGGTTGCCAGCGCATCCCAGTCCGGCCATATTGTTGACAGCCAGTAAAGGTCGGCCAGAATTAGACCGGTAAACAGAACTGCCAGCCACTTGAGTGAGCGCAGCAGCCATTTTTTTCTCGAGCCTGGTGACGATGTGGCTGAACGTTTGCGTTTTTTCTGCATACGCTACACCCGGGTCATCCCCCGCTTAGTGCCTGAAGTGACGCATACCAGTAAAGACCATGGCGATGCCATGCTCATCAGCCGCAGCAATGACTTCATCATCACGCATGGAGCCACCGGGCTGTATGACGGCGGTCACACCGACTTCCGCAGCAGCATCCAGTCCGTCTCTGAATGGGAAAAAAGCATCTGAGGCCAGCACCGAGTCTTTCACGTCAAGCCCTGCATCAGCTGCCTTGATAGCTGCGATACGCGCACTGTAAATGCGTGACATCTGTCCGGCACCAACACCAATCGTCATGCGATCACGCCCGTAGACGATAGCGTTTGATTTAACAAATTTAGCCACTTTCCAGGTAAACAGTAAATCTTCCATCTCCCGCTCATCGGGCTTGCGCTGAGTCACGACCTTCAAGTCATCACGCGTTATTATGCCAAGGTCACGATCCTGTATCAGCAAGCCACCATTGACGCGCTTAAAATCCAGTCCGGCTTGTGACTGATCTGACCATTGTCCACATGCCAGCACGCGAACATTTTTCTTTTCTGACAGCACTTCCTGCGCTTCAACATCGATTTCCGGGGCAATAATGACTTCGACAAACTGGCGATCGATAATGGCTTTCGCTGTATGCGCATCCAGGGCCTGGTTAAAAGCAATAATACCGCCAAAAGCAGATGTCGGATCGGTGCTATAGGCATGATCATAAGCGGCGATGAGGCTGTCCCCCTCTGCTACACCACAGGGATTTGCATGCTTAACAATGACACAGGCCGGGCCATTGTTGTATGACTTTACACACTCCAGTGCAGCATCGGTATCCGCCATATTATTGTATGACAGCTGTTTACCCTGGTATTGCCTTGATGTCGCAACGCTAGCTTCAGTAAAGCCTTTTTCGACATAAAAGGCTGCGCGCTGATGCGGATTCTCGCCATAGCGCATCTCCTGTACCTTGCTGACCTGAAGGCTATAGGTCCGCGGAAATTCCTGTTTCTCGCCTGACGCCGGCAGGCAGCCAAAGTAGTTGGCAATTGCGCCGTCATAACGCGCGGTATGTTCAAAGGTCTTGATCGCCAGGTCATAACGCGTAGCCTCAGAAATACCATCGTCATGTTCAGACATCTCATCGAGAATCATCTGGTAATCACTGCTATCTGTCAGCACTGTCACTGCCTGATAGTTCTTCGAGGCGGCACGCAGCATCGCTGGACCGCCGATGTCGATATTTTCGATTGCGGTTTCCAGGTCAGTGGCGGGATCAGCGACGGTCTTTTCAAATGGATAGAGGTTGACGACAAGCAAGTCAATTGGCTGAATTCCATGCTCCTGCATGACGGTCTCATCGATGCCACGACGGCCCAGTAATCCACCATGTATCTTCGGGTGTAATGTCTTCACTCGTCCGTCCATCATCTCGGGAAAGCCTGTATAGCTTGACACCTCACTGACATCTATACCGTTTTCCATCAACAGGTTTGCGGTACCGCCCGTAGACAAAATTTCTACACCTTGTGTGTGTAGTGCATTAGCAAACTCAACTATTCCTGATTTATCAGATACACTGATGAGAGCGCGTTTTATTACGATACGGTTGTCGTCAGACATGGTGCGATCCTGTTAAATGAAAATGATGAAAAGTAAAAGTGACTATTGCCTGCAGAAGATCTGGCTAAGAACTTCTAGATAAGACCGTGATCACGTAGTTTCTTGCGCAAGGTATTGCGATTTATCCCCAGCATTTGTGCAGCCCTGCTCTGGTTGTTGTCTGCGCACTCCATAACTACTTCAAGCAGAGGCTTTTCTACCTGTGAAATAACCATATCATAGAGAGATGCTGGCACCTCTCCATTCAGGTCTTCCAGGTAGCGCTTAAGCGAATGACTCAAACACTCGGCAAACGGTTGTTTTTTCTTCTTACTCATGCGGCGGCATCCCGCCCTTCAGACTGTGATAAAAATTCATCGACCATTGCGATCTGCGCGGTGGCGGAGTCTACCTGCATAATCTCTTTTCTGAATACGTTGCTGCTGAAAAAACCCTTACTGTACCAGGCGATATGCTTACGTGCCGTCCGCACTCCGGTATATTCTCCATAGAAATTATAAAGCTCCTGCAGGTGAAGCAAAAGCATTTCTCTTACCTCGGAGATGTCAGGTGGTGAAAGTGTCTGCCCTGTTGTGAGATAGTGATTAATCTGGCGAAATATCCATGGGTTGCCACGTGCCGGGCGACCTATCATTAAGGCATCAGCACCGGTGTACTGCAACACCTTTGCTGCTTTTTCCGGACTATTGATATCGCCATTGGCGATAACAGGGATCTTTGACTGCTGCTTGACCTGACGAATAGTTTCATATTCTGCCTCGCCACGAAAAGCACATTTACGGGTACGTCCATGCACTGCCAATGACTGGATACCTGACTGCTCAGCTATCTCTGCAATACGGCAGGCATTGCGGCTTTCAGGGTCACTGCCTGTACGAATTTTCAATGTCACCGGAACATCAACAGCGTTGACTACTTTATCAAGAATTCGGGCTACCAGGTCTTCATTCGCAAGCAGTGCTGATCCTGCCTGTTTATTACAGACTTTCTTCGCCGGGCAACCCATATTGATATCAATAATATCAGCACCAGACCTGACGTTTTCCTGTGCTGCGAGTGCCAGTATCTCAGGATCGGCTCCTGCAATCTGTACCACAACCGGTCCCTGCTCACCGTCATGATTAATGCGCTGACGGGTTTTTTTATTTTCCCAAACCAGAGCATTCGCACTGATCATCTCAGACACCGCCAAACCTGCTCCTAGTGAGCGGCATAATTGACGATATGGGCGATCAGAAATTCCTGCCATTGGGGCAAGAACAAGCTGATTCGGCAATGTATAGGGGCCGATCTGCATGTTGATAATGTACTTGTGCTTATCTGTGCCCTGACTTCTGTGTGCCAGTAGCAAAGAATGTTTGTTAAAATTCCACGTCTGAATGTAACAGATAATACCCTGATACACACAGCCTGTAAAAGGACATTAGGGCATCCAAATAATTTATTCTGACGAAAGATTAGAGACTGGAATGTACCGCCGTGCAGTGAAAAGCGAGATCTAGAGCAAACTGTTTCAGTTATTTCTTAGCTCGTAGCGGCCCTGATCAAGCGCAGAGCTGGAGTAATTCTAACGCAGACCGATAATCATAGTCTTCTCGCAGTCTTTCAGTTTCCCTGCTTCGATCTTTCTAACCAGTTTTGACTCACTGGCCTCAGTTCGAAACCATCCACCCTGATTGAGGGCGTACGAAAACGTATACTGATATCGACAGCTGCATTTGGCTTCATCTCTAGCGAGTCCTGTTTAGTCAGGTATTTATCTGGTGTAACTACACGACGACTAATAATATTGCCGGCGCGATCAGTCAATGTCAGTTCAAGTGCTGGATATGCCTGTGAAACAATACCCCGGTTTACCAGGATACTGTCAACTTTAAATCCACCGTCGCTCCCCGCAAGCGGCGTCAGTCGACTCGATAGCTGTTCAATATCTTTTGTATTCTGAATTGAAGGCACGATACACCCTGCTACCTTGCAGCCGACTTCAAGTAGTGGCTGTATGGGCTTAATACGCACCAGCTTATCCATGTAAAAATATCCGATCTGCCCTATCAGGGTAAGGATCAATAATGCGACAACTGCTAATGATGAATACCTGGCAATCCATACGGGCAACTCTGTTTTATTCTTACCCCGGTTCAAATTCTGAATTAACTGAGTCTCTACAGTATCTAAGACAGCTGGCTCGACCCAGCCCTTTTTACCACCCCAGCTTAATGGCAGCAGATTTTTTAAGAAGGAACCCGCTGATTTATCCTTCTTTTTCGATTCAGCATCAACTCCGGATTGTGAATCGCTATTTTCCGTATCAGAAAAGAATGCCGAATCTGCCGGGTCGACCTCATGCTCAGAACTCAGCATGATTTCTTCTACACTATCGCTATCGTCATCATTACTGCTATCTGCTGACAATAATGCAGAATCAATCTGATCCTTGCTGACATTAGCCGCCTTAAGCATGGCGTTAATTTCCATAGTGTCTTCGTAATTCAGCTTGGTCAATTCTCCCGGCTCGGGAAACTCATCCAGGCCATGCAATAACTCGCCACTGTCCTCCGATTTAAGCGAAAACGGTTCATAGGCGTCATCTAATTCTTCCTCTGCCGAGGTGATAAAGACCGAGTCAGCAGCAGTTTCATTCTCACTATCAATATCCAGTGAGAATGCCTCATCTGCCGATTCTGGGAACGACTCAATTGACACGGGTTCAAGTCCGTCAATCTCTTCACTATCAATGGTGTCATCAGTGATCAGACTATTTCCGGAAACGTCAGCCTGTGCGAATTCAGCTGTCTCATCCTGATCTCCGGTGCCAGGTAAAAATGGCCCAGGCGGCGCTGTTTCGGCACCTGATAATTCTTTATCCTGTCGCGCAGAAATATCTTCAGCATCGCCTATAAGCGTATTGAACAACAAAGGATCACCCAACCCTTCTACGAGGTCATCTTTCGCTGCAGCTTCAACATTGAAAAATTCAGGCAGACCTGGAATGTTTTCTATATCGTCTGACAGACTGGAATCTGGTTCAGCATCATCTAAATCAACTACAGGCAGCTCAAAATCTTTTCCGCTATTTTCAAAGCTGAGTTCACTGCCTGGCCACATACTCTCTTCAGTCATCGACAAAGGAGCTGAATCACTCTCACTGACGCCTGTTTCCTGTAATGACTGATCCACATCGGGTGGCAGGGAGTCGCCGGTGGATGATGGCGTTTGCAGAACTTTGGTGTCTTCTATTGTGTTTGAAACGATATCTTTTTCTTCTTCCGCCTCATCTTCAGAGCCGAAGTACAACAGACCATCTTTCTTACTCCCTCCAGGTACTGGCACCTCCGTTTGCTCATCCTCTATCTCCGGCTCTGGAAAGGGTTCCAGATCGTCATTATTTGTATGATCGATAATCTCAGCTGTATCTTTATCGGCCTTATTCTCGGACCCGGGTGTTTCTTCTATTGCCTGGTCAGGCACCGCTGTGCTGGATGGCGACCGGCTGGTGTCATTACTGATAAAATTGAAAGTGAAGCCTGACCCCAGGCTGGCTGGCTGACTATTATAATCTTGACTTCTGGGGCTCTCTGTCACCTCTGTGCGGGGGTCATCAGTCAAGTTCCAGCTTGAGTTGAATACAGAGTAACAATTCCCACATCGAACCAGTCCCTCATGGGCGCTGATATCCTTATCAGACACCATGAAAACTGACTGGCATTTTGGGCACTGTGTAAACATTAGTGAATTGTACCTTTAATATATGGCAGATTCTTGCATTACTAAGCTAAGCAACCAGCTGATGACTGTTGAATCATCATTACATATTGCAGCCAGTTTATGACTGAGAAATGACTGTCATCATCATCCAGTCACCATCGTTATATACCTCAATTGTATTTGAGGGCTCAAACGTTTTATAGATTAATGCCTGCTGTGACTTCAATATGCCTGAAAGCACCAGCACTCCGCTTGGTTTGCGAAAGGAAAGCAAATGTGTCTTTAACTCAATCAGGGTATCAGCAAGTATATTAGCCATGACGACATCACATTGAAGGTGACCAGGCATATCTGCCGGTAATCCGAGCTGCAGCTTTTCACTCACCTGGTTCAGTTTCGCATTCTGTCTGCTAGCCTGCAGGGCCTGTGGGTCTATATCTATCCCCAGTGCACTGGCCGCACCCAGTTTAAGCGCAGCAATGGCGAGAATACCGGAGCCGCATCCATAATCCATTACGGCTTTACCAGCAAGATTCTGTTTAGACAGCCATTCCATACATAGACGCGTTGTCTCATGACTGCCGCTGCCAAATGCAAGGCCGGGATCAAGCATGATATTTGTTGCTTCGGAATCAGGTGGTTCATACCATGTCGGGCATATCCAAAGATTATCACCGTACTGCATAGGCTGGAATCGATCCATCCAGCACCGCTCCCAATCCTGATCAGGCAAGGATTCTACGTGGTATTGGGGCAGGGCGGCTGGAGCAAATGCTTTGGTCAAATCAGCAGACACTGTATCCAGCCCCTGTTCTGCATTGAACAGCCCTGTCACCTGGCTGCTTTCCCAGACTGGAAGCTCACCGTCCAGTAAATCGAATAAGGGATTATCGCCGGCATCCTCAATGGTCACGGCCTGGGCGCCAGCAAGCTCCAGTTTATCACTGAGAAAGTCCAGCTGATCCTTGCTTGACGCAAAGGTAATTTTCAGCCAGGACAACGCTCAGTCACCTCTATCTTTTCCGCGCGTGCCAGATTGGAGTTTATGATATTCGAAATACCTATCAGGCAGTATTGGTGATGTTTTTCTCAAGATAGTGAATATCAAATTCGGCGCTTTTAAATCCGTGATCCGAGATAATACGGCGGTGCAGAGGTATATTCGTTTTTATTCCATCAATAATTATTTCGCCCAGCGCACTGGTCATTCGCGCCAGTGCTTCATCTCTATCTGCACCGTATGAGATTAGCTTGCCGATCATAGAGTCATAGTGTGTAGGGACAAAATAATTACTGTAGACGTGTGAATCAACTCGAATTCCCGGGCCGCCCGGAGCATGGAACTGCGTAATTCTTCCGGGAGAAGGCATAAAGGTTTCAGGGTCCTCTGCATTCAGACGACACTCGACGGAATGCCCCTTTATTTCAATATCATCTTGCGTGAATGGCAGCGGCTCACCTGCCGCAATCATGATCTGTGTCTTGACGATATCGATCCCAGTAATCATTTCTGTGACTGGATGCTCTACCTGAACACGCGTGTTCATCTCGATGAAATAGAATTCTCCATTCTCATAGAGAAATTCAAATGTACCGGCACCGTGATAACCAATTTTACGACACGCTTCAGCACAACGTTCACCGACAGCATTGCGCTGCTCTACTGTAATACCCGGTGCAGGAGCCTCTTCTACAACCTTCTGGTTTCTGCGCTGCATGGAGCAATCGCGTTCTCCCAGGTGCACAGCATGAGCATGTTTATCAGATAACACCTGGAACTCTACATGACGAGGGTGTTCGAGGTATTTTTCCATGTAGACATCGGGATTATTGAAGGTCGCACCGGCCTCTGTTCGAGTAAGTGTAATTGCATTCAGTAAAGCTGATTCGGTGCGCACCACTCGCATGCCACGTCCACCGCCGCCACCCGAAGCCTTGATAATGATGGGGTAACCGATCTTTGCTGCAATGGCCAGGTTCGTTTCGTCATCTATACCCAGCACACCATCAGAGCCCGGCACGCAGGAAACATCTGCCTCTTGCATAGATCTGATGGCAGATACCTTGTCGCCCATAGTACGAATATTTGCCGAGGTAGGCCCGATGAAGATGAAACCACAGGCTTCAACCAGTTCAGCAAAATCTGCATTTTCTGACAAAAAGCCGTAACCCGGATGTATCGCATCGGCGTCAGTCACCTCTGCTGCGCTCAAAATTGCAGGGATGTGCAGGTAGCTGAGGCTGGCAGGAGCTGGTCCGATGCAAACAGATTCATCGGCTAGCTTTACATACAGAGCATCACGGTCAGCTTCAGAATAAACTGCTACATTCTGAATACCCATCTCTCTGCAGGCACGCTGAATGCGCAGGGCAATTTCGCCGCGATTGGCAATGACAATCTTATTAATCATGATTTAATCGATAATAAAAAGTGGTTCACCAAACTCAGTTGGATCACCTGGTTCTTTGAGTATGGCGACGACTCTTCCAGCCTTATCTGACTCAATCTCATTGAAAATTTTCATCGCTTCAATGATACAAAGGGTATCGCCAACCTTAACCTTACTGCCTACTTCTACAAAGTTTTTCGACTCCGGCGAAGGCGCAGCATAAAACGAACCTACCATTGGTGATGTCACGGCATGGCCTTCAGGAAGGCTCGCCATGTCATCGCTTGCTTCCTCTGCCTGCTCAGCAGCTGCCGCTACAGGTGCAACAGCAGCAGGTGCGGCCATGACTGTTTCAACAAAGGGCGTATTTCGAGTGATACGGATGGCATCATCGCCTTCCTTTATTTCAATCTCACCAAGCCCGGAATTTTCAAGCAACTCAATCAGTTTTTTTATTTTGCGAATATCCATTTTCAACCTTTGGATGTAAGAGTTATATCAATAGCAGCGCGTAATGCCAATGAGTAGCCAATAGGCCCAAGCCCGGAAATCACGCCTTCAGCAATATCTGAAAAAAAGGATTTTTTACGAAAGGGTTCACGTGAATGAACATTGGACAGATGTATCTCAATAAATGGAACTGCTACTGCTGCCAGTGCATCGCGTATTGCGACACTGGTATGGGTGAATGCAGCAGGATTGATGATTATAAAATCCATCCCACCGGCATGTTGAATCTTGTCGACCAGTTCATGCTCAGCATTGCTTTGCATAATATCCAGTTCGACACCGCTACCATCAGCTATCGCCTGTAAAGCGGAATTAATGCTTTCAAGTGATGCAGAGCCATAATGTTGAGGCTCTCGCTTTCCCAGCATGTTCAGATTTGGGCCGTGTAATATGAGTATCTTTGACATAACAGGGGTCAGATCAGAACAATAGTAAAACCGGAATATTCAATTTCTTTACTATGTTGCCTAATCAGGACGAAATTGTCCAGTTAGATGTTATATTATTGGGATTTTCCCGATTTTAAAAGCAAAGTAGAGAATAATTACAAAAGCTTTTCGATCAAGTCTTGCAGTTCCTGCTGACCATACGGGCCTGTCTTGATCTGCACAACATCTCCGCTGCGGTCATACAGCACGCTAAATGGCAGGCCGCCGGTGGGGTTCCCCAGTGAGACCATCAAAGGCATGCCGCTTTGCTCGCCATCAAGCAGTGGATAGTCAATCTGCATTGATCTGCGATACTGCTTCACTTTGATAGCATCATCAATTGAAATGCCAACGATTTCAAAACCGTCTGAGGAAAATTTTTTTCGCAGAGATAAAAATACAGGAATCTCTTCACGGCAGGGCGGGCACCATGTTGCCCAGAAATTGACCAGCAGCACTTTTCCCTGCCATTGACTCAAACTCTGCTTATTACCATCAAGGTCAAGCAGATTGATTTGATCAAGGCTAATTGCAGAATTTTGATCTTGTTTAGTCACTATTTCGCCGGTATTAAAATAAAGCGATGCCGACACGCCTGCTAACATGGCCAGCCCGGCCATCAGCCACAACTTTGCTGTCATTTCACACCGGCAGCTTTTGACGCCTTTTCAACAGTCGCCGTAAACTCGGCTGCATCCTGGTAACCAATTACCCGCATATGGCGGATTTCCTGACCATCTGTCCCGAAAAATAATAAGGCAGGCGGTCCGAATAAACTGAACTTCTTCAGCACCTGCTTATCGATCTCATCATTGGCGGTCAGGTCGAGGCGCAGAAGCTGATAGCCGGCTAGTGCGGTAATCACGGAGGGTGACTTGAATGTTGTATTTTCCATCCGTACACACTCGACACACCAGTCGGCATAAAAGTCGACGAAAACAGGTTTTCCAGCACTCACTGCACTGGCCAGGGCTTGATCAAATTCCTCCATACCTTTAACTTCCTCGAAACTCAAGCCGCCTTCGCCTTGACTCGTGCTGCCGTTTACACTGACGAACTGGGCAGAGCCGGTCATTTTTTCCAGCGGGTTGAAGACATCTGTCGCACCTGTCAATGAACCAAATAATAGGGCGATACCGTAAAGCAGCACCACGATACCTGTTCCTTTCCAGAACCGCTGCCAGCCGCTGGCCATCTCAGGCAGCGTATCCAGTGCGCGCATATAGATGGCAGAAATTATCAGTAGCGCCGCCCACAGTGCAAGAATTACCGCAGAAGGCAATATACGCTCAAGCAACCATATCGCCACCGCCAGCATCAACACACCAAATACCGCCTTGACGGCATTCATCCATGCGCCTGCTTTTGGCAGAAGGCTGCCGGCAGAAGCTCCAATCAGCAATAGCGGGACACCCATGCCAAGAGACATAACGAAGAGTGCTACACCGCCTAGCATGAAGTCGCCCGTCTGGCCGATATAGAGCAGTGCACCCGATAGAGGCGCTGCAACACAGGGGCCAACGATCAGTGCCGACAAGGCACCCATGACAAAAACACCGCTATAGGCGCCACCGGGTATATTATTGGATTTTTCTGTCAGTCTTGTCTGCAGGCTGGCCGGCAGCTGTAGATCATAAAAGCCAAACATAGAGAATGACAACAGTACGAAAACGAGAGCAGACCCACCAAGCACCCATGGATTCTGAAACGCTGAAGACAGCAGTTCACCGGTTAACCCGGCAAGCATGCCTGCTATGGTATACATGATGGTCATGCCCAGCACGTAAACCACGGAAAGTGTGAAAGACTTTTTTCGCGTGATCTCTGTACCCTGGCCAACGATAATTCCTGACAATATCGGGATCATTGGAAAAACACAGGGTGTTAACGACAGCGCTAGACCAAAGAGAAAAAAGGCCAGTATGGTCGAACCGATGCTGCCCTCAGATAGCATCGCTATCACAGTCTGCTCTTCTGATATCTCTCCATTTGCCACAGAAGAAGGGTTCTCTGGCATACTAGTTTTTTCACCTGCACCTTCAGTGACAGCAGGAGTGGTTCCGTCGGCCTTACCCGGCACAAGGTCTATCGTTTTGCTAATGGGCGGGTAACAAATCCCCTTCTCGGCACAACCCTGGTATTTTGCGACCAGCTGGAACTTGCCATCAGCACTCTGCCCTGACAGTACGAGATCAATTGCAAAACTGGAGTGATAAACTTCCGTTCGACCGAGAAATTCATCTTCCTTGATAACACCAGCAGGCAGTTCGTAAGGCAGTATGCTGACGCCCTCAGTGGCACTTTCAAAAGCAAACTTCTCTCGGTAGAGATAATAACCCTCTGCTATCATCACAGAGAGCGCTACCTTGTTGTCAGAAACCATTTTGACACTAAGCTGAAACGCTTCATCCGGTGGCAAAAATTCGTCTTCACCGGCACCCGGTGCCAGCAAAGAAGCCAGTCCTGACTGGGTTGTCGGCGAAGAAGATGCCACCGGCTGCAGATCAGCGGCATTCGCAGTGGAGATCACCTCAGGCAAGTCTATGTTTAGCTTTTTGTTAATCGGCGGATAGCACACCCCTATCGGATCATTACAACCCTGAAACACTGCTGTTAGAACAACGCTTTCAGCATCGCTGCCATCTCTTAACAGTGGCAAATCAACACTTACTGATTTTTTATATATTTCTACTTCACCAAAAAATTCATCCTGTTTACGAATCGATTCAGGCATTTGCGGCTTGTCGAGACGGCTAGAATCAGCAGCAAGTTCAAATGAGAATTTATTCTGATAAAGGTAATAACCGGAAGCGACCTTCCAGGTAAGCGTAATCTTATCGGCAGATACGACCGGGTCCTGTAGTGCAAAAGCCTTGTCAGGTTCCAGTAGGTCATCATCCTGTGACCACGCCATAACGCTGGGGAGAAATAGCAATAAGGCCAGCAGCGAACGCATCACACAAACAATATTCTTCATATACAATTACTCTGATTTGTTTTTTGTCGGGTGCATAACCCATTCTAGATAGTCGGGTAGCCCACCTGCAATTGAGACAGTGATGATCTCTGGAAGTTCGTAAGGGTGGAGTTCCAGAATATGCTCTTGCAGGGCATTATAATTACTGGCAGCGCATTTTATCAGCATCATCGACTCATTGTCCTGCTGCAGTTCACCCTGCCAACGATAGAAGGATCTCATCTGCGGAACAACATTTATGCATGCGGCCAGACCTTTTTCTAGCAGTTCCAGCGCAATCACATCTTCCTTCCCGGCGGGGCAGCTTACCAGCACCAGCAATACCTCACCGGGCCGATGTTTCACTGCCAGTTTTTGCATATCAGTACAGTATAGATACCAATACCAGTGAGAACCACGGTACGTAGGTGATAATGAGAAGCGCAATAATCAGAACGATCATCCACGGCAGAGCCGCTTTGGTCACAGCGCCCAGACTCATACCCGCCAGACCCGCGGCCACGTACAGGTTCAGACCTACCGGTGGGGTAATCATGCCTACTTCCATATTGGTGGTCATGATGATACCAAGGTGTATCGGATCAATACCAAGTGAAATGGCAATCGGGTGGAACAACGGCGCCAGGATCAGCAGGATGGCTGATGGCTCCATAAAATCGCCGGCAAACCACAGGATGATGTTGACCATCAGCAGGAAGGCCCAGGGACTCAGGTCCTGTTCGACCACCTTGGCTGCGAGCATTTGCGGCAGCTGTTCTTCTGTCAGAACATGGGCAAAGATCATTGCACAGGCGATGATGAACATCAGCATACTTGTCATCTTTGCCGCAGCGAGCATCACTTGCGGGACATCTTTAAAACCCATATCACGATGCACAAACAAGGCAATGAATGCCGAGTAGACAGCGGCAACGGCTGCAGCCTCTGTTGGGGTAAATATACCGCCGTATATCCCACCCACAACAATCAGGATCAGCAACAGGCCCCAGAACGCTCGTGCGAAGGCATGGAACAAGTGCTTCCAGCCATGCCAGGGTTCACAGGGCATATTCGTCTTGCGGGCATATAACCAGGTGACAAGGAGCAGGAAGGAACCCATAAAAATACCGGGAATAATTCCGGCGACAAACATTTTACCAACCGATTCCTCAACTGCGTCAGCATAAACAATCATCGGAATTGACGGTGGAATAAGAATTCCCAGGCTACCGGCCGTGGCGATAACACCAACAGCAAAGCTCTTGTCATAACCTGCGCTGACCATGCCGGGAATCATGATGGAACCAATGGCGACTACCGTTGCCGGTGATGAACCGGAAATAGCGGCAAAAAACATACACGAGACCACGGCGGCCATGGCCAGTCCGCCGCGCATCCAGCCGACCAGGGCTTTGGCGAATTCAATTAACCTGGCTGACACCCCGCCGGTTGTGAGAAAGTGTGATGACAGGATAAAAAATGGAATCGCCAGCAGCGTTGTGTGTTCCATAGTATCGAAGAGCTTCTGCGCAACAACCGTCGCAGGGTCTTCAGTGGCGAGGGTTATAAACGCCAGGCTTGTAAAACCAAGACTGATGGCTATTGGTACACCAAGTAGCAGCAGTCCGATGAGGCCGATAAAAAGAAATGCACCCGCCATTATTTTATTCCCTCTTTATCTAGCTTTTTTTCAATTTCCTCTTCTTTTAGTCCTTCTTCAAGAATGTGCTGCTGAGCCTGTTTGAGTTCATCCTGCCTTACAGCATCGTGCTCACTGCGGCCGACGTGCAGCTGATCACCGCGCCAGATACGTATGCCCACACCAATAAGATGCATGGTCATAAGACTCATACCGACGGGTATAGCAAGATAAGGAATCCATTGCGGGATCTGCAAATCGAGAGTCAGATCGCCCCATTGCCAGATCTTGTAGGTGTATTCGATTGACAGCCATAGCACCGGTATTGAAAATGCCAGGCATATTGCCAGAGCGAGCAGACCTAGCCAGCGTTGTGTTGGCTCCGAAAAACGTATCGTGAGGATATCGATACCAAGGTGAATACCGGCTCGAACACCGTGTGCTGCACCGATCAGAACGACCCAGGCAAAAAGATACTGTACTGCTTCGAGCGCCCAGGTAAAACCGGTATCAAAAGCGTAGCGGGCGACAACATTGGCAAACAGCAATAAGGTAGCTACAGCAAATCCAACGGTAATGATGAATTGCTCAAAGCCGACAAGTATACGATCTATCATAACTATTTTTATTATCGGGCCTGCCGAAACAGGCCCGTATTGAGTTATATGACTAGTGTCCTAGAGTTGTATGGACCTGCTTAAGCAGATCTGCACCAATCTGATCACGGAACTGGTCTTCAACCTTGGAAGTAGCGACACGCCAGGCAGCACGTTCCTCTTTGGTCATTTCGACTACCTTGGCATATTTATCTGCTTCGATTTTCTTACGGTCGCCGGTATCGGCTTCAGCCGCAAATTCGCGTGCCTTTAAAGTTGCGTCCTTGATGATTACACTGAGTTCACTGCGAATATCATCAGGCAGGCTGTTCCAGAACTCTGAGCTAACCACCAGCAGGTAGCCAAGATAGGAATGATTGGAAACAGTTATATAGTCCTGCACTTCGTAGAATTTCTTCGAGTAGACATTCGACCAGGCATTTTCCTGACCATCAACAACACCCTGGCCGAGAGCGGTATAGACTTCCTTGAATGGCAGTTTCTGTGGTGTACCGCCAAGCGCCTTGATCATGGCTTCATGTACTTCAGAACTCTGAATACGGAACTTCTTGCCCTTGAAGTCATCCGGAGAGACTTTAAGCGGCTTATCCCCATTGATTGAGAAAACCTTCATACCGTTGTCCCAGAAGCCCAGCCCCTTGATGCCCTTTTTTTCCAGTGGCGCAATCATGCCATCAACAATCGGCGAGTCCACCAGTTTGTGCACATCGTTGATGTCATCAAACAGGAACGGGATATCAAATACCTGCAACTGTTTTGAGAACTTGACAAATTTGGACATACTTGGAGCGGCCATTAAGCCTGTTTTGCCGCTCGCCAGGCGCATGGATTCCATGACCTTGTTGTCGTTATAAAGCTGGGAGTTTGGAAAAACTTCAACCCTGACCTTTCCAGCCAGTTTTTCATTGACCTGATCAGCAAAATATTGCGCGGCCTGACCCTTGGGCGTGGTTGGCGCGACCACGTGGGAAAATTTAATCACGTACTCCGCCTGTGCAAGACCGGTAAACAGTGCACATGCAGAGAGTACTACTATAGATAGTATTTTTTTCATTACTTGGCTCCTAGATATATTTACACTAGCTCCGGAACACCATCTCCATTACTTACGTAACACAGCATACTAATCCGGATACACATGCATTATTATGTCGCTATATCAGCAGGCTGAATCAGGCTGCGTCAAATAGACGCCTATTCTTACCCCTATGAGAACTGATATGCAAGTCCTATGTGGGTAAAAATTTAATCAATGACTAACTTTTTATCAAAATGAATACTAACTCCAGCCCGGCATTAATCCAGCCGGTGCTGCTGCCGGGTGAGCAGCCTTTCTTACTGAATGCAGAGGATGGCCAGCAAATACGCGGCTATTTTCACGATACTGGCAACGGCCCGGTAGGCATCTACCTGCATGGCTTTCGCTCACATTGCAATGGCGAGAAGGCAATAGAAATTGCCCGCCATGCCATTGCATTAGACCGCTCCTGGCTACGCTTTGATTTACGGGGCCACGGACTCTCCGATGGCGAACTGAAAGAACAAATTGTTTCATCAGGCCTCGATGATCTTTTACAGGTGCTGGATTCAATAGCTGAACGGCCTTTTATTTTGCATGGCTCCAGTATGGGCGGATGGATCAGCATGCTAGCCGCAGTGCGGCGCATGCAGCGCATATCCGGCATGGTGCTGATCGCACCGGCCTTCAATTTTGTTCAGAACAACCTTGCAAACCTGCCTGAACCTGTGCTGCAGCACTGGCAGGCAGAGACCTATATGAGCTTTCCTGACGCCTATGGCAATGAACCTTACTCGCTCAGATACGACATCATAAAAGATGCCGAGCAGTATGATGTAATGAATTCAAGTATAGAGCTCGATATACCGCTGCATATTGTGCACGGTGAAAATGACCCCATAATACCAATAAGAAACACAGAGAAATTCCTTCGTCATGCGAAGTTAGAAAATCTTGATTTCGAAAGGATACCTGATGGAGAACATCGCTTGACTGACCACATCCCACTGATTATTAGCCATATCGACAGCCTTTGGCAGGAGATCTATAGATGAGAGGATTCCCCCTCGGCCTGTTGCTATTCATACTCGCACCGGTAGCTGAACTCTGGCTGATGATTGATATTGGCTCAGTCATCGGCGCAGGGTGGACAGTACTTGCGATCATTGCCACCGCCATCATCGGCGCCAGCCTGGTGCGCTTCCAGGGTATAGGCGTATACACTCGACTGAATCAGACCGCCGCACGCGGGGAAATACCTGCGATGGAGATGATAGAAGGGATGAGCCTGTTTATCAGTGGCGTTTTTCTGCTGATCCCGGGATTCATCACTGACGCCATCGGTTTTTTGTTGCTTATACCGCCGCTGCGCCGCTGGTTTGCGCTCAACACCTTGAAGCGCTTTTTTATCGTTCCGAACCCATCAGACCCCTCCGCTGCAGGAACCCATGGTGAAAACGCCTCCATTGAAGTGACCACAGTTGAAGGCGAATATCGCCGAATTGATAAATAACTTCAGTTTTCAGAATTTTACTGAAAACTGATTGCCTATATGTTAAAAACTAATAATACATTTTTATGCTTATACTAAAAGAGCGTATTCTGGACGTCTTTTTATACTAATAGGCTATTATGGCTAAAATCTACTGGCTATGAGGCTAACGATACAGGATCAATTCGTATATCATGTAGCATTGCCTCCGGTTGATTTACTTCATATGCGGAGCCTTACCATACCCGAATAAGTTTTCAGTATTTCGTATACACTGTCGCCGGGTTACTGATCGGAATAAAGAGATGGATGGATTACTGCAAGATCTGCTCATTTACTGGACCAGCGTTCAGGAATTCTTCGCATTCGATCACAGCCGTTTAACCGAACCGGACATGATTTTTCGCCTGTCCCTGCAGGCGTTTCTGTTGCTCGGGTCAGCTTTTTTTTCAGGTTCTGAAACTGCCCTTTTTTCCCTCTCACGCCTGGACTTGCAGAAACTTCGCCGCGAA
>Ga0316197_10001188_pt1 | contig 18747 bp, 19 predicted proteins | sample OudBiesiAoxic_MG_FD_204939 | JGI IMG/M metagenome (GOLD analysis project Ga0316197, IMG submission 204939) | Coastal sediment microbial communities from Oude Bieten Haven, Netherlands - site A oxic | ecosystem: Environmental > Aquatic > Marine > Coastal > Sediment | place: Netherlands... | reverse complement strand
GTCCGACGCGGACGGTCATGGCCCAGTGCAGAACGAGCTGTGAGACGACGAGCGCCCAAGCAAGGCCTCCGGCCAGCTTCTGTAGGCGCCAGCAGCCATTCGAACGGTACGGCCCAGCGGTTTCAGCCGTCTCCGGCCCGAGCATGCTCCAGCCGCGCGCGTAGGCGGCGAGGGAGCCCAAGACCAGCGCTGTCCAGGCGAGGAGCGAGAGCCAGCTCACGGGCGACGATTCGGCGAACGAGCTTGCACCACGGAGCGCAGGCCAAAGCCGGACCAGCTCCAAGACGAAAAGAACGGCGAGGGGCCAGACCGTCAGGGCGATGTGGCTGCGATAGCGCGGCACGGTTTACTACCTACCGCTCAGGCGTTTGGCTGGTCAATTTACTTCAATCGCGGGACTTTGCTCGAGCCGTCCGTCCTTCGCCTCAGCCCCAGAAGCGTCAGCGGCTCGTCGGACAAAGCCAGCCGAATCCGGTCGCCGATCCCGATGGCGTACACCTTCTGGGTACCGTCGAGGAAGATGCGGCCCTTGGTCATGCGGCTGGTGATTTCGAGGACCTCGTCACGCGCGAACATGCCTTTGACGAGCTCATATTTGTTATCGACGCCACGGTATGGCTCGCGGACGACAAACTGGACCTTCTGCGAGCCTATCGGAAGTACCTTGCCGCCAGCCGAGCGAAGCGCAGCCGTTGAACCGGCCGCCGGGCCGACCCAGATCCCGCTCGACATCTGACGCTCCTGCTCGCCGCCGAATTTCAGGATGTAGCGTGAGGTCGCGGCGGGGCTCTCGTGGCAGTACAGCGCATCGTTGAGCACGCGTGTCGAGATGAGGCTGTCGCCCACATCTACCCTCATCCGCGCAAGACGGCTCGATTTCAGGCTTCCATCGAGGGCGGCAGCCAGCACTTCACCGACATTGTGCGCGTCCCCAGCACAAAAGTAGCCGACGCTGGTGTCCGGCGCGCTGTTGATCGCCAGCATTGGCGTCGAGGAGTCCGCAAGATGGGAGGCCCACAGGAGCGTGCCGTCCCCCCCTAGCGTGACGATGAGGTCCCAGGACCCCTCTGCGGGCATCGGCTCAGGCCGGTATCGAAGGATCGCTTGCGCCCCCAAGTCACGAAGCGCCTCCTTCGCGCGCTGCAGCGTCGCCTGATGAATTTCGTGCTCGTGAAGCAGGCCCTCGACGGAAACATCGCTGTGCTCAATCAGCTCCTGAAGCCGTGCCTGCGCGCGACCTACGTAGCGTTGGTAGGTGCTCTTCTTGTAAACGACGAGAACTTTGGGTCGCATGCATGACTCGTGGTGAGGTTCGCGACTCGGGGCGCCTTACCCGGTTGGAATATTCTTCGCGTCAGCCAGGAACCGCTCGAGTCCGATATCTGTCAGGGGATGCTTCAATAGCTGCAGGATGACCTTGTGCGGAATCGTAGCAACGTCCGCCCCGATGAGCGAGGCCTGCACGGCGTGAACGGGATGACGAATGCTCGCGGCGAGGACTTGTGTAGTCAGCCCATAGTTTTGGTAGATCGTGACCAGTTGCTCGACGAGCTCCATCCCGTTGCCCGCGATGTCGTCGATACGGCCTATGAACGGACTGATGTAGGTTGCGCCTGCCTTGGCGGCAAGCAGCCCTTGCGTCGGGCTGAAGCATAGCGTGACATTGGTACGGATGCCTTCGTCGGTGAGCGTTCGCACCGCCTTGAGGCCCTCGGGGATCAAGGGGATCTTGACGACGATGTTCTCGTGCATCTTCGCGAGGACTCGGGCCTCTTTGAGCATCCCTTCGTAGTCGGTCGCAACGACCTCCGCGCTGATTGGACCGTCGACAACTTCGCAAATGTCGACGAGCACCTCTTGGAACGGCCGCCCGGTCTTGGCGACGAGTGATGGGTTGGTCGTTACGCCATCGATGACGCCCATAGCGGCAGCATCGCGGATCTCCTCGATGTCGGCGGTGTCGATGAAAATCTGCATGCCGTTAGTAAAGGGCGGGCGGCCCGCAGGGTCAAGCAGAGCCTAGGCACAGTCCTGCGCCTTGGAGAAATCCAAGGTCCCGTCACTCGGTGACCTCGATCTCCACTTCCTCGGTCCCATCCCAAGGCTCTGCGGCAGGTTTGGAAAGCGAGCAGACGACGACGCTCGCTAGAACCGCCGCGATCAGCCACAATAGTCCGCCACCCGGGGTCCATTTGCTCTTCGCGCGCACGGTGGAGTCTTCTCGAGTGCAGTTCTGTCGCGGGATTGAAGAATAGGCAAGCGAGTTCGTCCAAACGGCATGCGTAGATTTCTCACAGTTTTCATCCTCTTGGCGGCGTGGAGCGGCAGCGCCTACGCAGAGCGCGAAAGCGGAAAAGTAGACGCGTCGGTTGCACGTCTCGGCGCGCTCAACGTCGAGGAGAGGGCACTGCTCGCACCGCAGCTGGCACACGGGCCCGTCCTGCTGACCGAGTTCCAAAACCGGCAGACGGACCTGCCCGCCGTAATTTACGCGGCGCGGATCCACGCGCCCGCAAAGACGATCGCCGGGGTGATCGGAAAGCCTGCGGAGTACCCGGGCTTCATGAATGCGCTGACTTCGGTGGATATCCGCGAGGTGAACGGGCAGATGACGGCCTTCGACTGGAGTTGGGGCGTGACGCTTTTCTCACTCACCGGCCAGAACGTCATGACCAGCTACCCGGGCAACTCGACCCGAGGATATCGCTTCGACATCCGAACGACCGGTGGAGACCTCGGTATTGGGCGGGTCATGTGGCGCGTCTACCCGGAGGGTCCTAACCGATCGCTCGTGGTTTTCGCCTCGCGACTCGACATGCGCAACGCGAACTACATCACCCGGCAGCTCGCTTCGGAAGGGAACGCGGTGAATCGGACGGTCAACGTCGCCGTGGCCATGGTCACGCTGCTCGAGGTCAAAGCGGAAGCGGAACGACGTGCGGGTACGTCCATCAACGGGATTTACGCGGCAAAACCCCTTCGGAGACCGAAGGTCGACATGTACGCGCTGCGCTCGCTCCTCGCACGTGGGGACTTGGTGTTCATGGACATGGACGGATCGACGCTGCACAGCGTGGCGGTCGTGGGCCGCGCCGGAGCCAGCGAGAGGCGTGTGCGCCGGGTCATGCTCGACCCGGAGGAGTTCGGCAAATCGCTACTCCACGGAAGCTGCGCAGAGGTCGTCGAACGCAGCGAAGAGGGGACGCGGTTCGAATGGGAGATCCCGATTCCCCTCCTGCACGTCGGTGGAGAGATGATCCTGCGACCCAGCCCTCGGGTAGTCTCGGTGGATGGCATTTCCGGCACCTTGTCGAGGGGCAAGTGGCGCTTCGACACCTACCGCTACCCCGGAGGCGAAGCTGGCGTCATCGCCTGGGCCACCTTCGATCCGGCAGATTCCCCAAAGCTGATTCGTAAGCTGATCGCTGGAAACACCTATTTCTCACACGGCTTCGTCGCGGCGACCCAGCTCGCCGTGATGCGCTCGCTTCGGACACGCGTACACCTGCTCGGCCGCTAGCCCGCATCCGCGCTTGCGTCGGCCCTGGCCGCCAAACCGAACCGCGCCATCTCAGAAGCGCAGAGTCGCCGACGCGCCTGCCCCGAATGTTTGGATGTGCAGTTGCGCCGTTTCGCGTTCGCGCTTGCGCTTGTTCTTGTGGGTCATGAATAGCGTGAACGACGTGATCGCGGACAAGACAGCCAGGCCAAGAGAGAGCTCCGCAAAGAGCGCCAGCTGCTGACTGCGGTCTGCGTTCGGGTTGTTCCGGTCATCTTTTTCTCGTCGGAGCGCCAAGCCCCCCAGCACAGCGCCTGTGACCAAGGATGCTGCTGCGATGCTGCCGGTAGCAATCACCGCCCGGCGAATGGTCTGATCTTCACGTTCGACCGCGAGCTGAGCCGCCAACTCTGCGTCCTTGCTTTGCTTCACGACCACGTCGCTGAGAGCCGGGGCGCTGAAATCGAGCTCCCGCACCTCACCGTATCCAACCTGAACCGTCTTCTCGCCGATTTGCTTCCCGTCTCCCACGACGACCACGACGTGCACCCCGGGATCGACCTCGAGCTCCGCGGGCGTCTTTTTCCTGCTGGGAACGCCATCGAGCAGAATCGCAAGGCCGACTTCCTTAGACCGAACCAGCAGCACCGCGGGGCTCTTGAGAAGATTCGCGATCCGAACGTTGACCGAGTCGGCGTCTGGAGCATCGGGCCGCTCGACCAGGTACTGCTCCAGCATAGCGACGGCGCCGGGCTCATCTCCACGGCGCTGCCGCGTATCGGCGACCGCAACCAGGAGCGTCGGGTCTCGCTTCAGCTCGAAAGCTCGAAGCCAGGCCTGTTCCGCCGCTTCGTACCGCCTCGCCTCGAAGAACTGTCTGCCCAGCTCGTAGGCGTCGGCCGCGGTGGTCACGGGATTCAACAGAAGCTGGGCGAGCTCGTCATCTGAGGGCAGCGGCGCAACCTCTGTCTGCTCGGTAGCCGGCTGCGCAGTGGCCACGGCCGCGACAGTAAGAATGAGCAAGGCGGAAAGGAGCGGTCTCATGGAGACTAGGCTCCTCCGTTGCCGCCTTGGCCGCCCGCCCCGGCCGAGCCACCTATGCCGGCCGCGCCCCCTTGGCCAGCGGCGCCGCCTTCACCTCCAGCGCCTGCCATGCCGCCAGCGCCCCCCTGGCCGGCCGTGCCGCCTTGGCCGGTCGCGCCCCCTTGGCCGCCAGCGCCGCCTTGGCCGGCCGCGCCTCCTTGGCCGCCAGCGCCGCCTTGGCTGCCTCGGAGTTCGCCGCAGACTCCTTCGTCTTCACAGAAGCCCTGCGTGAACGGACTGCTCAGGTGACAGCAGATCAAGGACCCGTCGCATTCGTCGTTCTGAAAGCAGGTCGTGCCCACGCCGCCCACACAGGCGACCACAAGAAGAAGGAAAACGGAGAAAAGCCAAAGCAAGGGGGACGTGATGATTCGCATGAGCGCGGCGAGCATAGCTCAGAGGACTTCGGGGGGCCACGCTTCCGGCTCGATCCGCGGCAGGCCCCCGCTACACTCCCGCCCCTCCATGCCGATCCCCAAAAACCATGCCGATGCGCCGCGCGCCGGCCGATGTGCGATCGTCGGTCGGCCCAACGTGGGCAAGTCGACGCTGCTCAATGCTCTGCTCGGGCAGAAGCTCGTGATTGCGACGCCACGGCCAGGGACGACCCGGTCCTGCGTGTTGGGGGTCTACGCTTCCAACGATCCGCCCACCCAGATAGCCTTCGTGGACACACCGGGGCTCGAGCGGCCCAAAGGAGCGCTAGGCCGCGTCCTTATCGACAGCGCCAGGCAGGGGCTCGTCGACTGCGACTCGATCGTTTTCGTAACCGAGGCGCCAAAAGCAGGCGCGGCGCTCGCGATTCACGAAAAAGATCGGACCGCCTTGCAGGCGCTCGAGGCCACGAACGTGCCGGTCATCCTCGCGATCAACAAGGTGGACCGTCTCAAAGTCAAAGAAAGGCTCTTTGCCTTCATCGAGGCCCATCAGAAGAATCGCGCATTCGCAGCAGTCGTGCCGATCTCGGCAACTCGGGGAACGAACCTCGACGCCCTGCTCGGTGAGATTCGGACGACGCTACCCGAGGGTCTTCTCTATGATGCCGATTTCCTCACCGACAGGCCGGAACGTTTCTTCGTGAGCGAGCTGGTTCGTGAAGCCGCGATGCTCAACACGCGCCAGGAGATCCCATACGGAATCGCTTGTGATCTCGAGAGCTATCGCGACGAGGGTGGACTGCTCCGAATCGAAGGCTCGCTCATCGTCGAAAAAGCGAGCCACAAGGCGATCGTGATCGGAAGCCGCGGCGAGACGATCAAGAAAATCAGCACGGAGGCACGCCAGCAGATCGAGGCTTTCTTGGAGCGCAAAGTCTATCTACGATTGTGGGTCAAGGTCATCCCAGGTTGGACCCGAGACCCGACCAAGGTGCGCCAGCTCGCCATCGAAGAGAGTGGGGCATGAGCGGGCGGCGGCGCTACCATGCGCGAAGGCCTGCCGGCTCGGTGGTCAACAAACCCTTGGTCGCCATCGTCGGTCGTCCGAATGTCGGCAAGAGCACGCTGTTCAACCGTCTGGCCGGACAGCACATCGCCATCGTAGAGGACGTCCCTGGGGTAACCCGGGACCGCCATTACGCCGATTCGTTCGCACTGGGTCGCGAGTTCGTGCTGATCGACACCGGCGGTTTCGACCCAGACAGCAACGATCCGATGAAGGCTGGCATCACCAGCCAGGTTCGATTGGCGCTTGAAGAGTGTGATGTCGTCGTCTGCGTGGTGGATGCCACGGTCGATCCACTGCCCGCGGACCGCGAAGCCGTTGCGCTCCTGCGCGACGCCGGCAAGCCGGTGATCTTCGTCGCCAACAAGGCGGACTCGCAGGCAAGGGAGCACGACGCGGTGTCCTACTACGAGCTCGGGATTAGCTCGATCATGCCGATCTCTGCGCTTCACGGGCGAGGCATCGGCGACTTGGAAGAGGCGATCTTCGAGCGACTCCCCGAGGTCGCGGAGATCAGCGAACCGGCACTGGACGTCCCGCGCGTCGCGATCATCGGCAGGCCAAACGCGGGCAAGTCTTCGCTGGTGAATCAGCTCTGCGGTGAAGAGCGTCAGTTGGTCGACGACCGGCCGGGAACCACCGTCGACAGCATCGACACGCTGGTCGAACGCGAGGGGCAAAGCCTGATCCTGATCGACACGGCCGGGATTCGCCGCAAACGAAGCGTGAAGAAGCGCGGCGTCGAGGGCCTGAGCGTGCTCCAAGCGATCCGATCAATCGAGCGCAGCCACGTCGTCGTGCTCATGATCGACGCGGCAGCGGGGATCGGCGAGCAGGACGCAAAAATCGCCGGCCTCGTCCACGACCGAGGCCGCGCCCTGATCATCGCGCTCAACAAGAGCGACCTGCTCAGCCGGGAGGCGCAGAAGAAGGTGATGGATCGAACGCGCGAAGTCCTGGCCTTCGTACCATGGGCACCCATGGTGACGGTGAGCGCACTCGAGGGACGAGGGATCAAGGCTTTGCTAGGGCGCGTAGACGACGCGGTGGCAGAGCATCGCAAGCGTATTGGCACGGCCGAGCTCAACCGCTTTTTCGAGGAAATTCTGGAGAAGCACCCTCCCCCCACGATGCACCATCGGTCGGTTCGGCTCTACTACATCACGCAGGCGAGCGTCGCGCCGCCCACGTTCGTGATCATGACCAACTCGCCCAAAGATGTGCACTTCAGCTACCAGCGATACGTGGTCAATCAGATCCGCAAGCGATTTGGCTTCCAGGGGACGCCAATCCGGGTGCGGTACCGCGGCAAAAAGGGCCGGAAGACCTAGACTCGCACGGTTCGGAGCGCTTTGAGCTTCGCGCGTGTGGCCGGATTGCCGAGCTGACCGCAGGCGGCCATGACGCCACGGCCTTTGGTCACACGCTCGCGAACGGGCAAGCCTTCTGCACGAAGCCAGCCGATGAAACGCTCGATCTCGGCCTCCCCGGGCGCGCGCGTCAGCGGGATCGAGCCGGGGTTATAGGGAATGAGGTTGACCAGAACCCGATCGAGGGGCTTGCAAAACGCGGCCACCGCACGGGCATCGGCCTCGGTGTCGTTGATCCCTGGCAAAAGACAATAATTGACGCCCAGTGCGAAGTTGCGACGAGGGCGATACGCGATGAGCGCCTGCTGAAGCTTCGCAAGGTCGTTGCGTCGATTGATCGGCATCAGCTCGTTCCGCAGCGAGTCGTTCGCCGCGTTTAAGCTGATCGAAAGATTGAGCCGCTTGAATCCAAGCTGGTCGAGGAGCCGGATTCCTTCGACATGCCCGACCGTGCAAATCGTCAAACGCTCTTGACCGATCGCCAAGCCGGCCTCGTCGTTCAGGACCCGCAGCGCCTGCAGCACGTTCTCGGAATTGTCGAGCGCCTCGCCCATCCCCATGAAGACGAGGTTGCGAATCGGCCAGCCGAGACGATGCCTTGCGACGAGCAACTGAGCGATGATCTCGTCGGCCCGAAGGTGACGGAGCAACCCCATGCGCCCGGTTTCACAAAATGTGCAGCCCATCTTGCAGCCGACCTGGCTCGAGACGCAGAGCGTGTATCGACCGCGCCCCATGGGGATGCGAACCGATTCGACTTCGAGCCCGTCTTTCAATCGCAAGACCATCTTGGAGGTCGCGCCATGGTCGCCGTCATCGGATTTCACGGCGACGAGCTCCGGGAGCTCGAAGGAAAACGCTGCACGCCAGGCCTCGGCGGCCTCCCGGGCGAGCCCAAAGCTCTCCGGCTCGAAACGACCTTCGCGCATGACCTGTCGATGGATCCGCCGAGCCATCCCGTGGCCGCGCGGTAGCAGTGCCTTGGCGCGTTGGGCCAGCTCTGCGTTGCAAAGGCCGTGAATCGGCTGCTTGTCCATCTCAGTCTTGAACCAGGAGGAAGTGCGCCGTTGCCACGGCGACGGGAGAGTCCGGATCGTCCTGATAGGCGAATACACGAACGTTGGCGACTCGCCTTCCGCGCCGGGTGAACTCCGCCCGAGCAAGCACGTCCTGAGGTTTGGCGCCGCGAAGATATTCGACGGTGATGTTGATCGTCTTGGGGATTGCCGTGGTCTCCCCGTGCCACAGCAATTTGAAGATCGCCGTCGACTCCATGAGGGCGCCAAGCGTGCCGCCATGAAGCGCGGGCACATTGGCATTGCCGACGAGGTGGTCTGAGTAGCGCATTCGCCCAATGACGTCGCCGTCGACGAGCTCGCCACTGATCCCCATGAATCGGGCGTAGGGGATCGCCTCCTGGAGCGACCTGAAGTCGCCAGTCTGGCGAAGGTCCACCACTGCATCGCGCAGCCTCACTTGGACACCGCGTCTTCCGTTCGCCGTCCTTCGTCCGGGAAGATCACGAACGTCCCCGATGCGGCCGCAATGGGGTTTGCCTTGTCACCGTGATGCGCTTTGGCACGCACAAATGCGACGTGCCTGGTGACTTTGTAGCAATGGGCGCCGCAGATCACTTCCTGATGCGGCAGTGCCGGGCGGACGTAGTCGATTCTAAGATCGAGCGTTGCGATTCGCCGTGGGGCTGCGAGCGACATGATGACCGCGCCACCACAGGTCGCATCGATCAGGCTGGTTATGCAGCCGCCGTGCAGGACCTCCGTCTCGGGATTGCCTACCAGATCCAAGCGATAAGGCAGAGCCAGCGAAAGATGCTCCGGCCTGTAGTCGACGACTCGAAGACCCAAAGCCTGGTTATGCGGGACCGCGCCGACGTAGCGCCCCTCGAGGCGTCGCCTGATTTCATCCTTCTGCGGAAGAAAGGGGTCGGACACGGATCACCGTGTAGCAGGCTTCGGCCAAGTGGCTCAAGGCGCAAGGCGCAAGGTTAGACAGGGGGTGGTGGCGGCGGGCTGACTTGTTCGCCGAGCCAATCGTCGGACGAGACGAACTCCACGCCTTCGATGCTCCTATCGGCGAGAAGATCAGGGTGATCGGTGAGCACCCGAGCCACCCCGGCGGCCTTTGCGAGAGCGACGAGCGCCTCGTTCCAATCTTCGATGAAGAAGTCGTTCGTTTCGACGACGTCGACTAGACCGCGAATGGTCGTCATCTGCTGTGCGACGGCATCATCTTTGAATTCGGGAAGCGCGTGAAGCATCGACTCGACGCGTTCCATGACCCAGGTCGAAGTCTTTGGTTTGACAGGGCCTCCAAAGGCGCGCCGAACGACGCGCTCCGGCGGCGATCCGAACGCGATCGAAGCGTTGACGTAAATGTCGGGGGCTAAAACGACGTCCATATCGAAAGTCTAACACGGTGCCGGGAGGCTTGACATCGTTCTGGCCAGAGGTAGTCGTCAAACATGAAGGCGATCTGGATTCCGAAGCACGGGAAGCCCGACGTCCTCGAGCTCCGCAAGAGCCCGGACCCGATCCCCAGGCGAGGGGAGGTCAGGATTCGTGTTCGAGCGTCGGGAATCAACTTTGCAGACATCATGGCGCGGCAAGGGCTTTATCCGGACGCGCCATCCCCACCGATGGTGATCGGCTATGAGGTGTCGGGCGTCATTGACTCGGTAGGCGAGGGAGTCACCGACCGGAGCGAAGGCCAACGGGTCCTGGCGATGACTCGGTTTGGCGGTTACGCGGATGCCTTGTGCGTCGATACGGCGCAAACGTTTCTGCTCCCAGAGCAAATGAGCTTCGAGCAAGGTGCCGCTCTTCCGGTCACGTACCTGACCGCCTATCACATGCTGTTCAACGTTTTTCGACTGAGAGCGGGGGATCGGGTCTTGATTCACCAGGCCGCGGGCGGCGTGGGTACCGCGGCGAGCCAGCTCTGCCGCGCCGTCGAAGGGGTCACGACCTACGGCACCGCGTCGAAAGCCAAGCACGACCATGTGCGGGACAACGGCTGCGACCACCCGATCGACTACCACAGCAAGGACTATGCGGACGAGGTACGACGGCTGACCGGTGGCCGCGGAGTCGACTGTGTGCTCGACGCGCTTGGGGGCGATGACTGGAAGAAAGGCTTCTCGTTGCTTCGACCCGGTGGTCTTCTGATTTCATTCGGCTGGGCGAATATGGCGAAAAAGGGGAGACGCCGTCTGACCCATCTGCTCGGCGAATTCACGCACGTTCCCGTGTGGACGCCAATTCGGCTGATGCAGCAGAACAAGGGTGTGGCGGGGGTCAACATGGGGCGGCTCTGGGACGAACGCGATTTGACATCCGACGCGTTCGAGGCGCTCTTGAAGCTCTACGAACGAGGTCTCATCGAGCCGCACGTCGACCGATCCTTTGCCTTCGAGCATGCCGCGGACGCCCATGCGTACATCGAAGCTGGCCAAAACAGGGGTAAGGTCCTACTCACGCCATAGCCATGATCGTCCGTCTGTGTTTCGTTTGTCTCGGGAATATCTGCCGCTCGCCTACGGCGGAGGCGACCATGCGTCGGCTCCTCGCACGCGAGCGCCTTGATGGCACGATCGAGATCGACAGCGCGGGAACGGGAGACTGGCATGTGGGCGAGCCTCCCGACCGCCGGGCAACCGTTTCGGCGAAGCGCCGGGGCATCGAGCTCGCCGGTCGCGCGCGCACGGTAGAGGCGAAGGACTTCGGGCGTTTCGATTACTTGATTGCGATGGATCGAGCGAACCAGCGTGACCTGCTCCGGATGGCACCGGACGATTTGGCCGAGGCAAAGATCGTTCTGTTCCGAAACTACGATCCCGACTCTCCCCGTGATGCCGATGTACCCGACCCATACTACGGTGAGGGCGACGGTTTCGAAAACGTGCTCGACATCTGCGAAGCGGCGTCGCGTGGGCTGCTGCGGCACATCCGAGAGAAGCATCGGCTATGACCCCCGAGCTGCGCACGGCGCTCGAGCAACGGTTGGGCAAACCACTGCGCCAGGCAAAACCCCTCGGTGGCGGCGACATCAACGACGCTTACCAGGTCACCCTGGGCGACGGGACGCGGCTGTTCGTGAAGACGCACTCGAACCCGCCGCCAGGTATGTTCGAAGCGGAGGCGCGCGGGCTTCGCTGGCTCGCAGAGGCGAACGCGATTCGGACCCCTCGCGTGATCGCAGTCTCGGATGCTGGGCCGGCGTACTTGGCGCTCGAGCTGATGACGCCTGCGAAGCGTCGCGCAGCGTTCGATGAAACTCTGGGTCGATCGTTGGCTGCCCTCCATGCGTACGGCGCGCCCTCGTTTGGGCTCGACCACGACAATTTCATCGGCCGGCTCGCTCAATCGAATGCAGTGAGCGACGACTGGGCCTCCTTTTACTGGTTGTCCCGACTCGAACCGCAGCTGAAGCTTGCAGCGAACCGAGGCTTGATCGATTCCGCGACGCGTTCCGCCTTCGACGCCTTGCAGCGCGTTCTTCCCGATCGAGTCGGCGCGGCAGAGCCTCCGTCCCGCCTACATGGCGACCTCTGGGGAGGGAACCTGCACGTCGATGACGACGGGCAACCAGCGTTGATCGATCCTGCTGTCTACGGGGGTCACCGGGAAATCGATCTTGCGATGATGCGACTCTTCGGCGGCTTCGGCCAACGTGTGTTTGCCTCTTACGCCGAAGCCCGACCGCTCGCCCCGGGTGCGGCGGAACGAATCGCCCTCTATCAGCTCTACCCTCTTCTGGTGCACGTGAACCTGTTTGGCGGCAGCTACGTCGCATCCGTCAAGCGCGCGCTCTCGGACTGCGCTTGAGCGCTGCGCCTCAGCCGAAGTTCTTGACACCGTGGGGCCAGTGACCCAGAAACGCACGATGGCTCTTTCCGGCGCGAACGGACCAACGACGGGCGAGCGCCCGGCGGTACTCTTGATCGACCATGGGAGTCGGCGGGCTGCGGCCAACGAGATGCTCGACGAAGTAGCTGCCTTGGTCAAGAAGCGCCTCGGCGCCGAAAGCATCGTAGAGCCTGCCCACATGGAGATCGCAGAGCCCACAATCGCCGACGGCTTCGCTCGCTGCGTCGAGCAAGGTGCGACCACTGTGGTCGTTCACCCGTTCATGCTGGCCCCAGGGCGGCACGTGACCGAGGACCTGCCACGCCTCGTTGCGGAAGCCGCCGCCCGACACCAGGGTGTTGGGTTTTCGATGGCGGCCCCGCTCGGCAGTCACTCCGGCATCATCGACGCGGTAATCGAACGCTGCCAGTCGGCGCTTTTAGGCTCGGAACCTTCGGCAGGCTAGGGAATGAGAATCACCTTGCCGGTCGTCTTGCGGCCAGCGAGCGCAGCGAGCGCAGCGTCGGCGTCGCAGAGAGGATGCGTCGCAGAGACGAGTGGTGCGATTTTCCCCATTGAATGGAGGCGCACAATGGCCTCCTGCGCCTCCTGAATTACCTGGGGATTCTTCTTGAAGTAGAGCCCCCAGTGAAGCCCAACCAAAGAGAAGTTCTTCACCAGGACGCGGTTCATTTTCGCAGATGGGATTCGACCGCTCGCAAAGCCGATGATTAGAATCCTTCCTTCGAAAGCGATGCATTTGGTCGACAGGTCGAAGGTATCCCCGCCAACCGGATCGTAAATCACATCCGCCCCGCGCCCTGCGGTCAACTCCTTGACCCGCTCGACCCAATCCTCTTCTCGGTAGTTGATGACCTCGTGCGCTCCGTGCTGTTTCACGAGCGCGAGCTTTTCAGTCGTTCCAGCCGTGCCGATGACCTTCGCACCGAGGGCTACTCCGAGTTGAACCGCAGCGAGCCCTACTCCTCCCGCCGCTGCGTGCACTAGGAGCGTTTCGCCTGCCTCGAGGCGCGCGCGATTCACCAACCCGACGTAAGAAGTTTGATAAACGAGCCCGAGGGCCGCGGCTTCCTCGAAAGTCATCTCGCTGGGAATGGGGAAGACTCGCGCTTCAGGCGCGGCCACGGTCGAAGTGAAACCACCGTATTCGAGTAAGGCGCTCACTCGATCGCCGACGGAGAAGCGCGAGACACCTTCGCCGAGGGTTCGGACGATTCCTGCGACCTCGGCACCGGGCGAAAACGGAAGCTCCGGCTTAACTTGATACTTGCCTTCGGTAATGAGGATGTCGAAGAAGTTGCAGCCCACCGCCTTCACGTCGATGACGACCTCGCCCGGGCCAGCATGCACTTCGCTCAGCTCCTCGCGCTCCAGGGCCGTCGGACCCGCCAGCTCTCGCACGACCATCCTGTACATAGCGCGGAAGTTTGCCCCAAAAACGGGACAAGACTAGCCATCCGCACCAAAAACGCCGTGGTCCTGGTATAACCGTGGCGATGGCTGGGCCGAGGCGAAAGTACCCGCTGCCCGCGGGTGTCATTCCGGCGGCACCGGAGGATAGTGGTTCGCGCGTGCGCACCAAGGCGCCCGCGGCAGCCGATAGGGGCTCCGACAGCCAACCGGTGCTCAAGGAAAACCTCGTCGACCTCGCGCGAAGGCTCGTCGACGAGCTGGTCACGCTCGGCCCCAACGAAATCGCACCCTTGGTGCGGCGCTTGATGGCGCTCGGGAATTTCGCGCTCGAGGAGCTGTCCGAGAGCTTCCCGGGTCCGCTCTGGCGCCAGGCCTTGGCGACAGACTCCCGATTGCAGCGTCCCTACGAAATCTCCGCGATCGCTGCCGCCCTCGCTGCGTTCGAAGGAGAGGCGATCCCCTATCTCGCCCGCTTGATGCGTCATCCGGCACCGAAGGTTCGCTACTACGCAGCTGTCATCTGCGCGGCGTATTCGAGCCCCCGCTTGATCGAGCCGCTGATGCAGGCATCGCTCGACGAAGACCGGGAGTGCCGGCGCGTCGCGCTCCACTTGCTGAGCGCCTATCAGCATGAAGCGCTCTACCGAAGTGCGATCGGCGAGCTCCGCCGCTGTGCGTCCGAGGCCACCGAACCGCTACCCATTCGGCGCCGGGCAGTCTCGGCGCTGACCCAGCTGCGCGACGAAGCCTCTGCGGCCCTGTTTGTCGATTTGTTGGCCGACTCCGATCGCGGCATCGCGACGGCGTGCCGTGTTGGGCTCAGGGTGCTGACCGCCCACGACTTCGGCTTTTCGCGGGACCCTTGGCTGCGCTGGCTCTCGGAACGTGGCCACGAAAATCGCATTCAGTGGCTGATCGAAGGCCTTGGAGACGGGCGGGCCAACATTCGTTTGCTCGCGTCGCGCGAACTATGGCATCTGACGCGCTTCTTGCAGCCATTGTCCGAGACCGCCGACCGTGACCAGTTCCTGACGATCCAGGCGAGTTACCGGCGCTGGTGGGCGAAAAACCACCCCGAATGATTAGAGCACGCCGGCTCCTCGCAGCGAGGCGCGCAAATGCTCGACCCCTTCGAAGACCACGCTGTGAATTTGGTGTTCCCGCGCAGCTTCGCAGTTGTCGACCCGATCATCGATGAAGACGCAGTGCTCACCCGACACGCCGAGCGCACCCAAAGCCTGTGCATATGCTGCCGAGTCCGGCTTGCGAAGCCCAGTAAGGCAGGAGACGAACGTCCAATCGAGAAATCGGGACAGCCTCAGGCGTTCTTCGATGAGTCGGTACCAAACCGGATAGTTGGAAAACGCGTGCATGCGGCATCCTGCGCGCTGAAGCTCCGCGAGGAGCGCTTCGAGGCCGGGCAGCCATTCGTACGAAGCGCGAACGAGACGCACGAACCCCTCTCGATCGAATTCCCGACCGTCTGCGAAAAAACTGTTGAGAAAATCCTTCTCGCTGCGCTCAGCACGCTCAAACTCGACCCAGGCGCTTGGATGCTTCACCGCCAGCAGCTCCTCGAAGCTCAGTCCGAAGAACGCGGGCATCTCCTCGAAAAATGGATCGCGTACGAGGGTGCCCATGACGTCCCAAAGGAGGATCGGTCGCATCGGCTCAGCCAACCGCCGTGCCCCCGAGGTCGTGCGGCGCCCGTTGCTCCAGCCCGTGACGCCGGAGTTTGTCGAGGAAAGTCGTGCGCTTGAGCCCCAACATCCGCGCGGCCTCACTCTTGTTGCCCCCGGATCGGAGAAGGGCCCGCTCGAGGAGACGACGTTCGACCTCGATATAGGTACCGGTCAGCGGTTCGTCTTCGTCGGCCCCGGGCCAAGCGAGCGGGGGCAAATCGCGAAGTCCGATCGTCTTCGAAGATGCTTTGGCAACGGCGAGCTCGATGATCAGCTCGAGCTCGGCCACGTCACCGGGCCAATCGTGATCCACGAGGGCGGACATCGCCTCCTCCGTGATGCCGACGGGCTCGCGCGCCAGGATCCGGCATGCCCGGTCAACGGCAAGGAGCGCCAGCGAAGGAACGTCTTCGCGTCGGTCGCGCAATGGCGGAATCGTGAGACCCGATTGCATGAAGTGTTTCGCGACCTCGGAGTCGAGCGCACCGCGCAGCTCGAGCTCGCCCAGCGGGGCACGTGCGGTCGCGATGATCCTTGGTCGCACCAGTCGAGGTTCATTGCTCTCATGCTCTTCGGCATCCGGCTCGGCCAGCGTCGAAGCAAGACGCGCCTGATTCGTTTTGGAGAGCGCCGGGAGGTCTCGCAGGAGCAAGGTCCCGCCCGCGGCGGACTGAAACCAACCGGTGCAGCTGTCCGTCTGGGACCCAAAGAGCAGACGTGCCACCTGGTCGGGCGGTGCGGCTGAGCAATCCGCGACGACGAACGGCGCCTTCCAACGCGGCCCGCGGTCGTGGATGAACCGGGAAACCGGCAGAACCGGAGAGCCGGCCGGAGCGACCAGCAGGACCGGATCGGCCAGCGGGGCAAGCTCGATGGCTCGCGTCTGCACGCGCCGCATCGACTGGCTGTACGCCACGTGCAGGGTACGATCCTCGGCAAGACCGCGACCGAGCACCTCACACTGGCCCCGAAGTTGATCGAGCTCCCCTTCGAGCGCCGTGATTCGGTCTTCCGCCTCACGCCGCAGGGTGGATAGCTCGTGAATGTGGGTGTCTGCCCGGCGCTGCGCGAGCGCCGAGGCCAGAGCCCCGCCAAGCAAATCTGCCAAGCGTCCGAGCTCATCGAGCTCGGTGCCCGACAGCGCCTCCGACCGATCGCCGCGGGGCAGAAGAAGGACGCCTTCAACGTGGTCGAGATGCACGCACTTCAGTGCGCAGCCCAAGCCGTGATCTTCCATCGCGTTGACGAGCTCTCGGATCGAGGGCTCGCGAACGACTCGGGCTCGCAGATCGACGAGATCGAGGACCCCCTGGTGACCGTCGGCGAGGAGCGCGCGCGTGATCGCGGCAGGTGCCTTGGCCGGCCTGATATTCGCTCGCTCGCCGGTGTCGAGCCGAAGCCGCAGGGAAGGCTCTAGGGTGTAGAGCTCGGGAGGAGACCCTTTGCCATCCTCGAAGACCTTGCCAAAGGGCACGAGGGTTCCGACGGCGACCTCATCGAGTGCCGCGCCCCCGGCCAAGCGAGTCCTCGCAGCTTCCGCGGCGTCCGCGAGGCGGCCCGCAGTGCTCCATACGGCTCGATTGGAAAGCCTTCGAACCAAAGAAAACGTGAGCCACCAAAGCACCCCAGAGCCGAGCGCAAAGAGGCCGAGCTGCCATCGCGCCAGGGGCGCGTCAGGAGCGAAGACCAGGGTCACGGCAAAACAAAGAGCGGAAGCAATGACGACCGGCACACCAACACGCCGCAGCGAGCGCCATCCCGGATCGAGCCAGGCGAGGTGCCCGAGCCAGAGCAGCGAAGCCACGCCAAACTCGACCGTCGTGGCGAGCACGCCTTCGAACGGACCGAACCAGCAGTAGGCAAGCCCCACGGAGAGGGCGGCGAGTGCGATCCCGGACAAGCCGCCCTCGACCACATGTCCTCTGCCAACGAGCACGATTTGGTGCAGGGCGCCCGTCGCCAGAATCCCGAGGACGACCACGACCGCAAAGGTCATTTCCGGAAGCAGCCCCTGTCGCGCCAAGCCGGCCCCGACGAACGCAGCCAACGCAAGAGCGCCAAGGGCCCCATATCGGACGAGCGGCCCGGTATCGCGCGGCAAGACGAGATCGAGCATCGTCAGTACTGCGAGCAGCCAGGCGATGTCGTGGGTGAGCTCGAGAAGCGGGGAAGCGGTGCGCGCGGATGCCATCGCGATGGCGAGGCTCACCCCCATGAACGCCAGCCGAGACGCGCCACGACGACTCGACCAGGACCCCAGCGCGGCGAGAGGCGTCAAAGAGAGTGCGAGGGAGAGCAAGACCAGGAACCAGTCCGGGGAGGCCGCTGTGTTTGAAGAAGCCCGCGCGGCCAGAACGTAGAGGACGGACGCAGGACCCAGTATGGTTAGGAGCCTCGGGATTCGCACGATGGGAGCTCGTCTAGACGGTGCGGGCGGAGTGTATCACCGGCTGTCCGCATGACCAGAGCTGCCCGGCTGTGTTTCCACAAACATCCGAAAACCGACGCCCACCCACCAGGTCCGATACTTCTTCTGCGCCGCGACCCGCAGCTTCTTCGAGTTCCCGGGCTCATACCCGAAGTCCTCCTGGGTTAGGTGCTTGAGCTCTTCGCCGGCGCGCCGGCGCAAGCGCTCGTCGGAGTGTAGGAGCGCGTTGATTAGCCAGACCACGCGGTGCTCTACGCGGTGCTTCTCGTACCAGGCGTTCCATTTTTTTTTGCTGCGGTTGAAGTCCTGGCAACTCAGGCGCACCAGGCTTGCATGGGCAGCTTCGACCACCGCGGACTCTGAGCTCTCGAGCAAGGAAACGAAGAATTCGAACGACTCGGCGTCGCGCAGCCTTCCCAAGGCCTCGATGGAAGCCGCCTGTAGCTCCAAGTTGCGGCCGTCCCGTGCAGAAGCACGAAGCCGCTCGATGAGCTGGGCAAACTCAACCTCGCATGCGTAGAGGACGCTCAACGCGCGGTAGGCGTTGCTGCGGACGCCCGGGTCGGCGTCGAACAAACGACGGCCGACGGGCTGCACCAAGTCGGGATGCACGAATTCCGACGCAAGGACCGAAGCGTAGTAACGAACGTCTGGGTCCTCATTGTCGAGCAGTGGGATCAAGTACGGAACCGAAGGATCGCCAAACGCGACGAATGCCCTCGTGACCGGAGAGACGTCTCTGCCCGCCGGGATATTCGCGTGCGGCTCGTTGCGGTCGAACCAGAGCTTGCCCGGGAAGTCACGAGCCAGTGCGGGAAGTGCGGCCTCGCCAAGCGCCAATAGAGGTGGAATCAGTATGTCGTCCTCGGGGCTGCCGTCGCGAAGTGCGGCAACGAGCCCTTCGACTTCTTCTCCAAAGTCGACGATGACACTCGGGAGCGAG
>Ga0316197_10001187_pt1 | contig 18755 bp, 13 predicted proteins | sample OudBiesiAoxic_MG_FD_204939 | JGI IMG/M metagenome (GOLD analysis project Ga0316197, IMG submission 204939) | Coastal sediment microbial communities from Oude Bieten Haven, Netherlands - site A oxic | ecosystem: Environmental > Aquatic > Marine > Coastal > Sediment | place: Netherlands... | reverse complement strand
CGTTCCTATTTGGTCAACTATTGCATTTGCTATAGCTGTATTTGGAAGCACTTTTGGTTGTCTGTTTTTACTTGCTCAAAACGCGCTGGCAACACCTACTTTTGCGCTATCGCTCGGCGCTATTTTAATTCAGCAATATTATAATTTTGTGGTCATAAACAGTATTGAGCTACTTGGTACAAGTGCTGTATTTATGCCTATTTTTGTAATCCTTATTGCCATATATCTACTTTGTTTAAGTATTAAAGGTAAACAACAAGGTTGGTTACAGTAATTATACCAATTGCATTAAATTAGTGATCTATTATAGCGCTAAGAAAATAGCGTAATAACAAGGCAAAAATTACGACATATAGTTGTTCTATATGAATAATTTTTAACGCAGTGAGTGCGCTATTTAATACGATAAAATGATCATGCTTTTAATAAAATTGGTATTAATAAGGGTCGAAATAACTTTTGACCCTACCTCTTTCAAATCATCTCTTGAAATTAAATTTTTCAGCATTATCTCTACTATAATAACTGTATAAAATTCGTTCTCTAAATACGGCTTTTTACATTGGTATGCACTTTGCAACTCAAGCACTACAGAGGTCACTCTTCAAAATATTTTTATAATTCATAAAGGGGCAAATAATGAATAATAGTTTCGATACCCAACATCAGCTCACAATAAATGGTGAGCAATATCATATTCATTCTCTAAAAGGACTTGGCGACAAAGCGAAACGATTGCCCTTCTCCTTAAAAGTATTACTTGAAAACCTTCTTCGTAACGAAGACGGCGCAAATATTAAAGAACAAGACATTCAAGCCCTACTTAATTGGGACCCTCAAGCAAAACCTGTATCTGAAGTTGCCTTTACCCCCGCTCGCGTAGTTATGCAAGACTTTACCGGCGTACCCGCTATTGTTGATTTAGCCGCGATGCGTGACGCAATGGAAAAGCTAGGTGGTGATCCTGCAAAAATAAACCCGTTATCGCCTGCTGAACTTGTTATTGACCATTCGGTACAAGTAGATGGTTACGGCAATGATGGTGCATTTGATTTAAATGCAAAACTTGAATATGACCGAAATAAAGAACGTTACGAATTTTTGCGTTGGGGACAAACCGCTTTTGATAATTTAAAAGTAGTGCCACCAGCAACCGGCATTGTCCACCAAGTAAATTTAGAATACCTAGCACGCGTTGTTTTTAATGAAGACCGCGATGGCAAAAAATATGCTTACCCAGATACGCTTGTAGGGACTGACTCTCACACCACCATGATTAATGGCTTAGGTGTGCTTGGTTGGGGTGTAGGCGGCATTGAAGCTGAAGCAGCTATGCTTGGTCAGCCAATTAGCTTACTCATTCCACAGGTAGTCGGTATGAAGCTAAGCGGCCGTTTACCTGAAGGTACGACCGCAACCGATTTAGTGTTAACAGTAACCGAAATACTGCGTAACCACGGCGTAGTGGGTAAATTTGTAGAGTTTTATGGTGACGGCCTTGCCGACTTACCACTTGCAGACAGAGCTACCATTGCTAATATGGCACCAGAGTACGGTGCTACATGTGGTATTTTCCCGATTGATGATGAAACAATTAATTACCTTCGCTTAACAAACCGCGACGAAAAACACCTAAAAGTAATTGAAGATTATGCTAAGCATCAAGGCTTATGGCGTAACGATGGCGACGAAGCTAGCTACACCGATACACTTGAACTTAAATTAGATGATGTTGTACCGAGCCTTGCAGGCCCTAAACGTCCACAAGATAGAATTGCCCTAAACGAAGCTGGCAAAGTTATTGGCGATCATTTAAAAGGCTTTCAGGATGAGCGTATGGCTCGTCGCGATAAAAGCGATGAAGAACAAGCTCGTATTGAAAGTGAAGGCCCAGCAACAAATCCAGATGAGCCAGTAGACGAAGCACAGTTTATGGGCGCCGCTAAGGTTAAATTTAAAGGCCAAGAGTTTGAGCTAAACGATGGCGCTTGTGTTATTGCCGCGATTACCAGCTGTACCAACACCTCTAATCCAAGTGTAATTTTAGCTGCTGGCTTGGTCGCTAAAAAAGCAAAACAGCTTGGTATTAATGTAAAACCTTGGGTTAAAACATCACTTGCGCCAGGCTCTAAGGTAGTTACCGACTACCTGGAAAAAGCAGGCCTAATGGATGACTTAGAAAGCTTAGGCTTTAACCTTGTTGGCTACGGTTGTACAACTTGTATTGGTAACTCAGGCCCACTTCCAACTGAAATATCAGATGCCATTCAAAAGCACAAATTAGTGGTTAGTTCTATTTTATCGGGTAACCGTAACTTTGAAGGACGCATTCATCAAGATGTTAAAATGAACTTTTTAGCCTCTCCTCCGCTTGTTGTAGCTTATGCTATTGCAGGTAGAACCGATATTGACGTATACAACGAACCCCTTGCTCAAGATACTAACGGTAACGATATTTACCTTAAAAACATTTGGCCAAGTGTTAAAGAAGTTAGTGACCTAGTTAAAGAAACAGTAACTAAAGAAATGTTTGAAAAAAGCTACGCTAACGTTTACGAAGGCGATAGCCGCTGGCAGCAAATTAAAATACCGGATGGCAAACTTTACGATTGGAACGATGCTTCTACCTACATTAAAAAAGCACCATTTTTTGATGGTATGAAAGTAGAACCACCGGGCATTCCTACTATTGAAGGTGCACGTTGTTTAGCTAAGCTTGGGGATTCAGTAACCACTGACCATATTTCTCCAGCGGGTGCTATTAAAGCAGAAGCGCCAGCAGGTTTATACTTGCAAGAGAAAGGTGTAGAAAAATCGCAGTTTAACTCTTATGGCTCACGCCGTGGTAATCACGAAGTAATGATGCGCGGCACGTTTGCCAATGTTCGCCTTAAAAACTTACTTGCCCCAGGTACTGAAGGTGGTGTAACACGTACGCAACCAGAAAACGATTTAGCAAGCATTTACGATGCGGCTATGGAGTATCAAAAAAATAATACACCACTTATTATTTTAGCGGGTAAAGAGTACGGTACAGGTTCATCTCGTGATTGGGCGGCTAAAGGCTCACTATTACTTGGTGTAAAAGCCGTTGTAGCACAAAGCTATGAGCGTATTCACCGTTCTAACTTAATTGGTATGGGTGTATTACCGCTGCAATTTAAAGAAGGTGAAAGCTACGAGTCACACGGGTTAACTGGGCAAGAACAATTTGATATTGATGGCCTGTACGATAAAACCGATGAAGTAACCGTTATTGCAACCAATGCCGAAGGTAAAAAGGTAACCTTGAGTGCTGATGTACGTATTGATACCCCTAAAGAGTGGGATTACTACAAACACGGCGGCATTTTACAATATGTATTGCGTAATATGCTTGATTAATACGCGCTGTAATTAGTGCATTTAAAAGCCCAGCTACTAAGCTGGGCTTTTTTATGTGGGCTGTTTGTTGTTTCAAATCAATGTCGAATATTTAAAGCCTGCCTACACTAGGGTTACTCTTAGTGAGGTGACTATGTCGCAAATAATGATTATTCGACTGCTTAAAACATCAATAGTGTTTGGATTATGCCTTATTGTGACTGGCCACTCTTTAATTGTGTCGAGCTATTTCACTGTTAATCATGGTATTAAAGGAATAATTACAGCGGCAGCATGTATTGCTATAGGCGTGCTATTATCACTTCCCACTAAAATATATTTAACCATACTGTTAATGGAAGCCGAAAAACGTTATTTAAAAAACCATAAAAGTACTAACTTAGAGTAGCTAAAGTGCACTTAAATTATTAATTTCTTTATTACGTTTTTCTAGTTTGTCTTTTATATTTTCGGCGTCATTAAATAGCTTTTTAACAGACTCAGGATTCAAAATACTGATCCCCTCTGGTGCAGCCGACATTGTATTTGTACTTGGAGAGGTATTTAAAATAGACGTGTCTTCTGCGGCAATAACAGTAATATCTTTAGGATCTAGTTTTACTTCAATACTTTTTGCATGCGGGTTAGGTGTATCAGAAAAGTGCCATTGACCGGTTTCGTCTTGCCACTTAAAAATTTTACTACTTGATGTAGTACTTGCAGGCATTGGTTCATCAGAAATACTGCTCGCAATTTTATCGCCCGCTTGCTTAACACCCTGCACAGCTTGGTCCAAAGTATTGCTTGAAAGCGCGACCATTTTTTCTTTAATTTGCTGAGATTCATTGCTAATAGATGATGCAGAAAGCCATGTTTGACCATCAGGCTTTTTTAAATAAAACAAAGAGATGACTGCAATAGCCATGATTGATATAGCTAAGTAGGTAAAGTATTTCATAGCGTTCCTGCTTTAATTAATCCTTTATTGCCTTGAGTTTAATAAAAAATACTTAATTAGGCAATTTTTGTACCCTAATTAAAAAAATAAAAACGCAGCCTAAGCTGCGTTGTTATTATTGATTTAACTACACCGTAGTAGCGTTAAATACCGTCACCATCCATGTGTAGCCCGCATTCTCGGTTTAAACCAAAAAAGCGAGTTTCTTCCTCTGTCATTCCTGGTTCTAACTTACGCGTTGTATGCACGTCACCCATCGACACATAACCTTGCTCCCATAATGGGTGATAAGGTAAATCGTGCTTAGTTAGGTACTGATACACGTCGCGGTTAGACCATTCAATAATCGGGTACACTTTAACCGTGCCACGGCTAATTTCTACAAACTGTTTATCAGCACGCGATGATGATTGATCGCGGCGCAGGCCACTAAACCACGTACCGGCTTCAATCTCTTTTAGCGCGCGGGTCATCGGCTCTACCTTATTAAGCTGATTATATTGCTTAATGCCATCTTCGCCTTGCTCCCATAGCTTACCAAATTTAGCTTCTTGCCATGCAGGGCTAAGCGGCGCTCTATACACCTTTAAGTTAAGCGATAAACGCTCACTCATTTGCTCAATAAACTGATACGTTTCAGGAAATAAATAACCTGTATCGGTTAATACAACAGGAATATCTGGGCGTTGTGAGGTCATTAAATGCAGCATCACTGCTGCTTGAATACCAAAGCTAGATGATAAAAATGCCGTATTAGGCAAGTTATCAAGCGCCCATGCAACGCGCTGTTCTGCGCTCATACTCGCTAGTAAACCATTAGCATCAGCTAACATAGCCGTTTGGCTTTGTTTATCTAGCTGTAAAATGTTTTTAAATTCACTCATGGTAAATTCCAAACCTCACCAGCGCTTAGCGCTGGTATTAAATTATGCGTAAAAGTCGGTTACTGATACTTTTACTTCAGCAACAATGCCTTTGCGTATAACAAAGTCACCAAAACACTCACCGTCGTTACGCTCTTTAGCCCATTGGCCAATTAGCTTATCGAATGCTTCTAGGTAAACATCTTCGCCTACGTTCTCAAGGTACAATTTAGGAATACGTGTGCCTTCTACATTACCACCTAGGTAAACGTTGTACTTACCTGGGCCTTTACCTACTAAACCAGCTTCTGCAAGCATTGCGCGGCCACAACCGTTCGGGCAACCTACAACGCGCATAATAATGCTGTCATCGGGTATACCGTGCTTAGCAAGCAGTGCTTCAGTTTTTTCTATTAGGCTTGGTAAGTAGCGCTCTGCCTCGGCCATTGCAAGCGGACATGTTGGCAGTGAAACACACGCCATTGAGTTTTTACGCTGCTGCGAATCTTTGTCATCAATTAAGCCATGACTACGGGCAATTTCTTCAATCACTGCTTTTTGATCAGCGGGTACACCGGCAATAATTAAGTTTTGATTGGCTGTCATGCGCATATCACCTTGGTGAATTTCTGCAATTTTACGACAACCTGTTTTTAGTGGCTTGTCTGGGTAATCCAAAATACGGCCATTTTGGATGAAGAGTGTTAAATGACTCTTTCCATCAATACCATCAACCCAACCTATGCGATCACCTCGGTGGGTGAACTTATAAGGTCTAATCGGTTCAAACTTAACACCAATACGTTTTTCAACTTCAGCTTTAAATGTATCTGTACCAACACGGTCTAGTGTGTACTTTGTTTTCGCATTTTTACGATTTTCGCGATTACCCCAATCACGTTGAACTGATAAAACATGTTCAGCAACACTCAATGTATGCTCAAGAGGTATAAAACCAAATTCGTCAGCTTTACGCGGGTAAGTTGCTGTATCGCCGTGCGTCATAGCAAGACCGCCCCCCACTAATACGTTAAAACCAATTAGCTTGCCGTTATCAGCAATCGCCACAAAGTTTAAATCATTAGCGTGCACGTCTACTTCGTTATTAGGTGGGATCGTTACCGTAGTTTTAAATTTACGTGGTAAATAGGTCGCCCCTAAAATAGGTTCTTCTGTGGTTTCTGTCTTTTCACCATCTAACCAAATTTCAGCGTATGCTTTGGTTTTTGGTAATAAATGTTCAGAAATTTTCACAGCCCATTGATAAGCCTCTAAATGCAGTTCAGATTCAACTGGGTTGGTTGTACAAAGTACATTACGATTAACATCACCTGCCGTCGCTATAGAATCAATACCAACACTATCGAGTAATTGGTGCATGCCTTTAATGTTTGGCTTTAATACGCCATGAAATTGAAATGTTTGTCGGGTAGTTAAACGAATGCTGCCATACGATGTTTTATCACCAGCAAAATCATCAACGGCTAACCACTGTGCGGGTTTAATGATACCGCCAGGCATACGCGCGCGCAGCATAACATTATGTAAAGGTTCTAATTTCTGTTTTACACGTTCAGATCTTATATCACGATCATCTTGCTGGTACATGCCATGAAAACGAATTAGCTGAAAGTTATCTGCGGTAAAACCACCTGTGATGTCATCTTTTAACCCTTGAGCTATAGTGCCGCGCAAAAAGTTACTTTCACCTTTTAAGCGCTCGTTATCAGAAAGTTTTACATTTTTATCTTGTTCGCTCATTTTAAATCCTAAATTTGTTACAATTACGATAATTAGATACTAAATAAAATAGGAGGCGCGGTTAGTACACGTCTTTCTGATAGCGGTTTGCGCTACGTAAATCTTTTAAGTACTGCTCTGCGTCTTCGTTACTCTTGCCTGTGTTTTCTTTAACTATATCAAGCAAAGTATTGTGTACATCTTTTGCCATACGATTTGCATCGCCACAAATATAAAAGTGGGCGCCAGCCTCTAGCCATTCAAATACCTCTTTACTATTACTGCGTAACTTGTCTTGTACGTATACTTTTTCGGCTTGGTCGCGGCTAAATGCAACATCTACTTTGTTAAGTAAACCCGATTTTAAATAACCCTGTATTTCTACTTGGTATAAAAAGTCTTGCGTAAAATGTGGGTTACCAAAAAACAACCAATTTTTGCCTTGTGCTTCACGCGAGTCACGCTCTTGTAAAAATGCACGGAACGGCGCAATACCTGTACCAGGGCCAACCATGATCACGGGTGTATCATCGTTAGTTGGTAGGCGGAAATTGTCGTTGTGTTCGCTAAATACTTTAACTTTACAGCCTTCTTCAGCACGGCGAGTTAAGTAACCAGTACAGCCACCTAAATGCTCGCTACCAAATGCATCAAACTGCACTAGACCTAGTGTTAAATGTACTTCATCTTCAACTTCGCTTTGGCTAGATGCAATTGAATATAAACGCGCTTGTAATTTACGTAGGCAATCTACTAATGTTTGTGCATCAAGCTTTGCAGGGTTTTGGCGAATTACATCAAATATTTGGCGAGGCTCAATGTATGCGCGCATTGCTGTTTTATCTTCTACAAGCTTTAATAATTCAGGCGTACCTGTTGCTGTTGCGTATTTTTCTACAAAACCTGGGTACGACTGAGTCAGCTCTAGTTTTTCAATAAGTGCATCGCGTACGCTTAGCTCTTCTTCGCCTACTTTTACAATGCTAGCCGCATCTATTTGAGTAAGTGTAAGTACTTCATCAACTAATACATCATCATTTAAAAAGTACACACCTAATGAATCACCTGGTGTGTAAGTAATGTCTGACCCTTCAAGTGAAATTTCAACGTGGCGTACATCTTTAGTTGAGTCGCGACCGGTAATTTTTTGAACGGTTAATAGCTCTGCTTCAAATGGATTTTGTTTTGTATATTGGCTTGAAGCTGTTGTTGGTGCACCAAATGGCATTGATACTACTTGGCCACCAGCTGCATCTTGTTGCGCTTTTAAATCAGGTTCAAATGCATCAAGTGCGCCCGCAATCCATGTTGCAGCTTCTTCTTCATAATCTACGTCTAAATCAGCACGTTGATATATAGTTTGCGCACCTAGTTTATTTAAACGCTCTTCAAAGTCTTGTGCTGTTTGGCAGAAAAACTCATAGCTAGAATCACCTAAACCAATGACCGCTATTTTTACATCGTCTAGTTTTGGCGCTTTTTTAGTTGCCAAAAACTCATGCAGTGTTTCTGCGTCTTCTGGTGGCTCACCTTCGCCGTAAGTAGATACAACGATAGTTAAAAACTTTTCTTTTTTCAGGGCGGTTGGTTTGTAATCTGACATGCTAACAAGCTTAACTGCTAAGCCGCGCGACTCAGCCTGCTCTTTTATTTTGGTAGCTACACCTTTTGCGTTACCCGTTTGCGAACCATATAAAATAGTTAGCGCTGCTGCATCACCCGCAGCCGGTACGCCTGCCGTAGGAGCACCTAACGCAGCCGAATTAGCATTTGCAGCTAAGTAACCGCTTACCCATGCTTGTTGAATTGGATTAAGCTCAGCCACTAAACCTTGCAGCTTTTGTACTTGATCTTGCGATAGCGGGCTTGCCGCAGCATTTAGTTGACCTAACAACATGAATCGATTCCCCATAACCCTGAAAATTAAACACAACACACTTTGTGTATTGTTAAAAATGAGTTTTACCTCATCCAGAGCGTGTCTGTTGAGGTTTTCTAAGTTTGTAGGATAACGGGCTCAGCATAGATAAAAAAAGAATAGAATCTGCTTTGATATTCCATTTAGTTATTAATTTATAAAAATACCTTCAAAAACAGTTTAAAGAGCAATTATTGCTTTTTACTGCACTTTAAATTAACAATTTTGTAACCAAACTAATGTAGGGTATATTTCACTTTCAAAATAAAAATAGGAACAACTATGTTACACGGGAAATATAAAAATAAACTACTTAGTACCGCATTGTTACTTGGCTCATTACCTGTAATGGCCAATGTAGCTAATGGCGACTTTGAACAATGGACTGGCAATACACCTAGTTCTTGGAGCACTATTGATAGCGGAATCAGCTTAACGCGCTCAACCAGTACAGTTAAAAGCGGTAGTAGCTCTGCTGCTGTAAATGTAACAACAGGATCGCAAAGTAACACCGATTTACTACAACAAGTTGCTGTAGAAGCAGGTAAAACCTATAACTTTTCGGCTGATGTTTATCATACAGAAGGTAAAATTAAAGCGCGCTTGTATGTCGATGGTTACCAAGGCTATTCAAATCAGGCACAAACTAATCAATGGCAAACTATTAGCCATAGCTACACAGCAAACAGTAATAAAACGATTAATGTCGGCCTGCGCTTTTACGATGTAAGTGGATTTGATGGCAGCGAAATCGTATACGTAGATAACTTTTTACCTAATACCGATGGTGGTTCATCTACAAGCTGTACTGACAATAGCCTCACCTTAACGCTTAATACCGATAACTACGGTAGCGAAACTAGCTGGGCCGTTAATAACAATCAAGGTAGCGCTGTTGCTAACGGCAGTGGTTACGCATCAAACACTCAGTATGATGAGCAAATATGCCTAACTGATGGAACTTACACACTTGTTATTAACGACAGCTACGGCGATGGCATGTGTTGTTCAACAGGTAGTGGCAGTTATGCGCTTAAACAAGGCTCTACCACACTTGCTAGCGGTGCAGGTTTTAATAATACAGACAGCACAGCATTTTCTTTAGGTGGTGGCTCTGGTGATGGCGGCGGGACCAACCCAGCACCCACTGGTTACTATGTTACTGCTCAAGGGTTATCGGGTTATGCACTAAAAACTGAGCTTTATAATATTATTAAAAATCATAATGCACAGGGTTACTCGGCTATTTGGAATTTTTACGATTCATCTGCCCGTGATAAATACTTTGAAAACGATAACAGCATTTTAGATATGTATAGCGAAAAACCAAACGGTTCAGACAGCTATAATTATGCTGCTGTGAGCGATCAATGTGGTAACTATAGTGGAGAAGGCGGCTGTTACAACCGTGAGCATTCATTCCCTAAAAGTTGGTTTGGCGGCACTATTGAGCCAATGAACTCAGATGTTCATCATATTTACGCAACCGACGGTTATGTAAATTCAAAACGCAGTAACTTCCCATTTGGTGAAGTAGCAAGCGCTTCATTTACATCAACTAACGGAAGTAAATTAGGCTCTGCCGCAAGTTCGTTAAATTACTCTGGTACTGTATTTGAGCCAATTGACGAATTTAAAGGTGACTTTGCTCGCGCTTATTTTTACATGGCAACGCGCTACGAAAATGTAATAGGCACTTGGCAAACAAAAACGACCTCAAGCAATGCGGTACTTAATGGCTCAAGCAGTAAAGTATTTGAAAGCTGGGTTGTAGCCATGCTATTAAATTGGCATAACAGTGACCCTGTAAGCCAAATGGAACTTGACCGTAACCAAGCAGCGTTTGAATTTCAAGGTAATCGTAATCCGTATATCGACCACCCTGAATTTGTAGAAATGATTTGGTAAAAGTTAGCGGTTAAAACATAAGCCTTTGCAATTGCAGAGGCTTTTAACTTTTAGTGTGTAATATTTTTTAGAAATATGATGGTTTAAGCTAGCTATAAAAGACAACTGCGATAAGTGATTTTTCAGCTCTGTTTTTCATCAACGTTAAAAGTGAATGATGAAAATCTTGAAATATCACCTCACCCCATATTCGCGAATAAACACCAAAATTTGTATTATCTTGCACGGTCGTTTTTAAGGTCAAAATTGTATTTCCGCTATTATTTTCACTTAGCTGATAACCTCCATAAAGTGGAGAAAAGTATTCACCGCCCAATTTAACGTGTTTATCAAGTGCATCATCCGGAATTAAATCTGGATTTATTTCAAACCTATAAAGCATTTTTTTGTTTGGCTGCCAGTCAGTTATTATCTCTTTAAACACAACGCCTTTTTGCCAAGTACTTGTGCGAACAGCGCCTATACCGCTGGCATTCATACTTGCCTTTAATGGCTTTGGTACACCAATTAATTGAGTGAGTGAAAAAGGCACTTCCTGTGGTTTTATATCACTCACATTAGCTAACTGCTGCCACACAACATTGATGGGCGCGTTAATAGCTATTGAATTTGTTACTTCGTATGTTTTTGATAAATGTAAAAAATTAACTTCAATGGGTGAGAGCAATATAGGCAACAAGGCAATTGATAATAACGAGCTATCCGCTTTTTTTATTTTGCGCTTTCTAACAAAACCCGCAAGTAATCCACCAATACTGGAAAAAAACATAAAAGCAGGCAAAGCCATTGCCACACAAATACTACCTTCCAGTAACGTAATAACACTTACAAGTAAAAAAACAAAAATTGGCTGCCAAGCAACTGTCACCATTTGCCTTTTAGTTAATGTTTTTGATTCGTTATACTCAAAGTGAATACGAATATAGCCAATAGCAACAGGCACTAAAAACATAAATGATATAGAGACTAGGCTACCTAAATTGTAAGCATTGACTAGATCTACAAACAGCCGCATAAATATGCCGTAAAGCGTACCAAGTAAAATACCAATTGATTTAGGGGAGTTGAGTTGCATCTCTATTCTTTATTATTGTTATTAACAACCCGAAAATAACAGAAGTATTATTTCACCACAAATAAAACGAAATTAACGGCTGCTGTAAACAATTAGCTTGAAATATAACGGCTTTAACAGCCACTAAGACTAAAGGATAATAACCTGCCATTAACACGATACTATTCTGCAAACAGTCCTTCACCCCTTTTAAAATAAAACGCAAACACTTGATTTGTAATATTTTTTAATCTATATCTGTAATTTCATAATTTTTAACGTAAAGCTGTTTTTCAGATTGACTGTATTAAAAACAACCATGCACGACCTTTTGCCTATACATCCCAGCCTAAAAGCTGATTTACCCTGCATGTTCAATATTCATTTGCTTTAACAAAAGCCGTATTTATTTGACTAAGCAACAATGTTGCAGGAGAACGCATGCAAACTACACCGCCCGGTGATGCACCATCAAACACGCACAAGGATGCTCAAAGCTACGAGCAACTTCACAAGCCGAGTTCAGAGTTTAATACTCGCGACGAGTATCTCGAACATGAATTACAAATTATGCAGCCTAAACGTTGGCGCCCTAATTTACCGTTTAGAGATTACCGATTTGAATTTGAAGACACTATCCCAGCAATGGCGGGCACTATTGGTAAAGTGGTTATGGTGGGCGCTATTGCAGCAACATTTGCGGCACCTCTTGGTTTAGGTGATGCGTTTGTTTTAGAAAATGTGCGTTACGAATTACTCATTGTTTCTATTTTTATCATTTTGTTTTCAGGCTTTATTTTACCAACAGCCAACTTAGCCGGTACTCACGGCCCGCTTATTCCGTTAATTCCTATTGTAGTTGCAGCTGGCGGCCATCCTATGGCGTTTGGCTTACTCATTGGTGCCTTTGGTTTTATTTTAGCCATAACCAAGGGAGGAAGTATGCTCGCGCGCCTAACCAGTAAAGGTGTGTGTGGCGGACTACTTATTTATTTGGGCTTTATTGGCACTATTTCGCAAGTTAAAAAGCTGTTTGCTTGGGCTGAAGCCATTGATATGGCACACATTGCATTTATTGTTATTTTAGCCACCATTTTATTGTATGCACTTTTAGAGCACTTTAAAAAGCGCTGGTTAGCGGTGCCGTTAAGCTGCCTTATTGGTGGCGTGGTTGCCTTTGCTTTAGGTGCACCGTTTGAGTTTCATACTGCACCGGGTTTACCAAATATGAACCCAGCATACTGGTGGGGCGAAAACACAGGTTGGATGCTTGGCCTACCAACGCTTGAAAGCTTTGTTGTGGTACTACCTTTCGCTGTACTTGCTGTCGCTATGTGGTCACCTGATTTTTTAGGTCATCAAGTATTTCAAAAAATAAGCTATCCGCAACGCACTGAAAAAGTACAAATGAATATAGACGACACCATGCTAAGCGCATCGGTTAGACAAACATTTGGCTCACTTGCCGGTGGTGCTAACTTTGCGTCCTCTTGGGGGACTTATATTGTGCCTGCCGCTATTGCTAAACGCCCTATTCCTGCTGGCGCTATTTTAACTGCATTATTTTGTATTATTGCTGGTTTATGGGGTTACCCTATGGATTTAGCGATTTGGCAGCCTGTATTGTGTGTAGCGCTTATTGTTGGGGTGTTTATCCCGCTACTTGAAGCTGGCATGGAAATGACACGCGAAGGTAAAACAACGCAATCAGCCGCTATTGTGGTATTTGCTTCGACCTTGGTGAATCCGGCTTTTGGTTGGTCGCTTACTATGTTACTTGATAACTTAGGACTTATTGGCTGTAAAGAGCGCAGCGCTGAGTTAACTAAAATGAGCCGCTGGGTGATTCCACTTATTATGTTTGTGCTACTTACCACTGTAATGGCAATTGTAGGCATGTTACCTGGTATACCTGCGTTAATGGCTGACTTTAGGCATTAACCTTTAGTTATCATATCTAATATTTACCCACAAAAAAGCACGGCAATTGCCGTGCTTTTTAATACGTGACTCTTAATACACGCGGTTAAACAATTACTGCCAAGGGCGCTCAGCAGCGAGTTGTTTTTCAAACGCATCAATTTGTGGGTTTAGCGTTTCGGTTACACCAATAAAGTCTAAACCACTTAACAAACGTTCTTTTACCTCTTTACTAATATCAAAACTAATTGGTGCAAACTTACTGCTTGTTAGTGTTTGATTTTCAAGGTCGATCTCAATGTTAATATCGTCGTGCTGCTCGCTAAGTACAAACAATTGCTCAAGCGTGTCGGCAGGTAACGCAATGGCTAACATTTGGTTGTTACCACAGTTATTAAAGAAAATATCTGCAAAGCTTTCAGCTAAAATCACTTCAAAGCCGTATTGCTTAAGCGCCCAAGGAGCATGCTCACGTGATGAGCCACAACCAAAGTTGTCGCGCGTTAATAATATTTGCGCGCCTTGGTAGCATGGGCGGTTTAAAATAAAGTCAGGGTTTGGCTCGTCGTTATCTAGGTAACGCCAATCATAAAACAATGCAGCATCAAAGCCTTCGCGGCTAGTTGATGTTAAAAACTGCTTAGGAATAATTTGGTCAGTATCTACATTGTTTTTATCAAGTGGGGCCATTAAGCCACTAAAAAATACGCTCATTAGGCTTCTCCTCTAATATCAACAAAGTGACCATGTATTGCAGCAGCTGCGGCCATTGCAGGGCTAACTAAATGGGTACGCCCGCCACGACCTTGGCGACCTTCAAAATTACGGTTAGAAGTAGATGCACAACGCTTGCCTGCTCCTAGGCGGTCATCGTTCATCGCTAAACACATAGAACAACCTGGTTCGCGCCATTCAAAGCCTGCGGCTTTAAAAATATCAGCTAAGCCTTCGTCTTCAGCTTGTTTTTTAACTAAACCTGAGCCCGGTACAATTAACGCTTCAATCCCGGCTACCACATGTTTGCCTTCAACAATTTTTGCCGCAGCACGCAAATCTTCAATACGGCTATTAGTACATGAGCCAATAAATACCGTGTCTACTTTTGCGCTTGATAATTTATCGCCCGCTTTTAAGTCCATGTATTTAAGCGCGCTGCGAATAGCATCGGCTTTAATTAAATCTGGCTCTTTATCTGGATCAGGTATGCACTCATCAACACCAATTACTTGCTCTGGGCTTGTGCCCCAGGTAATTTGTGGCTGAATGTCGTCGGCATTTAGCTCAACAACTAAATCAAAGTGTGCGCCTTCATCTGTTTTTAATGTTTCCCAATATTCAACGGCTGCATCAAAATCAGCGCCTTTAGGTGCAAACGGGCGACCTTTTAAGTAATCATAAGTAATTTGGTCTGAGGCAATCAAACCCGCCTTTGCACCCATTTCTATACTCATATTACATAGCGTCATACGCGCTTCCATTGAAAGCGCTTCAATGCCTGCACCACAAAACTCTGCTACATAACCTGTGCCACCAGCGGTACCTAACTTGCCAATAACCGCCATAATTAAATCTTTAGCCGTAACTGTTGGACGCAATACACCGTTAATTTGAATTTTTAACGATTTCGCCTTTTTTTGCTGTAGCGTTTGCGTTGCTAATACGTGTTCAACTTCAGATGTGCCAATACCATGCGCCAATGCGCCAAACGCACCATGCGTAGAGGTATGGCTGTCGCCACATACAATGGTTGTGCCTGGCAAAGTAATACCTTGCTCTGGGCCCATTACGTGCACAATACCTTGATTAATTGAGTTTAAATCGTAAAGCACAATACCAAACTCTTTACAGTTTTTATCAAGCGCCATTAATTGGTTTTTAGATACTTCGCTTGCCGCATCAAGTGATCGGCTTTTAGTCGATACGTTGTGATCCATCGTTGCAAAAGTTTTTTCTGGGCAACGTACAGTACGGTTTTTTTCACGTAGACCTGCAAAAGCCTGCGGAGAAGTAACTTCATGCACTAAATGGCGGTCAATATAAAGTAAGTCGGTTTGCTCGTTTATGCTGGCAACGGTATGTGCTTGCCAAATTTTTTCGTATAACGTTTGGGCCACTTGCTAATTCCCTAATCTGTTTGAGTTGCAGCATAACGGTGCTGCAACTTTAATATGTTATTAAATGCGTGAAACGATGGCTGCTGCCACATCGCTTGTGCTGTAACCTGCATTTGGATATATATCTGGTGTGCCAACGCCTGCTTCTACAGCTTCGGCTACTGCTTTTTCAATGGTGCGAGCCGCTTCGTCTTGCCCTAGCGAGTAACGTAGCATTAATGCGGCACTTAAAATTTGTGCTATTGGGTTTGCAACGCCTTTACCTGCAATATCTGGTGCTGAGCCGCCTGCTGGCTCGTATAAGCCAAAGCCCGATTGGTTCAAGCTTGCCGATGGTAATAAGCCCATTGAGCCTGTGATCATGGCGCACTCATCTGACAAAATATCGCCAAATAAGTTATCGCAAAGTAGTACGTCAAACTGGCTAGGCTGTTTAACTAACTGCATTGCGGCGTTATCTACGTAAATGTAATCTAAGCTTACTTCTGGGTAGTCTTTGCTTACTTCAGTAACCACTTCGCGCCATAATACACTTGATGCTAATACATTGGCTTTATCTACCGACGTTACGTGGTTACTACGTAGTTTTGCCGCTTCAAAAGCAAAGCGTGCAATACGTTCAATTTCTTTTCGTGAGTATGTTTGCGTATCAAATGCATACTCTTCTGCGCCTTGTCCACTGCGGCCTTTTTCACCAAAGTAAATACCGCCAGTAAGCTCACGCACACATAAAATATCAAAGCCTTTTTCGCTGATATCAGCGCGAAGTGGCGACGCTGCACTTAATGCAGGTAATAACTGCGCAGGGCGTAAATTACAAAACAAACCAAAGTGCTTACGAAGCGGTAATAATGACGCGCGCTCAGGCTGCTCGTTTGGTGGTAAGTTTTCCCATTTAGGACCGCCTACCGAACCAAATAAAATAGCGTCTGAGTTTTCACACGCTGCAAGTGTGCTCTCTGGTAATGCTTTACCAAATTCGTCAATGGCTGCGCCGCCAATTGCATAATGCTCGCGGTTTAGGGTAAAACCAAACTTATTGCTCACAGCATCAAGTACTTGCTCTGCTGCTGCCATTACTTCTGGGCCAATACCGTCGCCAGCTAATACCGCAACGCTGTAGTTTGTTTTACTCATCCTGCTTTCCTTTGTTGTTTTAAATCAGACACTTTTTGTGCACGATAAATTAAGTTATAAACACGGATCATGGCGCGTACCGACGCTTCAACCACATCCGCTGCAATGCCCGCACCGTGGTAAGGTCGGCCATCGTATTTAGCTATAATATTTACTTGGCCTAATGAGCTTGCACCTTGGCCTGTCGCTTCTAAGTTATATTCAATCATTTCAACGCTCATACCGGTTAAGCGCTCAATAGCTGCAAACGAAGCTTCAACTGGGCCATTACCTGTCGCGGCTTCTTGTTTAGCTTCGCCATCAATGCGCATTCCAATAGTAGAGCTTGCTACCGATTGTGAGTTAGAGGCTGAGTTAACAAATTCTAATTGGTATTTTTCGTCTTTGTCGTTAATTTGATTAAAGTAAATCATCGCCTCAAGGTCGTAATCGTATACTGTGCCTTTTTGGTCAGCCAATTCGATAAAGCTTTTATATAAGCCATCCATATCGTAATCAGATTTTTGATAACCTAACTCTTCTAGGCGATGCTCAATAACATGACGACCCGAACGCGAAGTCATATTTAATTGGTTGCTTGGCACACCAACGCTTTCTGGCGACATAATCTCATAAGTATTTTGCGCTTTTAATACACCGTCTTGGTGAATGCCAGAACTATGTGCAAAGGCATTTTCGCCAACAATCGCTTTATTTGGTTGTACTGGCATATTACAAATTTTAGCCACTTGACGAGATGCGCGGTAAATTTCTTCACTTTTAATATCTGTGTATACTTTTAAGTGGTCTTTGCGCATTTTCATGATCATCGCCACTTCTTCAAGCGAGCAGTTACCAGCCCGCTCACCAATGCCATTAATAGTACACTCAATTTGGCGTGCGCCGGCTTGCACTGCAGCCACCGAGTTTGCTACTGCTAAACCTAAATCGTTGTGGCAATGCACACTTAAGCGCGCTTTATCAATATTTGGCACGTTATTCATTAAATGGCGGATCATCGCGGCGTATTCGTCTGGCGTTACAAAACCAACGGTGTCTGGCAAGTTAATAGTTGAAGCTCCGGCATTAATTGCCTGCTCAACAATTTTACATAAATCCCAATGCGGCGTACGACCGGCATCTTCACACGAAAATTCAACATCATCAGTATAGTTACGTGCCAATTTAATTGATTTAACAGCCATTGCCGTTGCATCGTCTAAGCTCATACGTAATTTATGTTCAAGGTGCAAAGGGCTTGTAGCAATAAAAGTATGAATACGGCTTTGCTGAGCTGTGCGAAGTGCTTCGCCACAGGCTTCAATGTCTTTAGCAACTGAGCGCGCTAAACCACAAATAATCGGGCCTTTTACTTCGGTTGCAATACGTTGCACCGAGCGAAAATCAGCAGGGCTCGAAACCGGAAAACCCACTTCCATCACATCCACATTCAAGCGGCTAATTGTATGTGCTAATTGAATTTTATCATCTTCAGTAAGGCTTGCTTTAAGCGCCTGTTCGCCATCACGTAAGGTGGTATCAAAAATCCATACTTTATCTTGCTCTTGCATAACTGCCCCTCATTCCTATGTTACCCAAATTTCAATTAATCCCAGCCGCGAGATAAAAAAAACCCCGCAATTGCGGGGTTTTTAGTGTTCAACTCGATGCAAACACACTAATCCCCGCTTACTTGCCATAGCAGTAAGAGGTTAAGTTTTAGTGTAATTAAACGAATAATATGCATCTTGTTTTCTTGTGTGTGTGTTCAGTGAAGCCTATTTTTAACATTACAAAGCGA
>Ga0316197_10001186_pt1 | contig 18756 bp, 13 predicted proteins | sample OudBiesiAoxic_MG_FD_204939 | JGI IMG/M metagenome (GOLD analysis project Ga0316197, IMG submission 204939) | Coastal sediment microbial communities from Oude Bieten Haven, Netherlands - site A oxic | ecosystem: Environmental > Aquatic > Marine > Coastal > Sediment | place: Netherlands... | reverse complement strand
CCGACCTCATCAGCCACCTCCCGGAAGAGGCCCCAGTCGGGAATCTGCGAGTAGGCCGAGTAGCCGGCAATGATCATCTTCGGTTGGTGTTCAACGGCGAGACGTCGCAAATCGTCCATGTCGATGCGCTCGGTCTCCGGATCAACACCGTACGAAACGAAGTTGAACAGCTGGCCCGAGAAACTCACCGGTGACCCGTGGGTGAGGTGTCCGCCCTGGTCGAGACGCATCCCGAGAATCGTGTCACCGGGTTCCAAAACCGCCAGGTAGGCGGCCATGTTGGCCTGCGAACCCGAATGTGCCTGCACGTTGGCATGGGCGGCACCGAAAAGCGCCTTCGCGCGTTCGACGGCGAGGCTCTCGACGGCATCGACGATCTCACACCCCTCGTAGTAGCGCCTGCCCGGATACCCCTCGGAGTACTTGTTGGTGAGGATCGAACCAACGGCCTGAAGCATCGCGTAATCGGCGGTGTTCTCCGACGCGATCAAATGGATGTGGCTGCGCTGGCGATCCGCCTCGCGTTCGAGAAGATCCGCGAGTACCGGATCAACATCCGGTAGCGGCGTCATGTCGGTTATGAGTGCCCCCTATAAGGCTTGACGGGCGAGGATAGTCGGAGTTGGGCGACGAATTCGCTCCGAACAGCGAACGATCACTCGGCGGGCGTGGGAACCCGAAGCTGAAACGACGAAATACGGAGACTATGGGGTGACGGGACCGTCGCGTAGGACCCACTCAGCCGGTTGCGTGAGGTCGATGATCGTCGACGCACTGCCACCGACGGCTTCACCATCGAGGTAGACGGCGACGTCGTCGCCGAACAGGTTCCTCGCGTCTTCAACGGTGAGGACAGCGGGCCTGCCTGAGATGTTCGCGCTCGTGACCGCGAGCGGGCCGCTCGCGCGGAGGAACTCGAGTGCGACCGGATGGTTCGGGCAGCGAAGACCGAGCGTCCGTCGGTCGGGGTCGCCGATCCATTCCGGCGTCGACTTCAGCTTCGGCACGACCAGCGTGAGCGCGCCCGGCCAGTGCTCCTCTGCGAGCTCGAGGCCACGGTCACCGAAGGCACCAAGCTCGAGCGCCTGCTCGAGATCCGCCACGAGAATCGCAAGCGGCTTGATTCCCGGCCGCCCCTTCGCAATGAAGATCCGGTCGAGCGAATCGGGGTTGAACGGGTCGGCGGCGATCCCGTAGAGCGTGTCGGTGGGGATACCCACGAGTTCGCCATTGGTCACGGCCGCGAGCGCTGAGGAGAGCATCTCTGTATCCATCCCTACAACCTACTGCGGTGAGACCCCGATGACGAAGCGTTCCTTGCCGGAGAGGTCGATTCGGATTTCACCGCCGAGAGCCGAGAAGTGGTTTGCGACGGCGGCGCCGTGGAATTCTGAGATCTCGCAGACGATGACACCGCCGGGAATCAACCACACCGGGGCCGCCGCGGCGATCCTCGCTAGAACCTCATCTCCGACCGGGCCCGCAACGAGCGCTGACACGGGTTCATGGTCGCGGACGTCTGGAGGGAGGTCGTTCAGTTCGTGCTCTGCGATATACGGAGGGTTGGAGACAACGAGGTCAACCCTGCCGGCGATGTTCGCTGGCAGCGGTTCGAAGAGGTCGCCGTGGAACACCGTGACGTCCAACCCAGCCGTCCGCGCGTTCGCACGCGCCACGTCAACGGCGTCTTCGGACAGATCAACGGCGTAGACCGTCGCCGATGGAAACGCGGCCTTGAGAGCGATCGCGAGATTTCCGCTCCCGGTGCAGAGGTCGACGATGACGCTGGGTGCGTCAACCGCCTCACATGCAATCTCGAACAGTTGCTCGGTCTCGGGGCGGGGAATCAGAACGCGTGGATCGACGGACACTTCGATCGGCCCGAACGCTGCGATCCCCTCAATGTATTGAAGCGGCTCGTCGCTCCTGCGACGCTCGACGAAGCCGTTGAAGCGGCCCACCTGGGCAGCATCCAATTCGACCCCGAGAATCAAGTCGGTCCAGTGCCACCCCGTAGCCGCGACGAGCAACCGCCGGACCTCGTGGTCGGGAAGGTCGGGGGCTGAGCGAAGCGCCTCGGAGGAGTTCATGCCGAGACGCTAGACACGAGACACGAGACACGCGTCGTGCTTGCCTGTGACATCCGGGGTCTCACCCATCGGCGAGGGCTCTTGCTGCTTCGTCTGCGATCAACGCGTCGTGGAGGACTTCAAGATCGCCGTCGAGGACCTGCGGGAGGGAGTGCACCGTGAGCCCGACACGATGGTCGGTGACGCGGTTCTCCTTGAAGTTGTACGTCCTGATCTTTTCCGAACGGTCACCGGTCCCCACTTGTGACCGCCGCACCGACGCACGCTCCCCGACCTGCTCTGCCATCTGCGCCTGGAAGAGGCGCGCACGCAGCACACGGAGGGCCTTCGTCTTGTTCTGCAGCTGCGACTTCTCGTCCTGGCACGACACGACGATGCCCGTCGGCCGGTGGGTGATACGCACTGCCGAATCGGTCGTGTTCACCGACTGGCCTCCGGGACCGGTAGACCGGAACGTCTCGATGTCGAGGTCGTTGTCGTTGATCTCGACCTCAACGGCCTCGGCTTCCGGTAGCACAGCTACGGTCGCCATCGACGTGTGGATTCGTCCTTGTGATTCGGTCTTTGGGACACGTTGCACGCGATGTGGGCCCGCTTCGAACTTGAAACGCGAATAGGCGCCCTTGCCCTTCACCGCGAACGTCGCCTCCTTCAGTCCCCCGGTATCGGAGAGGGAGACATCGATCGGGTCAACCGACCAACGACTCCGTTCCGCGAACCGTTCATACATGCGGTAGAGGTCGCCAGCCCAGAGCGCGGCTTCTTCTCCTCCCGCTGCGGAACGGATCTCGACGATGACGTCCTTGTCATCGTTCGGATCTTTCGGAATCAGCAGTCGTCTCAACTCGGCCTCAATCCCATCGAGCTCCGCACGTTTCGACTCGGCAATCTCGTTCAGGTATGCGACCATCTCGGGGTCGTCGTCCTCGGCTGCCATCTCGAGCGCCTCACGCGATTCGGTGTCGGCCTCGAGATATCGGCGGTACGCATCAACCACGGGTTTGAGTTCCGAATGCCGCCCGGTGACGACCCGGTAGCGCTTCTGATCTGCGAGGACGTCCGGATTGCTGAGCAAGCCGATGATCTCATCGAACTCCTCGGTGGTGGTCGTCAGCCGTGTCGCGAGGCGGTCATCCATCGTTCGAGCCGTCGACGTCATATTCCGCGGAGAGCGCAGCTGCGACAACGGGCCCTCGCTGCTTGACCTGATCAACCGCATCATCGCTGAGAGCGGCGAGCAGAGAGGTGACCGCAACTTCGACCTGGTCGTCGGAAGGTTCCTTGGTCGTGATGGCCTGGATCCACATGCCGGGTGTCGAAGCCCAGGCAAGCCACTGATGACCCGCGGCAGCCTTCAGGACCTCATAGGACATCCCGGCAATCACCGGAATCAGAACGATTCTGGAGATGATCTGCCATATGAGCGGCAGCGGAGCGAGCAGCATGAACACAAAGAACGCCACCATCGCCACGATGATGATGAACGACGTGCCGCATCGGGGATGGCGCGGGCTGTACTTCTGGATCGATACGACATCGAGCGGGTCGCCGTTCTCGTAGGCGTGGATCGTCTTGTGTTCGGCGCCGTGATACTGGAACACCCGCTGGATCTCGGAGCTACGGCCGATCAGCCAGATATAGCCCACGACGAGCGCGATACGGATGAGTCCATCGATGACCACGAAGGCAAAGCTCGAGTGGTCGAAGAAGCCCTTCAGGAAATTGGCCGACAGGACGGGTACGAGGATGAACAGGCCGATCGCGAGAACGACGGCGATCGCCATCGTCCAGATCACCTGCGTTCGTGTGATCTCCTCTTCTTCATCTCCCGCCTTCTCAGCGGACCAGGAGAGCGCTCTGAAGCCGAGCGAGAGGGACTCGATGAGAACGAAGATTCCGCGAATGAACGGCCACTTCGCAGCCTTCGAACGGCTCGTCGCCGCTGGCAGTTCGCTGCTCTTCGCCTCGATGACCCCATCGGGTCGACGCACGGCAACGGCCCACGCATCGGGGGCGCGCATCATCACACCTTCGATGACGGCTTGTCCGCCGACGCTAGCGCCCGGAGGGCGGCTCAATCAGGACTCCTCGTCGGAGGAATCGCCCTTCTCGGCGGCGGTGATTCCGGTGTCGATTCCGGCCTTCGCGTAGCGCTTGCGGAAGCGCTCGACGCGACCACCGGAGTCGACCATGCGCTGCTTCCCGGTGTAGAAGGGATGGCACTGGTCACAGAGCTCAACGTGGAGCTCGGCTTCGGTTGATCGAGTGACAAAGGTGTTGCCACAAGAGCACGTGACGGTGCTCTCGACATATTCTGGGTGGATACCGGTCTTCACGGTTTCGTCTCCTGATCCTGCTTCGTTCGGAACTGTAGCGGTCCGCTCACTGACTCGATTTGGCGACGCTGTCGAGGAACTCGCCGTTCGACTTCGTCGACTTCAATCGATCGATCAGCAGCTCGAGGGCGGCCCCCGGCTCGAGCGCCATGAGCACCCTACGGAGTTTCCAGACCTCGACCAGCTCGGAGCGTTCGAAGAGGAGCTCCTCGCGACGTGTACCGGATGCTTCGATGTCGATGGCCGGGTAGATACGCTTGTCGGCGAGCTTCCGGTCGAGGCGGAGCTCCATGTTGCCGGTGCCCTTGAACTCTTCGAAGATGACCTCGTCCATTCGCGAACCGGTCTCAACGAGGGCAGTTGCGAGAATCGTGAGGCTTCCGCCCTCTTCGATATTGCGAGCCGCACCGAAGAACCGCTTCGGCGGGTAGAGAGCGGTCGAGTCCACACCACCTGAGAGGATCCTGCCGGAAGCAGGGGTCGCCAGGTTATGAGCTCTCGCCAGTCGCGTGATCGAGTCGAGGAGCACGACGACGTCCTCTCCCTGCTCCACGAGGCGCTTCGCCCGCTCAATGGCGAGTTCTGACACCTGCGTGTGCTCCTCAGCTGGTCGATCGAAGGTGGAGTAGATGACCTCACCCTTGACCGAACGCTGCATCTCCGTGACTTCTTCCGGACGTTCGTCGACGAGGACGACCATCAGGTGACATTCGGGGTTGTTCTCGGCAATCGAGGCGGCCACATCCTGAAGCACCGTCGTCTTGCCGGCCTTGGGCGGCGAGACAATGAGTCCCCGCTGGCCCTTGCCGATCGGAGCGATCAGGTCGATGATCCGAGCCATGATGTCGTCGGGCTTGCCCTCGATCTCGAGGCGGAGGCGGACGTCGGGGAACAGCGGCGTGAGCTTGTTGAACTGCGGCCGCTTCATGGCCTCTTCGGGATCTCCGCCGTTGACCTCGATGGCACGAACGAGGGCCGGGAACTTCTCTTTGCCGCGGGCCGGCCGGACCGGACCGGAGACGGTGTCACCCTTGCGGAGCTTCTGCTTGCGCACGACGTTGGCCGGGACGTACGCGTCCATGTCGCCGGGGAGGTACCCGGACGAGCGGAGGAATCCGTACCCCTCGGGGAGGATGTCGAGGATTCCCTCGCGGGTTTCGAGGGCGGATTCGTCGATCGGTTCACGCTGCTGCTGCGAGCGATTCCTGCGGTTACGGCGCCGGCGGCCTTGACCCTCTTGTCCGTCCCCGTCCTGGGAGTCTCTGCGCTGTCCGTTGTCACCGCGCGGAGTTGCGGTGGCGGGTGCTTCGGTCGTCGCTTCGGCCTCGGGGACCATCGCAGCGTCGAACTTCTTGGAGTCGAGAATCGCAGCGATGAGCTTCGACTTCTGCAGGCCGTCCGGATCTACCTCGACCTTGCCGGCCATGGACCGGAGGTCGTCGAGACCGAGTTCCTGGAGCCTTGCTCTCGTGGTGCTCATGTGTGTTGTTGCCCCTTTTCAGGACGAAGGGTCAAACGACCCGGAGATTGGCGACCTCGGACAACACGACGGTGATCCGGGTCTTCCTGGAATGCTCCCTCGTACGGCACGCGACACGCGGTCGAGAAGGAGTGGATGGAGCGATTGTAACGGTATTCGCGCTTAGTTCAAGCAGATATGCCAGAAGCGAGACCTGAGACTCGAGACGAGAGGCTTGAGACACGAGACCGAGGGAAGGGTCGGGTCTCGGGTCTTGTGTCTCGGATCTCGGGTCTGTCCTCGACTACCAGCCCAGGATCTCGAGGACCGCATCGAGCCTCGGCGTCACGGGGCCCGGGAGGTCGGCTTCGATCACGGCGGTCTCGGGATCCTTCAGACCATGGCCGGTGAGGGTGCACACGATGGGGCCGTCCGGCAGTTCGTCGCGATACTTCAGGATCCCTGCAACGCCGGCAGCTGAGGCAGGCTCGCAGAACACTCCTTCGCGGGTGGCCAGGAATCGGTAGGCGGCGAGGATCTCATCATCGGTGACAGCCTCGATTCGTCCGCCGGATTCGTCTCGGGCCGCGACGGCTCCATCCCACGAGGCCGGGTTGCCGATTCGGATCGCCGTCGCAATCGTCTCGGGTTCGTCCACGATTTCTCCGTACACGATCGGCGCGGCGCCGGCCGCTTGGAATCCCCACATCAAGGGAGCCTCATCAACATCGGTGTATCCCTGCCAATAGGCGGTGATGTTCCCCGCGTTCCCGACAGGGAGTGCATGAACCGACGGCGCAGCGCCGAGAGTGTCCACGATCTCCCACGCGGCCGTCTTCTGGCCGGCGATTCGATACGGATTGATGGAGTTGACGAGCGCAACGTCGTGGCTTCCGGTCAACTCCAGGACGATCGCAAGAGCATCGTCGAAGCTCCCGTCAATGGGAACAATCGTCGCGCCGTGCACGATCGCCTGAGCCAACTTCCCGCGGGCGATCTTGCCGGACGGGATGATCACGATGGACGTGATGCCTGCGCGCTGCGCGTATGCAGCCGCCGACGCCGAGGTGTTCCCGGTCGACGCACACGCCACGGCACGGGCTCCATCCTCTACTGCCTTCGACACCGCCAGGGTCATTCCGCGGTCCTTGAACGACCCGGTCGGATTGAGGCCCTCGAACTTGAGAAACACCTTCCGCTGCACGGCCTTCGAGAGTGCCGGCGCCGGAATGAGCGGCGTGTCGCCTTCGAGGAGGGTCACGACGGGCGTGTCCGGTCCCACCGGGAGGCGATCCCGATAGGCCTCGATGATGCCTTTGCGGCTCATGCCTCCTCGCTCTCAACTCGGATCACCGACGCCACATTGCGCAGGGCATCGACCTCGCGGAGATACCGCACCGCTTCACGCTGGGCGGATTCGCGAGCGCTGTGCGTAACGATCAACAGCAGAGCCTCGCTCCCCTCCCCCTCCTGCCACACCGACTTGATTGACACGCCGGCATTGCCGAACGCTCCCGCGATTTGCGCCAGCACACCAGGACGGTCGTCGACTTCAAGGCGCATGTACCACTTGGTCGGGACATCACCGAACGGAATCTGATCGCCCGGCGAGAACCGGATCCTGGGCGCAACTTGTGCACCTGCGAGCGTCTCGCGGGCTGCGTCGATGATGTCGCCGAGAACTGCGGTGGCAGTGGGAGCGCCACCGGCGCCGGGTCCGGAGAAGAGGAGTTCGCCCACGGAAGGCCCCTCGATGAAGATCGCGTTGGTCGCTCCACGGATCGACGCGAGCGGATGATTGAGCGGGATCATCACCGGATGCACCCGGGCAGATACCCCTTCTCCGATCCGTTCGGCGATCCCGATGAGCTTCACGGCATATCCGAAATCGGCGGCAAATGCCATGTCCACGGGAGAGAGAGAATCGATGCCCTCGTGGTAGACATCGTCGAGACCAACCCATGTGCCGAACGCCAGCGAGGCCAGGATCGCTGCCTTCGCTGCGGCGTCGGCACCCGAGACGTCAGCGGTGGGATCGGGTTCGGCGTATCCCAATTCCTGCGCTTCAGCGAGCGCGTCGCCGTAGTCGGCATTGTCTTCCGCCATCCGGGTCAGGATGAAGTTGGTGGTGCCGTTCACGATGCCGAGGACTCGCTCCACCGGCTCCCCGGCCAGTGTCTCCGACAGGGGCCGGATGATCGGGATCCCTCCGCCGACGGCCGCTTCGAACAAGAACGCCACACCAGAGCGCTCGGCCGCTGCGATCAGTTCGGGCCCACGAGATGCGACCAGTTCCTTGTTGGCCGTGACGACGGGCTTTCCCGCCTCGAGGGCAGCGAGCACGAGATCGCCGGCGAGGTCGCGGCCACCCATCAACTCCACGACGAGATCGATATCTGGGTCGTCGATGACGCTCATCCGGTCGTCGGTGAGGACGCCGTCGGTGACGGTGAAGTCTCTTGGTTTGTCGAGATCCCGAACCGCGACTCGCTTCACCCGGAGATCGAGCCCTGTTTTTGCGGCTATTGCGGCATGTTCATCGACGAGGCGTGCGACGAGCGTCCCTCCAACGGTTCCCGCTCCGAGAACACCGATGCCAATTGTTGAGTGCATAGGGCAAACGATAGACCGACGGGTGTGTTCAGACGTCTCGAAGGACGAGGTCCTCGTAGGCCTCTCGCCGGACCACCTCGCGCGCCATGCCGTCGCGGACGAAAACAACGGGCGGACGGCGAATCATGTTGTAGTTGCTGCCCATCGAATGCCCATACGCGCCGGTCACCGGCGTCGCAAGCACATCCCCGACAGCGAGGTCCTCGGGTACGTCGGCCTCTGCCACGATGACATCGCCCGACTCGCAGTGTTTGCCGACGATCCGCACCTTCATCGGCCGATCGGCATCGGTCGCTCTCGGGAGGAACGCTTCGTATCCGCTTCCGTACAGGCTCGGACGCGGGTTGTCGCTCATGCCGCCATCAACCGCCACGTACGTTCGTATGCCGGGGATGTCCTTGATCGTGCCCACGGTGTAGAGCGTCACCGCTGCACCCGCGACGATCGACCGTCCGGGTTCGGCGGTCACGCGAGAGTCGATTCCCGCGTCGCGACATGCCCGAACCACGATATCCGCCCACTCCGTGATCGAAGGAGCCTCCTCACCGGTCACATACGCAACACCGAGGCCCCCGCCGATCGAGAACTCGGGGAGATCGAGCGGTACGACGAACCCGGCGAGCACATCAACTGCCCGTCGATACGAGTCCGCGTCGAATACCTGGCTGCCGATGTGTGCGTGGACACCTTCGAGGGTCATCGCGGTTGACGCTTCGATTCGCGCCACTGCTGCGGAGGCTTCGCCCGACGTCAGGCCGAATCCGAATTTCGTGTCGGCGATACCCGTCTGGAGGTACTCATGCGTGTGCGCTTCGATCCCGGGAGTGAGTCGCACGAGAACCCTCGGCGGCGGAGCACCGGCTTCAACAAGCGCCTCGATTCGGTCGATCTCAACGAATGAATCGATCACGATCTGCCCCACGCCGGCGTCGAGCGCCGCCGCGAGTTCGCCGACCGACTTGTTGTTTCCGTGAAGAACCAGCCGGTCGGCGGGGACCCCGGCGTTGAGAGCCACGAAGAGTTCACCGCCCGTCGCAACGTCGAGCCGCATTCGCTCCTCGTACGCCAGCTTGGCCATCGCCGTCGTCATGAACGCCTTCGTGGCGTACGCGACACCTTCACCGAACGCTGAGACCGCCTCGCGACACCGGGACCGCATCTGCTCTTCGTCGTACACGAACAGCGGCGTTTCAAACCGAGCTGCCAACTCGAGAACGTCCATCCCCCCGATGAACAACCGCCCACCAACGATCTCAGAGTTGTCGGGGAGAAGAGAACGGGGGATGGGGGTCATAGGCGGGGCTCGCGAAGATCCGGATAGCCAACACCAGACGCCAGACACGAGACAAGAGACACGAGACAGCGTCGCTGCGCGGGTCTCGGGTCTCGAGTCTCAGGTCTCGAGTCTCTTGTCTCCATCACATTCTTTCTGGGACTTCTATGCCGAGCGTATCGAGGAGGAGGGCGAGGGTGTGACGCGTGAGATCAACGAGCGATAGCCAGGAAGCCTGGCGGGCTGGATCCTCCTCGCGCAGGATGTGACACGCCTCATAGAACCGGTTGAAGTCGGTTGCCAGCTCGTACGCGTACTCGGTGAGCACATTCGGAGCCCGAACCTCCACCGCTCGCTCGATCACCTCGGGCAGCAGCAGAAGCCGCAGGATCAGGTCTCGCTCCTGCTTCACCGTCGGGGGGATGATCATGCCCGGTTCGAGACCGAGTTCGGCCGCGCGCCGCAGAATCGACGTGGTCCGCACCGCTCCGTACTGCAGATACGGGCCGGTCTTCCCCTCAAATGACGTGAAGCGGTCAAGATCGAAGCTGTAGTTCGACGTCCGATGATTTGAGAGGTCGCCGAACTTGAGAGCCCCGAGTCCGACCTGCCTGGCAATCCGCGCTCGCTCTTCTGCTGGATAGTCCTGGGCGATCGCTGCCTCGTCGAGCCGTTTCCGAGCCGCGTCGGTCACGAGATTCATGAGGTCCGTGAGGCGGAGGATCCCGCCTTCCCTCGTCTTGAATGGTTTCCCATCCGGTCCGTTGACGGTTCCGAACGCGATGTGTTCGAGTCCGACGTCGTCCGCAGCAAGACCGGACATCCGGGCAACCCTGAAGACCTGTTCGAAATGCAGGCCCTGCCGGGCATCAACGACGTAGAGCACGAGGTCATAGCCCTCTTCCACCCTCTGCTCGAGGGTCGCCAGATCCGTCGTGGAGTAGAGGTATGAGCCGTCGGAACGGGTCAACAGGAGCGGCGGCATCTCCTTCTTGTCATCCGGCTGTTCGACGTGGACGATCAGCGCCCCCTCCGACTCGCTAGCGAGATCATCGGCACTCATCAGCCGGTCGACGAGCGGAGCGAGTCGATCATGCACCGTGCTCTCACCCCGCCACAGATCGAACTCGATGCCGAGATCTTCGAAGTCCTTCTTCTGTTCGGCGACCGAGACATCGTGATAGTGCCGCCACAGCGCCAAGTACCCCGGCCGACCGTTCTGCAGGTCGAACGTGGCCTGACGTGCGCGCTCAGCTTCATCGGGGTCGTCCTTGCACCGCTGGACGACGACCGGGTACATCTCGGACAGATCGTCGAGCGTGACCGGCGACTCGTCGGGGTACGGACCGGTGAAGGCCGCGTCGAAGTAGGGAAGGTCGGGTTGGCGGCGCTCCAGTTCGATGATCAGCTGGCCAATCGGCATACCCCAGTCACCCATATGAATGTCGCCCACGACCTCGTGGCCTGCAACACGGAAGAGCCGCTTGAGGCTCTCACCAATGATCGAGGCGCGGAGATGCCCCACATGCATCGACTTCGACATGTTCGGACCGCCGTAGTCGACGATCACCTTGCGGCGAGGTTCCGGTGCGGCGATGCCGCTGCGCTCATCGTCCTCCATCATCTGCGCGTAGCGGGCGAGGTACTCGTCGGTGACGATGATGTTGATGAAGCCGGGACCGGCGATGTCGAGCGACGCGAATGCTGACCGATCGCCGAGGCGGTCGATCACCGACTGCGCCAACTCTCGCGGATTCTTGCCGATCTGCTTCGCAGCAGCGAGGGCGCCATTGCATTGGTACTGCGCTAGTTCCGGACGTTGCGATGGAACGACCAGGCCGGCCGACCGGTCCACCCCCGCGGCGTCGAACGCGTCACCGAAGAGTTCGGAGAGGTCTGAGAGAAGGGACATAGGGAGAATCCACCTAGGGGGGTTGTGAGGACCCGGAGGTTACAATCGTTTCAGCGCCCCAGTAGCTCAGGGGATAGAGCGCCGGCCTCCGGAGCCGGGAGCGCAGGTTCGATTCCTGCCTGGGGCACCAGACCGCCGTCCGTTTCCTCACCCCCCGATCCCTTCTCGGGATCGGGATCCGCACCAAACGTTCGACATCTCCCCTTGCCTCCCAATAGGTCAACCCCGTGCCGGATGTCAACGTCCGGATGCCCCCACCAGACGGAGCGAGGGTTCGATTCCTGCCTGGGGCACCGTTTCGCACTACGTGCGAAGTAGTCCGTCCCCTCTTCGGGACTTGTTGCGAACGGCTAGTCGCCGATTTGGTGTGTCACCCTGACTGTGACCCATTCAATCCGATTCCTCCCCCTCCTTCGGATTCCTCCCCTCAGGGGGAGGTGGCGCCGCCAGGCGGCGGAGGGGGTCAAGCGGTTCCACGACCCACGAAGACCCGCCGCGCCTGAACGGCTCTCGCACTGGAACGCTTTGACCCCCTCCGTCAGCGGCTCCGCCCGGGTTTTGGACATGATCCGACACAGGGAACCGTTGCGTCGCGTACGGGGAGGCTCCGCCGCTGCCACCTCCCCCTGAGGGTGAGGAATCGGACCGAACCCTGCGCGGTGCCAACCGAAGCCTCCACGTTGCCACCGACCAACCGTGGATTGAATCTGCGCAGTGGAGGCGAAGGCTCCAAGCCGCGCTCCGAATCTGCGAGTTGATGGGACACAGTTAGGGGCTATTTCCCCTAAATCGGATCGCCTGTCCTTTGGCAGCAAGGGTTTCCGGACTCCTGACTTGTGAAGGAATTCACATCCGAGTGTGCGATTCCTAGCATTGCGTGGAAGTACGGAAGCGAGTCAACGTGCAGCTCACGAGCGGCGATGATCGGCGACCAGCCACTCGCTGGAGCCAGCTGGTTGAGACGCGTCCATGACGGACGCCGACACACCTCCGCCAGCTGATTCCGCGCCGCCGGAACCACCCGAGGAACGAGGCAGGCGCGACTGGGTGATCGGCCTTCTTGCCATCATTCTCCTCGTAGCCGGACCCATCGTCATCTTCGTCGGTATCCGCAACTCGGTCGAGGCCGCGAATGCCGACAACGCGTGGTCCGGTGTGCCGACAACGGTCCCGCACACGGACCATTCACTCCTCATGACCGGCCCATACGAGACCGGCTCCGAGGTCACAGAAGGTTGCCTCGAGTGCCATGCGGAGGCGGGCGAACAGATGCTCCAGAGCGAGCACTGGTTGTGGGAGAACCCACCGGTCTCGCTGCCCGGACGCGACGAACCGGTCGCCCTCGGGAAGAAGAACTCCCTCAACAACTTCTGCACGGGCATCCAGGGCAACGAGCAGCAATGCACGACGTGCCACGCCGGGTACGGCTGGGAGGACGAGACCTTCGACTTCACGGACGAGACGAGGATCGACTGCCTCGTCTGTCACGACCAATCCGGGCAGTATGGCAAAACAGACTGGGGATACCCGGCCGAAGCGACCGATCTCGTACTCGCTGCGGGGAGCGTCGGTCGTCCAACGCGCACGAACTGCGGCTCGTGCCACAGCACCGGCGGCGGTGGCAACGGTGTGAAACACGGCGACCTCGACAACACCCTCAACTACCCGAACGAGACCATCGACTTCCACATGGGCGTCCTGGACATTCAGTGCGTCGACTGCCACACGACCACCGACCACCAGATCGCGGGTACATCCACATCGGTGAAGCTCATCGACGACAACCCGGTGTCGTGCACCGATTGTCACAACTCGCTCCCCCACGAGGATGACCGCCTCAACAGCCACACCGACCGAGTCGCCTGCGAAACGTGCCACATCCCGGAATACGCCGTCAAGGATCCGACCAAACTCTGGTGGGACTGGTCGACCGCAGGTCAGGACGGCATCTCCGACGATCCGCACGAGTACCTCAAGATCAAGGGCAGCTTTGTCTACGGCACGCAACTCATCCCTGAGTACTACTGGTTCGACGGCACAGCGGAACGCTACTTGCTTGGAGATCCGATCGACCCCGAGGGCATCACGATCCTCAACGACCCGAACGGAGGCGTCGACGATCCGGTCGCCAAGATCTACCCGTTCAAGATTCATCGCGGCCTTCAGCCATACGACGCCGTCCACAACTACTTCATCCAGCCGAATCTCGTGGGCGACGAGGGGTATTGGACGATCTTCGACTGGGATATCGCGCTGCAGAACGGCGCCGACGACACCGGCTTCGACTTCAGCGGTGAGTACGGGTTCGCGCGGAGCGACATGTACTGGCCGCTCGAGCACATGGTTGCCCCCGCCGGCGAGGCACTCCAATGCACGGCGTGCCACTCGGACGCCGGTCGTCTCGACTGGAAGGCTCTCGGTTACGACGCCGATCCGATGGACACCGCAGGCCAGCGAACTACCGACGGAAGTGACCGATGAGACGCCGGCGATTCGCGGTGGTGCTCGGGGTGGCCGCCCTGTTCGCCGCTACGTTCCTCGGCGCCGCCGTTGACCCGTCGGCTGCGTCAACAAGCGACGAGACGGACGGCGGGCTCGTGATCCCGCCCGGTGGCGGAGTGGTTCCACCGGAGGAGGTCCAGGATCTCGTCAACCCTCCCCCACCCCCGGAACCCACGGGCAGCACAATGCACCCCACATTCGCGTTGCTCGATAGCGAGGCGACCAACGTGCTGTCGAGCGGCAGACCCGTCTCCACGCTCACAACGTGCGGGCAATGCCATGACTCGAAGTTCATCGTTGAGCACAACTACCACGCCACAGTCGGCCTTGACAGCCTGACCGATCCCGGCACCGCCGCATCAGGACGGGCCTGGGACATCTCCAACGGGTGGTTTGGGCGATGGAACCCCATTACGTACCGCTACCTGACTCCCGAGGGTGACGGCACCCTCGACCTCAGCACACCAGAGTGGATCATGACCCTCGGTGCGCGCCACGCAGGAAGCGGACCTGCGACAACGTCGCGCGAAGGTTCCGCGCTTGCGAACCTGGCACCGGACGTCACGGACCCTGAAACGAACCTTCTCATGAACGACGGCGACACCGTCGTCGCGTGGGACTGGCAGAACTCCGGCGTCGAGGAAATCAACTGCTTCCTCTGCCATGTGCCGGTATCGGACAACGATGCTCGTATCGCCGAACTCCAAGCCGGGCGGTTCGAATGGGCCAACACCGCAACACTCGCGGCGACGAGCGCCGTCGAACAGACGGCCGATGGCTGGGCTTGGAACCCCGGAGCGTTCACGGAATCCGGGAGGGTCGACAACGAACACCTCCCGATCGGCAAGTCCACCAACGACAACTGTGGCCAATGCCACGGCACCGTGCACATGAGCGTCGACCCAATCGATGGACAGACACTGCTCAACGGTTGGGAGACCTACACCACCGGTCAGGTCTTCTCAGACCAGCGCCTCTCGACATCGGGCCTGAATCTCCCCGACAAGGACGACCTGAGTCGGGCCTGGGACATCCACGCCGAACGCGGCCTGGATTGCATCAGTTGCCACTCATCGATCAACAACAGCGCCCAGGTTGCCGAGGATGCCGCGAGCAAGCCGACACATCTGCTCTACGACCCGCGACGACCGAATCTCGACGAATACCTCAGTCGGCCGATCCACGAACTCGCGAAAGGCGACACCGCTCAGGGTACGGTCGCTCCCGAGTACGACGGCACGATGCGAACGTGCAGCGGCTGCCACGACCCCTCCGAGTCCCACGAATGGCTGCCCTATCAGGACCGCCACATGCAGGTGGTGGCGTGTGAAACATGCCACATCCCGACAGCGAACGCTCCGGCGGCTGAGCAGTACGACTGGACCGTGATCCACACCGACGGCACTCCGCGCACACAGATCCGCGGCGCCGACGGACCGATCGAGAACGCCGCCACCATGATCGATGGTTTCGACCCGGTGATCCTGCTGCGGTCCGACAACGCCGGGGAGATCAGCCTCTCGCCCTACAACCTCGTTGGATCCTGGTATTGGGCGCACGGGAGCGGGGATGCCGAGCGGCCCGTGCGATCCGCCGATCTGGAAGCGGCCTACCTCGACGGTGAAGGCGGCTACGACGCTGCAATCGTCGCCGCCTTCGACACAGATGGCGACGGCACCATCTCCGAAACCGAACTGGCGATCGATACCGATGAGAAGCGGTCGGTTGTTGCCTCGCGCCTCGAATCCCTCTCCCTCTCAAACCCGCACATCATCGGAGAGGTCCAGGCCTACAGCGTCGCCCACGGTGTGGTCGGCAGCGATTGGGCGATCAAGGACTGTCAGGTCTGCCATTCGAGCAACTCGAGGCTCAGCGCCGGAATGCAGCTCGGCACGTACGTACCGGGCGGGGTCCTCCCCGCGTTCGTCGCAGACACCAACACCGAATCAACCGGAGTCATGACGATCACCGAGGACGGGTCGCTGGTCTACCTTCCCGAGACCACGTCTGGCGAAATCGAAGTGCTCGGCAGCGATACCGCCGGCTGGTCCGACTGGGTCGGACTTGCTGTGCTGCTCATGGTCCTCGTCGGCATCATCATCCACAGCTTCTTCCGATACTGCGCGCGCCGCTGCTGGAACCGCGGCGCCACCGTCAAACAGCCCGCCACCGCAGAGGTCTACATCTACACGAAGTACGAGCGGTTCTGGCACTGGATGCAGGCGATCGTGATCGGCGTTCTGATTGTGACCGGAATCGTCATCCACTGGCCGACCAACGCCACAACGTTCAGCTGGATGATCGTCGCACACAACGTGACCGCGGTCATCCTCGTCATCAACGCACTCGTGGCCCTGGTCGACTCCATCGCCACCGGTTCGGTAAAGCGGTTTATCCCCCACCCCCAGGGATTCTTCAGCCAGGCGATCGACCAGACCGTGTACTACGCAAAGGGCATCTTCCTGGGTGAACCGCATCCCCATGAGAAGCGTGTCGGCGCACGCCTGAACCCACTCCAGCAAGCCACCTACCTCGTGATCCTCAACATCCTGCTGCCCGGTCAGGTGATCACCGGCATTCTCATCTGGGGAGCACAGCGGTGGCCCGGCTTCACGTCTCGTCTGGGCGGCCTGGGGTTCCTCCTCCCGGTTCACAACCTCATCGCCTGGCTCTTCGCCGCGTTCCTCATCCTTCACATCTACCTCACCACCACCGGCGTCACCCCGCTCGCGAGCATCAAGGGCATGGTGACCGGCTGGGAGGAAGTTGAAGTCTCATCGGTTGTGGAGGAGGTGAAGACCTGATGGCCATCAAGCCGGTCGGCCCGTCGGTCCGCAAAGGCAAGGCTCCCAACCCTCGCCCGTTCCCGAACCCGTATCTCGTCGGCGTTGGCCTGGGCGTCGTGCTCTTCATATCCGTCCTCATCACGGGAGATGGCCTCGGGGCATCCGGCGCCGTTCAGCGCATTTGGGCGTGGTTCGAGAACCTGGTCGCCCCCCAACACGTCGACACGAACATCTACCTCGTCAGGTATGCGGGGGGTGAGGCACAGCCACTCAACCACTGGATCGTGATGCTCGCGATCGGTGTCCTGATCGGCGGGTTCATCTCCGGCCTTGTCGGCAGACGCGTCTACACCGAGATCGTGAAAGGTCCTCGCATCTCGAACAACACTCGGCTTCTGTTCGCTCTCCTTGGCGGCTCGTTCGTTGGATTCGGAGCGCGGTTCGCCAGGGGCTGCACGTCGAGCCAGGGCCTCACAGGGTCCGCGCTCCTCTCGGTCGGGAGTTGGGTCTTCATGATGGCGTTCTTCGCAGGCGCGCTCGTTGCCGCACCGTTCTTCAGGAAGCTGTGGAACGACTGATGCCATTTCCACTCGACCTCCACGAACTGGGCACCCCCGTTACCTACACGATCTTCGTGTTCATCGGCATCGGGTTCGGATTCATGCTCGAGCAGGCCGGGTTTGGGCGCAGCACGAAACTCGCCGCACAGTTCTACTTCAAGGACTTCGCCATGTTCCGGGTCATGTTCACGGCGGTGATCACCGCCATGGTCCTGACCTTCGGAGCGGTCGGTATCGGCATCCTCGACTTCAGGAAGGTCTTCGTTCCCGGAACGTATCTGTGGCCGATCGCGATCGGAGGATTCATCCTCGGCGTCGGATTCCTCATCGGAGGCCTCTGTCCGGGAACGTCGATCGCGGGCGCCGCGACGCTCAAACTCGACGCCATGGTGTTCCTCGTCGGCGTCGTCCTCGGCGTTTTTGTCTTCGGTGAGACGGTCCCCTACTTCATGGGGTTCTGGACAGCCTCGGACTTCGGACGCCTCACACTTCCGGAGTGGCTGGGCATTCCCACCGGGGTCATCGTCCTGTTCATCGTCGTGTTCGCACTCCTGCTGTTCTGGGGTTCCGAAGTGCTCGAGAAGAAGCTCGACGGGACGGATCCCGCCGATGCCCCCAAGGGCCGCTACATCGGAGCCGGTGTGATTGTCCTCGTCGCTCTTGTTGTTCTGCTCCTCGGCGACCCGACGACCGGCGACTACTGGGATGCGGTGGCAGCCGACGAACAGGCGCGGATCGACAACCGTGACGTGCAGATCCACCCGGGTGAACTCCTCGGTCTGATGAACGACACATTTGTCAATCTCATCATGCTCGACGTACGCGACGAGCAGGACTACAACCAGTTCCACCTCAGGGCCGCGCGCCAGACCGACCCGACGCTCGACGCCGTCGAGGCAGCTGCACCCGACCTGATCGGACTCACACCGAGATCTGTCATCGTCGCGATGAGCAACGACGAGCGCGACGCAACCGAAGCATGGAAGACGCTCGTCGCCAACAACGTCATCAACGCGTACATCCTCGAAGGCGGGATCAACGAATGGCTCGAGGTCTTTGGAGAAGACGCCGATCCGAAACCGACCACCTATCCGGATCAGTTGGCATTCACGTTCACTGCAGCCCTCGGGGGTCGCTGTGTGGCCTCCGACCCCCACGCCGACGACTTCGAACTCATCTACGAGCCGAAAGTGGTGATCGCCGGCCCCGCAGCCGTAGTAGGCGG
>Ga0316197_10001185_pt1 | contig 18757 bp, 16 predicted proteins | sample OudBiesiAoxic_MG_FD_204939 | JGI IMG/M metagenome (GOLD analysis project Ga0316197, IMG submission 204939) | Coastal sediment microbial communities from Oude Bieten Haven, Netherlands - site A oxic | ecosystem: Environmental > Aquatic > Marine > Coastal > Sediment | place: Netherlands... | reverse complement strand
ATCGGTATCAATGGAACTTAAAAAAGATGACTCCTGTAGAATACAGGAATCACCTTTTGAATGCTTAAATACTGCCCCACTCTTTTTTATATGTCCTTGACAAAGGGTACAGTTTAAATTAATTTTTTATTTTAGTCACCCTTTTTTATATGATAAACTTAATTTAAACATTTATGAGATTTAATAGCAAAATTTTACTACTCATTCTATAAAAAAAATTATATTAGTTTTAGCATTTATACAAAACTTGCAACAGTTTCCAAATTTGGATAAAACGTCATGTTCTTTTCCCTGGAATTGCTTGTAGAAGAGATTTTGTATAAGGGTGTTTTGGATTATGATATAAATTTTTAGCACCATCAATCTCTATAATTTTTCCATCTTTCATGACGGCAATTCTATCACACATATAGTAAACTACATTTAGATCATGGGATATAAAAAGATAGGTCAGTCCCATTTTATTTTGAAGTTTTTTCATAAAATTTAATATCTGTGCTTGGACCGAGACATCTAATGCAGATACGGCTTCGTCGGCTATAACAAAATCTGGTTCACACATAAGGGCTGCAAGAATTGCGACTCTTTGTCTCTGTCCTCCTGAAAGTTCATGGGGATATTTATCTAAGAAGCTTTCATCAAAACCTGCTATTTCTAACATGTCTAAGATTTTTTTTCTTCTTTCATCCTTGGAATATAAATCATGGATTATAAGGGGTTCCATTAATATCCATCCTATGTTTTTTTTAGGATTTAAAGAATGGTAAGGGTCTTGAAAAATCATTTGAATATTTTTTCTCATGCTTTTAAGTTCTTTTCCTTTTAGTCCAATGATACTTTTGCCTTTATAGATTATCTCTCCCTCATCAATATTTAGTAACTTACTTATAAGGTTTCCTGTTGTAGATTTACCACACCCAGATTCTCCTACAAGACCAAATATTTCTCCTTTTTTTATCTCAAAAGAAATATTATCTACTGCTATTTTAGATTTTTTAGATTTGAAAAAATTGGAATTTCCAAAACTTTTTTTTAAATTTTTTATTTCAAGTATATTTTCCATTATTTCCACCTATACATATAGACATCTAACTAGATGTCCATTCTTTTTTTCTAAAAGTTCTGGTAAAATTTCATGACACTTGTCCTTTGCCATGGGGCACCGAGGAGCAAAAGGGCAACCATTTTTTCTCTCTGATAAAGTTGGAACTCTTCCTGGAATGGAATAAAGATCTTTTCCCTTGTGTAATGGGTTTGGTATTGCATCTAAAAGACATTTAGTATATGGATGTTTTGCATCTTTTAACTTGTCTATTACTTCTACAATGTGACCAGCATACATTATTGCTATTCGATGGCAAAGATCTCCTACTAAATCTAAGTCATGGGAGATAAAAAGAAGTGAATGATCCTTTTTATTGTTGAGCTTTTTTAATAGATCTATAATTTGAGTCTGTGTACTTACATCTAGAGCTGTTGTGGGTTCATCAGCTATTATTAATTGAGGTTCACATGCTATAGCCATGGCAATAACTATCCTTTGTCTCTGCCCTCCTGAAAGTTCATGAGGGAATTTTTTATATGTATCTTCTAAGTCTTTTAAATTTACTTCATTCATCAATTCTAAAGTTTTTTCTTTTCTCTCTTTTTTAGATAGTGATGTATGGATTTTTAAGGTTTCACCTATTTGTTTACCTACTCTATGGAGAGGGTTTAAGGCTGTTAGAGGTTCTTGAAAAATCATGGAAATTTCTCGACCTCTAAGACTAGCCATCTCTTTTGCCGAAAGATTTAAAAGGTTTTTACCTAAAAAATTAATCTCCCCACTAAAACTTGCATTTTTTCTTAAAAGTCTCATAATAGCAAGAGATGTAAGACTTTTTCCACATCCAGATTCTCCTACTAATCCCATAATTTCACCCTTTTTTACACCAAAAGAAAGGTTATTAACTGCCTGTAGTTTTGTTTTTTCATTAAAATATATATTTAAATTTTTAATTTCAATAGTCATATTTTCTCCTACCTTTCTTGATATCCTCTTAAAAAATCTCCCAGCATATTGAGTGCTAATACAGTTAAACTAATCATTATTCCTGGGGCCAGTGTGTACCAAGGAGCTATCATAAAATACATCTGTGATTCACTTAACATCCTTCCCCAGCTAGGATTAGGAGCCTGTACTCCAAGACCTAAGTAACTAAGAGCTGCTTCGGCTAAAATAGCATTTGAAAAACTCATAGTTGCAGCTACTATTATAGGTGATAGTACGTTAGGTAAGATATGGTGGTATATAATTCTAAAATTAGAAGCTCCCCTTACTCGGGCAGCCTTGATATATTCCAATTCTTTTTCTCGTAGAAATCCACTCCTAGTTATCCTAGCAAATGTAGGTATTGACATTATTCCAATGGCTACCATTGTATTTTGTATTCCTACTCCAAATACTGAGATAAACATAAGGGCAAATAAAATACCAGGGAAAGCCATCATGGCATCTGTTATTCTCATTATAAATTCATCTGTTTTGCCACCAAAATATCCAGAGATTGCTCCCAAGAATACTCCTGCAACACTACCTATACCAACAGAGATTATTCCCACTAAAAAAGCTGTTTGAGATCCCTTCATGAGTCTACTCAAGATATCCCTTCCAAAATTATCAGTACCCAAAAGGTAGGGAAAATTAGGAGGGGAAAGTTTTAGTTTGGTATTTATTTCAGTAACTGAGTGGGGCAGATAGAAAAAACTGACTCCTGTAATAAGTAGAAGGAATATTAGTATTCCTCCACCTATTATCAAATTATGATCTTTGACTTTTATATTCATCACATTCTCCTAAATAGATATTCTTGGGTCTATAATTCTATATAATATATCGATTAAAAAATTTATGATTACCACTACTGAAGCTATATAGGTTATGATAGCTTGAACTAATGGTATATCTCTTGTGGTAACACCATTAATTAGGAGGGTTCCAATCCCTGGCAAATTAAATACTTGCTCAACTATTATGGCTCCTCCTAATATCCCTGCTGTCAACATACCAATTACAGTGATTGTTGGGATCAGAGCATTTTGAAGGATATGAAATATATATATTTTATTCATGGAAAGTCCTTTACTGTATGCTGTTCTCACATAGTCTTTTTCTTCCTCTTCTAATATTATGTTTTTCATATGCCTTGCTACAACTGAAATTCTAGATATAGCCAGAGCAAGGGCAGGTAGAGTTAGTATCCCAATATGAGCCATAGGATCATCTCCAAAGGAAACATATTTTAATGAAAAAAACTTAAATATTATCCCAAATACAATTAAAAATATTATTCCCAACCAAAATTCAGGAATTGCAAGACCAGCTTGAGAAAATATAGAAAGACAAGCTCCAAATTTAGTGTCATTATACTTGGCATTTAAAATCCCAAGTGGTATCCCTATGGCTACTGCAATGAGGATAGCATAAATTCCTAAACTCAATGTAACGGATATTCTTTCTCCTATAAGTTCTTTTATTGGTCTTGAAAATCTTATAGATTCTCCTAGATCCCCCTTTAGGATGTTTTTTGCCCAGAAAATGTACTGGGTAGATGCTGGTTGATCTAACATAAGTTCTATTCTCAGTGTGTCAATTTGTTCTTGACTAGCCTCTATTCCTAATTTTGAAAGGGCAGGATCACCAGGTATTATTTGAAATACTGAAAAAGATATTATAGAAACAAGAAACAATGTGAATATCATTATACTAATTCTTTTAATAAAATAAATCATGTTTTCTCCTATTTTACGAAATAAAGAGTGGAGATATCCTGAACATAAATAGGATAAGGAGTATATCCTCTAAGATCTTTATTTGTTGCAATTATTCCTGCTGGTGCCATTATGAATACTACAGGGATATCTTTTGCTAGTATCATTTGAGCTTTTTTATATAATTCGATCTTTATTTTTTCATCTGTAGTTTGGGTAATCTCTTTCATAACTGTATCGTATTCTTTAGACTCATAGTTCATAAAATTTCTACGGTGACTACTGATATAACGATTTAATATGTCGTAGGGCTCGATTTTTCCATCCAATGCAATTACTGTACCTTCATACTTTCTACCTGCATAGATTTCTTTTAACCAAGTTCCCCATTCTACTTCTACTAAATTAGCTTTAATTCCTACTTTTTTTAGTTGTTCAGAGATAATTACCCCTGTATCAGCATGAAATCGGTAGTTTGTAGGAAGACTTAGAGTAAACTCAAATCCATTTTCATATCCAGCTTCTTTTAATAACTTCTTAGCTTTTTCTATATTGTGTGTGTATATTCCCTCTGTTTCTATATTATAATAATTTTTCATAACTGGACTCATATTAGTTCCAATAGACTTTCCTAGACCTGCATCTAGTGTATCGATGATTTCCTGAGAATTCATTGCATAGGCTATAGCTTGTCTAATTCTTATATCATCAAATGGTTTCACCTTATTATTTAAAGATAAGATCTGCATAAGGTTTTGTTTAGTCACGATTATATTATTTGTGTTTTCTAAAGTGGAAATATGAGTAGATCCTAGACGTGGATAAAGGTCTATCTCTCCTCTTTGAAGGGAAAGAATTGAACTCTGTTCGTCCTTAATAATAGAAAATTCTACTTTATCAATAGTTGGAACTCCTGTCATCCAATAATCTTTAAATTTTTCCATAACAAGTTTTTGTCCTGGTAGATATTCTATGAATTTAAATGGTCCTGTTCCAATAGGTGACTTCTCAATATCTACTACATCTCTTGAGATAATAGCAGTTGTGAATTTACTTAGAATGGTTCCATCTACTTTATTTAGCTCTATTGCAACAGTTTTATTGTCTATTTTTCTTATTTCTTTTATATTTTTAGCCAAATCTCTTACTACTGAATTTCCTGAAAAATCCCCACCAATTCTAGTCAGTGAAAATATAATATCTTCAACTTCAACATTTTTACCATTATGAAATTTAATTCCATCTCTCAACTTAAATGTGTACACTAGATTGTCTTTTGATATTTCAAAGGATTCTGCCACAGCAGGAATTAATTTCCCCTCATGGGTTGGTTTGAGTAAACCTTCAAAAACGTTAAACATGACTTCGTAAGTCCCTGCAGCCAATGCTTTGTGTGGATCTAAAAAATCCATATCCTGAGATATACGGACAATAAGTTCTCCTCCATCTACCTTAGTTTTTAGAGTGTTTTCATTGGATGATTTTTCTTCTTTTCCACAACCACTAACCATTAGCATTAATACTGCTAATAAACCTATTAATTTTTTCATAACTCCCCCTAAATGATATATTATTATTTCTTTACTAGTTAGTACCAATTAGTAAGGTACAAATTAGTAGTTTATTCTTCGAGAAACTCCTAGAAGGCTATTTTAAAAGGATGTTTTGTGTTTAATCCCTCTAACACTAGTGTTTATAAACATTTGACTAGGATTATATTTATCAAATAATCGTTTAATTTTTCTTTTTTTAGAAAGAATTCACTATATTTTGATAAGAAATATTCTGAAGTTTATTTATAATACTACTAACTAGTTTTAAAATCAAGGTTTTTTTGATTTTTCCACCAATATTTTTTAAAATAATATTTCTACTTAGATGGAATTTGAAAAAAAGCGATGTGAGGTTGTATCCGAATAAACATAATTTAGGTTCTTATAATTGATTAGATAATAAAAAAGAAGTTTTTCATATGAAAAACTCCTTTTAATAAATTTATTAAAATATCGAATGAGTACTAAGATATATTAAATTTTGTTACATTATGTATAATCCGAAATATCCTAAAACTCCTGAAGAGATGATAAGGATAACTGGATTAATTTTTTTCTTATAAGCTATTCCAAACATGAGGAGAGATATAATAACTGTTTTTATTTCTATCTTGTTTTCGATTATCCAAGTAGCACGAGCAATCATATATCCTGCATATAAAATTAAAGCTGTAGTCAAGGATTTCAAAACAAAGAAAATAGCTCTTTTATAGATATTTTCTTCCAATTGCTGTAGAACCTTAGCTAAAATTAGAATAACTATGATAGATGGAAGTGCAAGTGCCATTGTTGCTACAATGGCTCCTGGAATCCCTGCCACTTTATTTCCTACAAATGTTGCTGTATTCATAGCTATGGCACCAGGAGTCATTTGAGATATAGACAATACATTAAAAAATTCATCATATCCCATAAAACCATTTTTTTCTAATTCATTTTGTAGAAGAGGGATAGAAGCCAACCCTCCTCCAAAATTAAATAATCCTATCTTAAAATACATGGTAAATAATTTTAGAAGAGTCATAAAATAAGCCATCTATTTCACCTCCAAGATAGATTTAACTCTATTTGGAATCAAAAAAGTAGCTGTAGCTCCAAGCAGTGCCCCAAAGACAATCAGTGAAATAGGATTGATATCAAATATTAATAATAAAATAAATGCAATTATAAAGATAATATAACTTATCTTAGATATAAAACTTTTTCTGCATATTTTTAAAGTTGAACTTCCAATAAGACCTATAATACAAGCTCTGATCCCTAGGAAGACACTGTGAATGACTGGGTTATCAAAGGAATTTCCTAAAAAATTGTAAATTAATGTAATAATTATAAGTGAGGGTAATATAATCCCAAAAGAGGCTATAAAACCTCCTAATTTTCCAGCTTTTTTACTGCCTATAAATGTAGAGGCATTTATAGCTATGGTTCCAGGAGTCATCTGAGAGATTACAAACATCTCCATAAGTTCATCTTCTGTGATCCATTCTCTTTTTTCTACCAATTCTTTTTCTATGAGGGGTAACATTGCATATCCCCCTCCAAAGGTAAATAAACCTATTTTAAAAAAAGATATAAATAATTTCATCAACATAATTAAGCTCCTTTAAAAATCAAATCTATATCCTAATCCTAATGTAACTCTGCTATGATCTATATTCTCTTCTATATTATTATCTGTTTTAGCAGTATTTATTTGGTAAGCAAGTTCTACTATAAATTGTTCTATTTCAAATCCTCCACCTATGGCTCCATAAAATCCAACTGGATTTACTTTTTCATCTACACCTCTTAATCCGCTTTCAGTTCGATTAAAAGATAATCCAAGATTTGTTTTTAAAAATGGTTGAATAGTTCCATCAGTATTAAATTGATATTTTATCGAACCATACACTGGTATGGACGTGTATAAATCACTAGATTTCCCACTTAAATTTTTAGCCTTACCGTGTTTTTGATAACCTATTCCTAACCCCATATATGTATTAGGATAGATCTCTTTTAGTCCTTCAAAAACGATTTCATAACCTATTTTTGAATTTTCTCCTAAAAGTTCAGTTCCATTTTCTTTAACACTATTATATTTTCCATTGAAGTTGGCACCTATCCTACTCTCTATGATATTTCTACCTGCACCATAGGCTGTATTAGCAGTAAGTACTGCCAATAAAACTAATAATTTTATCTTTTTCATCTCTTCCTCCTACTTTTTTTGTTGTATTTTTTTTATTAAGTTTAAATTTATCTTTCTAGGAATAAATTTTGCGAAAGCTATCATGAATTTATTTAGTGTTCCATGAATGAGAATATCTTTTTTAGTATCTATATTTTTATAAAGGTAGTTTGCGACATCTTCAGGATCAGCTATATGAAAATTTTTAAAGAGGCCTTTTTCTATCTTATCCATCTTTTCAAAGGAAGTTTTTGTAGGACCTGGACATAGGGTAACTATCTTTATATCACTGTCTCTCAGTTCTTCTGCTATACCTTCAGAAAAATTTAATAGATAGGATTTTGTTCCGTAGTAAACACTCATAAGAGGTCCACTCTGAAAACTAGCTGTAGAAGCTATATTAAATATCTTCCCACTTTTGGTTTTTATCATATCTTGTAAGAATAATTTTGTAAGGATGGTGGGAGTAATTATATTTAAATTTATTAGATCCATATCAGCTTGTGTATCCTTTTCTAAAAAATTACCGTGATACCCTATACCGGCATTATTTATAAGAATATCTACTTTTAACTTTTGTTCTTTTATTATTTTATATAAGTTTGTAGCTCCTACTTCTCCTGATATGTCTAAAGGTATTATTTTTATATCTATCTTGTATAGTAGATCTAATTTTTCTTTTAGGAGGGCCAGTGTTTTTTCATTTCTAGCTACTAAGATCAGATTATGATTATTTTTAGCAAAGATAAGGGATAAATTCAATCCGATTCCTGAGCTAGCTCCTGTTATAAGTGTATATTTCAAAGTTCCTCCTATGTTTAAAAAGTATAGATTGTGTAATAAAAGTTCAATCATTAAATTTATTATATCACAAAAAAGAGACTGATTTATATATAATCAGCCTCCTAATTTTTTATTTATTTAGATATTTTTACCCGGTTATTATGTTTGATACAAAATTCTTTAAATTTTTTCGATTCTAAAGGTTTTGTAAAGAAATATCCTTGGGCAGAGTCACAGTTTAACCCTTTTAAAAGGTTGAAAGTCTCGAGATCTTCAACACCTTCGGCTATAACTTTTAATCCCATAGATCTTCCTAAATCAATGGAAGATTTAACGATATTATAATCTCTTTGATCGGTTTTCATATTTTTTATAAACATTTTATCTATTTTTAATTTATCGAATGGAAGGTTCCTCAGATAAGATATAGCTGAAAAACTAGTGCCAAAATCATCTAGGGCAAAGTTGATACCATATTTTTTTAAACATTCCATAATTGAGTGTATTTCCTCAAAATCTTCAATTAAATTTCTCTCTAAAATTTCAAACTCTAAACTTTTTAAACTTCTATCATAATTTTTTATAGTATTGGTAACTGATTTATTTTTTAGACATGCTATAGGTGTATTTAAAGCTAATTTCATGTGGAATCCGTCACTTTCCCATTTTTCTTGAATTTCAAGGGAAGTTTGGATCAACCAATTTGTAAAAGTATTTATTAAATTAGTCTTTTCCATATATGGCATAAATAAATCTGGAGAAATAATTCCCTCTACAGGATGAACCCATCTTATCAAAACTTCAGCACCGCTTATTAAACCAGTTTTAAACTCTATCTTAGGATGAAAATAAAGATGGAATTGATTATTTTCAATGGCAGCAGGTAATTCATTCAAAATAGAAAGTTTTTTGTTGTGAAGTTTATTGATGTTGTCGTTAAAATAATAATATGAAAATAGATTTTTCCTTGCATAAGCTCGTGCAATCTCTGCATTTTGTAATAATCTTTCTTGAGTATCTACAAATTTTGCTACCCCGATACTTAGTTCAGGATATATTAAAATATTACCTATAGAGATATGTTGTTCTACGACCTCTACTTTTTTTTCAAAAGAGTAGGGGTTGTAATGATCCATCAATAGCGCGAAAGCGTTGTCTCTAAAATGAAAGATTTCAACCTTATCTTGAGATATTATTTTAAAGTTAAGAGCTAAAATTTTTATAAAATCTTCTAAGATGAAATTACCATATTCATTGAGGATTTGATTGAAGTTTTCAATCTCAAAAAGAGCTAGATATTTACCACGGAGGTGTTTTTTTTCTGTAAAAAGAGTATCAAAGCATTTCCTATTGGATATATTTGTAAGTCGGTTAGAAAATGTTAGTTTTTCAACATCTTTTAAAGTTTTTAGTATTGTGTCTATGATTAATCCATTGACAGTACTGACAATAACAAAAAATAAAAGTCTATATACCCAATTTTGAGGAGATTGCATCTCCATAGTTGCAACTGATAAAGGAATAAAACTAGTGAGATAACCAGCTATACTCCCAAAAAAGAGTCCTCCTAAATATCCGAAATTAAATACTGCCAATATCAGAGGAATATACATGAGGTTTGTATAAACATATTGAGTTCCACCAGTAAGGTAGATTATTCCTAAAACCGTAAAAATTAATATAAAAATAATTAGAATTGAGTATATAATATCCAATTTTTTAGGATGATACCATTTTTTTATAAGTTTAATGAAAAATTTTGTGTTTCGCACAGTAAAAACCACCCTTGAAAAGTTATATCAATATTATATCCTAATAATTACTGGATTCAAAATTAAATTTTAATAAACAGCTCTATATTTATTATTTTCTTACTATTTTAGTTAAGAATATGAATAATAAACAAATAATAATTACGAATAGTAAAATATTATTGTATAATAGAAATAGAATTGGTACTCTAGCTCAGAGATACAATATAAGAAGGTGATTGAAGTTGCTTATGAACAAAGAGCAAGAAAAAATAGCATATACAAAACCAAATGGACATATGCTTATAAAGGGAATAGCAGGAAGTGGAAAAACAACAGTAGGAATATGCAGAATATCATATTTACTAAATAACTATTGTCATGATAAAGATGATAATATTTTATTTATTACATTTAATAAAACTTTGGTTAACTATGTGTCTTATTTTTATAATAAGGTTGATAATATAACTCAATATAATATGCATTCATTGTTTGGATTTCCAAAAGATAGAGTAAAGATAACAACAGTTGATAGTTTGATGTACGGATATTTTTTAGAATATCAAAAAAAATCTAAAACAGATTTAAAACTTAATCCAACTAACCACAAGAAACACGGTATTTTAAATGAACTGATAGAAAAATTAAAGGGGAAATATAGTGAAGTTTCGGTATTTGAAGATGTGAATACAGCTTTTTTATTGGAAGAAATAAATTGGATCAAAGCCTGCAACTACATAGATGAAGCCGAATATCAGGAAGCTAGTAGGATAGGGAGTCTAAAATTAGGAGTTACTACTCAGAAATTACCCAAAAATTCAATAGTCCGAAAGGCAATATTTGAGTTGATGGAACTCTATACAGAGAACCTTATAAAAGAAAATATCATAGACTATAATGATATGAGATTGATTGCTTTAGAGGAATTAGGAAATAAAATCAAGAAAAAATATACTCATATTTTGATAGATGAATGTCAAGATCTATCCAAAGTACAATTAGAGTTTATAAGGGGACTATACGCTAATAAAAGTCACTCTAGTTTTACATTTTTATTTGATAGTGCTCAAAGTATATATTCCCATTCATGGTTAGGGATGGGAGGGGAGCGGACATTTGCTAGTATAGGTTTTAATATGATAGGAAAGAGTAAAACTCTCAGTAAAAATTTTAGGACTACAACACAAATATCTAAAGCCGCCTATAGTCTTTTAAATAAAAATGAGGTCATCACAGGAAATTCCGACTATGTAAAACCATACCTTATTGATAGATACGGAAACTATCCAATATTCAAGGAATTTTTATCTGAGAGAGAACAGGCAGCCTATGTAAAAAAACTTTTAGACGGTAGGCTTTCAAAGACTCTTAAAAGTGATATTGCTATAATTGGAAGGACTAAAAATCAATTATTAAACTTTAAACTTCTCATGGAAAAATTGGGGGTTCAGACAACGTTTATAGATCGTGGAAACGATGATTTTGATTCTAACGAGATAAAATTATTCACCATGCATTCTATAAAGGGAATTGAAACCAAAATAATCATCATGATATCTTTAAATGAAAAAATATTACCATTTCACTCATCGAATATAGAGGAATTGAAGGAATATGAGGAGATACAAGAGAGAAAACTCATGTATGTAGGAATGACTAGAGCCATTGAGGAGCTGTATTTATTATCTTCTGGAACTCCTAGTAAATTTATAGGAGATATAGGATACAAATTTTTACAGATAGATACCGATAAAAAAATGAGGATATTTTATAATATCCCTGTAGATGATTATTATTTTAAAGATAGATTAGTCAATCTTCATTCTAATGAGGAAAAGGTAAGGCAGTGGCTAATTAAAGAACTTATATCTACTTATGAATATAGATTAGATCTTATAGATATTGAATATGCATTGACTTTAGGATCTAAAAAATACTTTGTAGACGTAGTTATCTATAACAAGAAAAAACCATATATATTTATAGAAACAAAATCAAAGGAAGTGGAACTATTAGATGGATTTGAGCAGTTAAAAAGTTATATGACTATGGAAAAATCTGTGGAATATGGGATATTAACCAATGGTCGCGATATAAAAATATATAACTCTGAATTTTGTGAGGTATCTGAAATACCTGAATTCACATTAGATATGGTAGAAGAAGTTGTAGGAGAAGAATTTATATATTCAGATTTAAAAAAAGATAGTGAGATACCGTATCTAGTAATAGACGAAGATACTATCATTGCAGAGGATAAAGGTGGAGATGTAACATACAATAAAAGTGATCTAATATCGCTACCTAAGTTTAAATGGGTAAATATGTATACAGACTATGAAGACCCAAAAGGAGAAATATTATTACCTAAAGAATGGGTTGGTGATAACTATAGTTATATAATAGAAAATTATAGTGACAGTATGGATCCACTCATCTGTGATGGTGATTTAGTAGTAGTAGAGAAAAGAACTCCTAAAACCAATGATATAATAGCAGTAATAATGGAAGATAAATCTGTCCTAAAAAGATATATGAAGATAGGAACATCTATATTATTATCTAGTGAAAATGAGGATTATGAACCTATATATTTTAATGAACAAGATATAAATGATTATTTTGTAGGAGTAGCTGTAGGAGTTATTAAATAACTGATAACTAAAAAAAATAGAACGCGGATACTATGTATACACGGATAAGAAACAGAAAATACAGAATTTTGAATTTGTGACAAAAAGGAAACTCTGAGAACCTTGGCGTACTTTGAGCCTTTGCGTTAGATCAGTTGAATATTAATATTTAAAATCTGTGGGAATATGTGTCAAAAAAGATTAGTTATGAGAATTCGTGACAAAAATAAAGGAGTGAGTAAGGTGGTAGATTTTGAAAAAATAGATGAAATGATAAGTATAATAGCAAGTGGTGAGATACCTGAATCTCAGACTTTCAATGAGTTTGCTGTTAACTTTTATTTGGAGACAAAGATAGTACCTCTTTCAAAGTATCTCAAGATGGAAGGTAAGACCAATAAGATGCCTAAGATCATGAATACAAAAAAAAGTGGAGAACTACTATTTCATACTCAAAAAAATGAAGAGATATTAAAATTTTTAAAAAAAAGAGGGTATCAAAAAACTCCTGAATTAAATTTTACCTGTGTTATGCTTCTTAGAAAAGTTGATAGTATGTCAAATTGGAAAAAATTACTATCTTACTTTGAAGGGAAGGGAACTATAGAGGAAATCAATAATTCCACGAGAATACAATTGTTACCAGATGAAGAAAAAAAGATAGAGGAGTTTATAAAAATTAATTTAGGAGTTTCAGAAACAGAATTAAATTGGTTAAAAGATAAATTTAAAATAATATACGAGAATAAAGAAATTTTGAGATCTATAAAAAAAATAGCAAGATAGTCATTGTATTTATAAAGAAGTTATCAAAGAAAAATTAATAAAATTTTTATTCACAAATAAGGAGGAAAATATGTTAAATTTTAATTTTCAGAATACAACAGAGATAGTTTTCGGTAAGGGTGTAGAGGAACAAGTAGGGAAAAAAGTATCTGAATATGGGAAAAAAGTATTACTTCATTATGGTGGGACTAGTCTTAAAAAATTCGGTCTATATGATAAAATCGTAAAAAACTTAACAGATGAGGGAATAGAGATATTCGAATTAGGAGGAGTATTACCAAATCCTAGATTATCTTTAGTGAGAGAGGGAATAAAAATTTGTAAGGACAATAATATAGACTTTATCCTAGCTGTAGGAGGAGGGAGTGCCATTGACTCAGCTAAAGCTATTGGTGCTGGTGTAGAATATGATGGAGATGTATGGGATTTTTTTGAAGGAAAAGCTGTAGTAACAAAAACACTGCCTTTAGGAGTAATATTGACAATTCCAGCAGCAGGAAGTGAAGCTAGTAGTGGAAGTGTTATCACAAATGAAGATGGTTGGTATAAAAAATCATTTGGAGGAAATATAGTAAGACCAAAATTTGCAATTATGAATCCTGAAGTTACATATACTCTACCTAGCTACCAAACAGCAGCAGGTGCAGTAGATATTATGTCCCATGTTTTAGAAAGATATTTTACCAATGAAAAACATGTAGAATTAACAGATAGATTATCAGAAGCAGTATTAAAGACAGTTATTTTAAATACTCCTAAGGCTTTAGATTTTCCAGAGGATTATAATTCTCGTGCTGAGATAATGATATCTTCAACTATAGCTCATAATAATCTACTAGATATGGGAAGACAATCAGACTGGGCCTCTCATGGGATAGAGCATGAACTTAGCGGTATTTATGATATTACCCATGGAGCAGGATTAGCTATAATATTTCCTGCATGGATGAAGTATGTGTATAAAACTAATATAGACAAGTTTGTACAATATGCTAACCGTGTATGGAATGTAGATATGAACTTTAATGATCCAGAGGCTATGGTTTTAGAAGGAATCAAAAGAACAGAAGAATTCTTTACATCTATAGATATGCCTACAAGATTATCTCAAGCAGATATAGATGGAGATAAATTTGAGGAGATGGCAGCAAAAGCTACAGAAAATGGAACACTTGGTAGTTTTGTTAAATTAACCAAGGAAGATATAGTGAATATATATAAATTAGCAGAATAAGGCAACGTGATGTTGCATCCAGATAGGAGTAATCTAATGTTATATTTCATTAGAATAATCTAAGCTGTTATAAATTCTTTAGACTAAAAACCCCTAGGAAGGAGAGTATATATACTCTTCCTCCTAGGGGTTTTTAGTTATCTAAATCTATCTTACAGTATTCCTGTAAGTTTTAAGAGTGCCTTAGGATCTGGCTGTCTTTTGTGAACATTTACAAAGCTTTCCTTCATATTTACTGATCCACCAAGAGATAAGAGGTTATCAAAGAAGTTATTTGCTAATTCTTTATCTATTTTGTTGTTTTTAGTCATCTCTGTATAACTATCAGCAGAGAGTACTTCAGCCCATTTATATGAATAATAACCTGCTCCATATCCACCTGCGAATATATGGCTAAATGAACATTGGAACTTGTTATATGATGGTGTTTTTATTACTGAAACCATGTTTCTTACTTCATCTAATTTTTCTTGAACTTGTTCTTTAGAATATGTATCATCATAGATCATTAGATCAAATAGTCCAAATTCAACTTGTCTATTGTTTCCATACCCTTGACCATAATTTAAAGAGTCTAACATTTTTTCAATTAATTCATCAGAAATAACTTCTCCAGTCTCATAGTGAATTCCAAATGTCTTAATGATCTCTTTGTTGTTAGCAAACTCTTGTAACCATTGAGATGGATATTCTACTACATCCCATTCAGTTCCATTGAAACCAGAAGCAGAGATGTCTTTTGTTTTAGATGTGATAAGGTGAAGAGCATGTCCCATCTCATGGAATAATGTTACTACATCGGAATGGTCTAATAATGATGGAACTCCATCTTTACTAGGAGGGAAGTTACAAACGATAATTCCTGTTGCAGGAACTCTAACTCCATCTTTTGTGTAACTTGTAATCCAACTGTCAGCCCAAGCTCCTCCCCTCTTATTTTCATTAGTTTCTAAGTCCATGATTAGATTTCCTAAAAGTACACCATTTCTTTCTAATTCAAAGACTAAAGCTTTGTCATTCCATAATTTTGCGTCATTTATTTGTTTAGCTTTTAGATTGAAGATATTGTCTAAAAATTGGAACATTCCAGAAACTACTTTGTTTTTTTCAAAATAAGGTTTTACTTCACTTGGGTCAAAATTATACTTGATCTCCTTTAGTTTTCTAGAAAGGTATGAATAGTCATAGATCTCTAGATCTTCATAGCCTAATTTTTCCTTTGCAAAGGCTTTTAATTCTTCAATCTCTTCAGTAGCCTTCGGTAGTGCTTCTTTACCTAATTCTGTTAAGAAGTCGATAACTTCTAAAGCGTTACTCGCTGTTTTTGAAGCGATAGATAGTTCTCTATAGTTTTCATAACCTAAAATTTTAGCTTTCTCATCTCTCAAAGATAATATTTTTTCAATAAGTTCCTCATTTTGAGGTGCCTTTGTGGCAGAAGCTTTATATAATTGTTCTCTTAACGTTCTATCATTACAATATTTTAAAAATGTAGTAAGTGATGGTCCGTGAAGGGTAAATTTCCATTTTCCATCTTCTATTTCAGCAGATTTTTTATCTAATTCAGAAAATTCAGAAAGAACCTTTTCATCCTCTATAATTAATTCATACTCATTTGTAGCATCAGTTACATTTTGGCTAAAATCATTTCCTAATTTAGCTAATTCTAAATTGATAGACTTGATTTTTTCTTTACTTTCTTGGTCTAAACCAATACCACTAGATTTAAATGATAATATTTGTTTTTCAAGTATTCTTTTTCTTACATCATTTAGATCTTCAGTTTCATAAATTTTTATGATAGACTTGGCAACTTCTTCATTTTGACTTAATTTAGAAGAAAATTCATTCATAATTGGAATATACTCCTCATATGTTTTTTTCCCTAAATCTGTTATATTTGTTGAAATTTCAATTTGTAGTGGGAATGAATATTTTTCAATATCATCTAAAAGGTGTTCCATTACATCGAAAAAATTATCATATGTTTTATTTTTTATCTTTAATAACTCCTCAATAGTATCCTCAACTTTACTTATTTTTTTATTGAGTTCGTCTATAAATCTTTCATCCAGTTTGTTGTAATTTAACTGCATAATCATCCTCCTAATTTTGTATTATCTAAACAGATTATACCCCACTTATTTTATATATGTGAATTTTTTTATTTTTATTTTGATATTTTTCTAAATTCCTATCCTAAGTTGCAGTATAATTGATATTTAACTATATCTATGTTACTATTTAGGGAGAAATTTAGAGTAATATTAAGGAGTTATAGAATGAATAAAAAAATAATTATTACAATAAGTAGTTTAGCGATTATAATCAGTATTTTCCTTGGTGGAAATGTAGGATTAAAGTTTTTTTTCCACGACTATCTATATGAAACACCAAATTTAAAAGGCCTGACGATTGAGGAAGCTGAAGCGTTGGTAGAATCAGAATTTAAATTGGTTAATATGGGAGAGCATTATTCAGAGGTGAAAAAGGGAGAAATTTACTCTCAGTTACCGATATCTCCTAAGCATATAAAGAAAGGCAGACCTATAAAAATTTGGATAAGTAAGGGAATGGACACAGTTATTCTACCTGATTTGAAAGGAAAAAATATGCAGGATGCTAGAGCAATCCTAAGTGATCTAGGTATTAAAGTAGATAGAATTTCCCATACTATGGAAGGATATATGAATAATAAAGTCATAGGGACTGACCCTTCAGAGGGAAGTTTGATTTCTCGTGGAAGTTCTGTATCTATGTTAATCAATGTTAGTAAAATAAAAAATATCAGGATGCCAGATATCCTAGGGTTTTCCTTGGGAGAAGGGGAAAAAATCCTTCGAGAAAAACAGTTGGTTATAGGAGATATAAAAAAAGTTTACAGGACTGATTTTCCTGAAAATACTATAATTGATATTAGTTATCCTGCTGGAAAAGATGTTTTAGCAGGCTCGGTTATAAATATTACAGTTACATCTCAAAGTGAGGAGGAATAATTATCAAAGGTAGAGTTATTACGAAAATAAAGGGATTTTATTATGTTCAAGTGGAAGAAAAAACTCATGAATGTAGATTAAGAGGAATATTAAAGAAAAGCAATAGAAAAGACAACTGTGTTACAGGGGATTTAGTAGAATTTGGTGAAGATGGATTTATCACAAAGGTATATCCTAGACAAAATATCATCCATAGACCTCTGGTTTCAAATATAGATTATTTAGTTATTCAATTTTCAGCATTAGATCCAAAATTTGATATAGGAAGATTTAATATATTGTTACTCAATGCTTTTTATTATAATATCAAGCCAGTAGCTGTTATAAATAAGATTGAATTATTAGATGATGAAGGATTAAAAGAATTAAAAAGAGAATTGGAATTTTTAAAGGGATTAGATATAGAAGTGTTTTATATTTCTACCTATGAAAATATAGGGATAGAAGGTGTAAAAGACTGCATAAAAGATAAGATAACTGCATTTGGAGGGCCATCTGGAGCAGGAAAATCATCACTACTTAATCTCCTTCAAGAAGAAAGAGTCCTAGAAATAGGAGAGACAAGTAAGAAAAACTCAAGGGGAAAACATACTACCAAGGGAACGACATTGTTACCATTAAAAGATGGTGGATGGGTAATAGATACACCAGGGTTTTCTTCTATAGAGCTACCACCTGTAAAAACCGTAGATGAATTAGCTGGTTTATTTAAAGAGTTTAATGAGTATAGAAGCTGTAAATATAGTAACTGTATCCACATAAATGAACCTGAATGCGGAATAAAAAATGAACTTAATCACGGGATTAGTCAAAGTAGATATGACTTTTACTTGTGGTGTTATAAATTTTATAGTGAAGAAAGATGGAATAAATATTAGTAAAGTATGATATAATTATTTTATAATCAAATTAAATTTAGGGAGTGAACCATAAAAATGAATACAATTAAAATTGCACCTTCAATCTTGTCAGCTGATTTTAGTAAATTAGGAGATGAAATAGTAGAGATAACAAAAGCTGGAGCGGATATGATTCATATTGATGTTATGGATGGTAACTTTGTTCCAAATATCTCATTTGGAGTTCCAATTATAA
>Ga0316197_10001184_pt1 | contig 18765 bp, 13 predicted proteins | sample OudBiesiAoxic_MG_FD_204939 | JGI IMG/M metagenome (GOLD analysis project Ga0316197, IMG submission 204939) | Coastal sediment microbial communities from Oude Bieten Haven, Netherlands - site A oxic | ecosystem: Environmental > Aquatic > Marine > Coastal > Sediment | place: Netherlands... | reverse complement strand
TTGAGTGCCATCTGACCGGGAAAACACTGCAAGGCGACTGGCGTCAGCTGTTACGCGATATCCTGCCCAGTATATTTTCTGAACTTCGCAAGCTGCTCTATTTTCTGTTGCGGGCGCTTCCGCTGCTGCTGTTGCTGCTTATTCCGGTGCTCAATATTGCGGGGTCTGCGTTGTGGGTGTTGTTCAGTGCCTGGATGATGACTGTGCAATATATGGATTATCCGATGGCCAACCACCAGCTGTTTTTCAAGGATCAGCGCGCACGGCTGAGAAAACGCCCTTTGCTGGCGTGGGGTTTCGGTGGTCTGGTCATGTTGTGCACCATGATCCCGGTGGTTAATTTCTTTGTTATGCCGGCCGCAGTGGCGGGTGCGACGCTGATCTGGGTCAAAGAGAACCACTTAGAGGCCAAGCGCTAACAACGCCGTACCAAAGGCCGCTTCCTGGTGTGCTGCTGTTGTCACAGCTACAGCCAGGCGTTGCTCTCGGATCTGCATCCAGGCCGCGTTTTCAGCGCCACCACCCACTGTCAGTACTTTTTGCGGATAAGGCGCGCCCCGTTCAGCCAGTAGCCGATAGCCCTGTTGCTCGATAGCCGCGAGCCCCTCCAGAATGCCCTGAAAGAATACCGCATCCGACGATGGGCGGGGTTCCAGCCTGGGCGGCAGCTCCGGGTCCTGTAGCGGAAAGCGCTCGCCGGCTGCAGGCAGGGGATAATAGTCCAGGCCGGTGGCCTGTTGCGGTTTTATCAGGCGCGTATAGCGGCGAATGTCACACGGAGTGAAAAACTTAAGCAGGGTGGCGCCCCCGGCGTTGGAGGCGCCGCCGACCAGCCAGCGCTCGCCCAGCCGATGACTGTACACACCATAGTGTGCGGCGAACACGGGTTGATCAGATAGCACCTTGATGACCAGCGTGCTGCCCAGCGAGGTGACCGCCGTGCCGCTCGCATCGGCGCCGGTGGCAATAAAGCCCGCTGTACTGTCTGTTGTGCCGCTGACGACTTCTACACCGTCCGGCAGGTTCCAGCGTTTTGCCAGCATGCCCCCCAGTGTTCCGATCGGTGAGCCGGCTGGATAGACCTCCGGCAGGTGTTCAGGCTGTATATGCAGTCGGCTCAGCCAGTCCGGCCAGCGGCGCCGTATCGGGTCGTAACCCAGCTTCAATGCGTTGTTTTCATCGCTGACTCCAAAGTGCCCGGTCAGCATGCCCGTCAGCCAGTCGGCCTGGTGTAAGGCCAGATAAGCGGGGTCTGAAATAGTTCGCCGAAGGTAGAGCAGTTTGGCCAGGCTGGAACTGGCGCCCTGGGCGGCGCAGTCTGCGGGGGCGGCTGTCAGGATGTCTTCGGCCTCTGAAATCGAGCGGGCATCGTTGTACATCAGTCCCGGCGTCAACGGCGTGCCGTGTTTGTCACACAACAGCAGTGTCGCCGAGGTGCCGTCAACCGCCATGCGGCTGACCCGGGCCGGGTTCAGGCGTTTGTACAGCACGTCCAGGGTGTCCGTCAGGGTCCGCCACCAGACACCGGCATCCTGTTCGACTCGGGCACCGTTTCGCGTCGGGGCGGGGAGCTCGATTCTGGCTTCGGCAACGACTGCCGCGTGCTCGTCAATGGCGCAAGCCCGGCAGGCGGAAGTGCCGATGTCGATGCCGATAAACAGGCTCAAAGAAAAAGGGTATCAGGCATGGGACTAGCCTCGATAGCGCTCAGATGACCTTGGACTCGATATCAGGTAGCCCGGTCCGAGATGTTTCAGGGTAGTTCCACTTTTGCGGGCGCCTGCCAGGCCGGATCACGATACTCCGCAACGACCGTCGTATAAATACCACCCCGCACATTGAAATCGGCCGTCAGACGCATGAAGCGGGGCTGACAGACCGCTACCAGTTCGTCGAGCATGCGGTTGGTGACGTCTTCGTGGAAGGCGCCCTGGTCACGGAAAGACCAGATGTACAGCTTCAGCGATTTCAGTTCGACACAGCGCTTATCCGGCACGTATTCCAGGTTCAGCACGGCAAAATCCGGCTGTCCTGTTTTCGGGCACAGGCAGGTAAATTCCGGAACGCGGATGCGCACGGTGTAGTCGCGTCCGGGGTGTGAATTATTGAAAGTCTCGAGGTCTTTGCCGGATTGGGTTGACATGCGCGCACGATACCTGAAATGACGCAAACACCACAAGTTGCAGGGGAACAGCCGCTTGCCGAGGTGAAATTTTATCTGTGGGCAATGTAAGACTTGTCAGCTGACAGGCAGATCTGTATCTTTCGCGAATGCGGCTAAGCAAGCTCAAACTTTCCGGTTTCAAGTCCTTCGTCGATCCCACCACCGTCCTTTTCCCGTCCAGCCTCGCCGGTGTGGTCGGGCCCAATGGCTGTGGCAAATCCAACGTGATCGATGCCGTGCGCTGGGTGATGGGGGAAAGTTCTGCCAAGCATCTGCGCGGTGACTCGATGGCTGATGTCATCTTTAATGGATCGACCGCACGCAAGCCGGTTGCCCAAGCCTCGGTCGAGCTGGTGTTCGACAACAGTGACGGTGGCCTGGGCGGGCAGTATGCCAACTACAGCGAAATTGCCCTGCGACGCCAAGTTTCACGCGATGGTCAGTCAGCCTATTTTCTGAACAATGCCCGCTGCCGGCGTCGCGATATTACCGACATCTTTCTCGGCACGGGCCTGGGTCCGCGCAGTTATTCCATTATCGAACAGGGTATGATTTCGCGTCTGATCGAAGCCAAGCCGGAAGATCTGCGCGTGTTCTTTGAAGAGGCTGCCGGTATTTCCAAGTACAAGGAACGCCGCAGGGAGACTGAAAAACGGATCCGGCATACTCATGAAAATCTCTCTCGTGTTAATGACTTGCGTGAAGAGATTGAGAAACAACTTGAAAAGCTGAAGCGTCAGGCACGCAGCGCCGAACGCTTCAAGGCGTTGCGCGATCAGGAACGCAGGGTGAAAGCTGAATTGCTCGCATTGCGATACCAGGTCCTGCACGAAGAAAGCGGCGATCGCCGAAAGCTGATCAAGGAAAATGAAACGCGGCTGCAGGCTGTCACCGCTGAACTGCGTTCCGTAGAGGCAGCGCTTGAGAAAGGTCGCGAAGCGCACATCGAAGCATCGGACCGTTTTAACGCCGTGCAGGGCCGCTATTACGAACTCGGCGCCGAGGTGGCCCGCGTCGAACAGGCTATCCAGCACAGCAAGGATATGCGTCGCAGTCAGCAGCAAGAGCTGGAGAAAGCCGGGCAGGCCTGGAACGAAGTGCAGGCGCACATCAAGGTCGACGAGCGGCGACTTGAGCAGCTTGCCGCGGGGCTCGCCGAGAACGAGCCGGCACGCGAACAGGCCAGTTCGCGAGCGCAAGACTCGCGGGAAAAACGGGAGCACGCAGAACAGCTCATGCAGGCCTGGCAGTCTGACTGGGATGCCTTTAATGAGCGCGCCAACGAAGCTTCACAGACCGCGCAGGTGGAGCGCACCCGCATCGATCAACTGGAACGTCATCTGATACAGCTTGGGCAGCGTCAGGAACGGATTGAACAGGAGCAGCAGCAACTCGACAGCAATGCGATGGAAGCCGAAATCAGCGACTTGGAAAAGCAGGCCGGCGAACGTCAGCAGCATGCCCAGCAACTGCAGGAACAGCTGCAGCAGTTGCGCAGTCGCATCGATGAACTGCGTGATGCAACCCGCAACCAGCAGCGTGAATTGCATGATGCGCAAAACGAACAACAGGCGCTGGGGGGGCGGCGGGCATCTCTTCTGGCCTTGCAACAGGCTGCGCTGGGAGAGGGCGAGGGTGTTGTCACACAATGGCTGGGAGCTCAGGGCCTGAACGAGGCGCCGCGTCTGGCCAAGCAGCTGGACGTCGACAGTGGCTGGGAGCGTGCTGTTGAAACGGTTCTGGGGTTTTATCTCGAAGCCGTCTGCGTGGAAGCCGGCGACGATCTGGTGGATGCGCTGGCAGAGCTCAAGCAGGGCGCGTTGTCGCTTATCGATACCCGCGCCGGCGTGACTGCAGCGCCATCCGCTAGCGGTACGCCGTTGACCGCAAGGGTGCGCGCCCCCTGGTCACTGGACGGTTTGTTGGCAGGTGTCTATGCGGCTGAATCACTGGGCGAGGCCTTACAGGTGCGGGCAGCGCTGAAGGCGCACGAATCCGTGGTAACACAGGATGGCATTTGGATGGGCAGCAGCTGGTTGCGTGTTGCCCGCGATGAAGATGCCAAGGCGGGTGTGCTGGAGAGAGAGAAAGAAATCAATGCATTAGAAGATAAACTTAAAAATATAACTAACAAGATCGTCGGGCTGGAGCAAGGCCTCGAAGCTGCTCGAGGCGAACTGCAGGAGGTGGAGGCCCGCCGCGAGGAACTGCAGGTCGAGGCCAACCAGGCGCACCGTCAGTTCAGTGATGCACGTGCCCAGTTCGATGCCCGTCGTGTGCGGCTGGAGCAGATTCACAAGCGCAGCGCAGCGCTGCACCAAGAAGCCAGCGAAAACAGCGATCAACGGGATGAGGAGACGAAAACGGCTGACGAGGCACGCAGCTGCTTGCACAAGGCGCTGGTCGCGCTGGATAGGATGGCTGATGAGCGCGAGCAAGGTGTGGCCGAGCGGGATCGTCTGCGCAGTGGACTGAATGAATCGCGTCTTGAGGCACAGCGTGACCGGGATCAGGCGCATGAGCTGGAACTGAGGTGCCGGTCCCAGCATACCGAGCAGGAAACCACCAGCCAGAATCTGGAGCGTATGCGCGGACAGCAGGTTCATCTGCAGCAACGCCGTGATGAATTGCAGCGGGCGTTAACGGACAGTGATGCGCCGCTGCAGTCAATGCAGGAAGAGCTGGCAGTCCAGCTGCAGAAACGCGTCGAGGTCGAAACGGAGTTGAAGGATGAACGCCGCGGGGTCGAAGCCATCGAGCACAAACTGCGCGAAGACGAACAGCAACGCCACCGGAAAGAGGACGACACCGAGAAATTGCGCGACCGGGTGGGTCAGGAGAAGCTTGCCTGGCAGGAAATCAAGGTGCGTGGTGAAACCCTGCTCGAGCAGATTGCTGCCAGTGGTTTCGAACTCTCGCTACTGGTCGAAGAGCTGGATGACGAAGCCCGCGTAGACAGCTGGGAAGCTGAAGCCGAACGCTTGAACAACCGTATTCACCGTCTGGGCCCCATCAACCTGGCGGCTATCGAAGAATATGAAGAGCAGTCTGAGCGCAAGAAGTACCTGGATGCACAACACGAAGACATCAGCACGGCTCTGGAAACGCTGGAAAACGCCATCAGGAAAATCGATCGGGAGACCCGTACCCGTTTCAAGGAGACCTTCGATAAGGTCAACAGTGGCGTGCAGGCGATGTTCCCGCGCCTGTTTGGTGGCGGTCATGCCTACCTGGAGATGACCGGTGACGATCTGCTGGATACCGGTGTGACCATCATGGCGCGGCCACCCGGAAAACGTAACAGTACGATCCACCTGTTGTCTGGCGGAGAGAAGGCGCTCACCGCAGTGGCCTTGGTGTTCTCGATCTTCGAACTGAATCCATCCCCGTTTTGCATGCTCGATGAGGTCGATGCACCGCTGGATGACGCCAACGTCGGGCGTTTCTGTGAAATGGTAAGAGAAATGTCCGAACGGGTGCAGTTTATTTTCATTACTCATAACAAGATCACTATGGATCTCGCCAACCACTTGACCGGTGTTACCATGCACGAACCCGGCGTATCGCGGCTGGTCGCCGTCGACGTCGATGAGGCGGTCCAACTTGCCGCAGTGTAAGTCAAGAAATGAGAGAACATAGCATTACAAGATGCGCGCTGCCCCAGGGGCGTACTCAAGGCGCGAATTGCTGACCCGCTATGGACAACCTACGCCTGATCTTGTTGCTGATTGGCGCCGCCATCATCCTTGTGGTGTATGCCTGGTCCCGTGTTCAGGTGAGGCCCCGCAAACGTAGCGCAACCCGAACGCCCTCCATCAACAGCCACAGCCCGGACGACTTCGACTCTGCCGATATTGAGCAGGAACTGGGGCGTATGGAGCGGCTGGTAATGGAGCAGGATGATGACCCGGTGGCGCTGGACCCGGAGCGTTTGCTGATAATATCCGTGGTTGCGGCGCAAGGTGGCCATTTTTCAGGGCCGGCCCTGGTCAATGGATTTGAACATAACAGATTGCTCTTTGATGAGCATGAAATCTATTCGCGATTGACTATCCAGTCTGGCAAACAACGGTCGGTATTTTATGTGGCCAATATGGTTAAACCCGGGACTTTTCCGCTGGCGGACATGGAGACTTTCACGACACCGGGGTTGACGTTGTTTTTACAGCTGCCCGCACCGCTCGACAGCGTTGAAGCCTTCGATGATTTTGTCAATACAGCGGAACGTCTTGCTGTCGAACTTGGCGGCGAGCTGAGAGACGAGCGGCATTGCGTACTCACACACCAGGCACTCATGCAGGTGCGAGAAAGCATTGTTGAAGATCGTCTTCACCGCAAGGCTGCATCCTGATAATCGGTACAAGATGGCTGTAAAAGCGAAGCCGGCGCAGCGTGTAGAACAGCTCCGCGAGCAGATCCGTTTTCATAACTACCGCTATTATGTGCTCGACGATCCGCAAATCCCGGATGCCGAATACGATCGTCTGTTGCGCGAATTGCAGGCGCTGGAGGAAGCTCATCCCGAACTGATCAGTACAGACTCACCGACCCAGCGCATCGGTGCCGGGCCCCTGACCGGGTTTGGCACTGTGCGTCACGACGTTCCGATGCTGTCACTCGACAATGCTTTTGATGATAAGGAGCTCAGTGAGTTTGATCGCAGGGTACGCGAACGGCTGGACCTGGACGAGGTTGAATACACGGCGGAGCCCAAGCTGGATGGTTTGGCGGTCAGCCTGTTATATGAACACGGCATACTGTTGCGCGGCGCGACGCGGGGTGACGGATCGACGGGTGAAGATATCACGCAGAACGTGCGCACGATTCACTCCGTGCCACTGCGGCTGATAGGTGACGGCTACCCTGATCGGCTGGAAGTCCGCGGCGAAGTGATTATTTCACACGCCGGGTTCCGCGCGCTCAATGAACATGCACAGCAGCAGGGGCAGAAGCTGTTTGCCAACCCCCGCAACGCCGCAGCCGGCAGCCTGCGGCAACTGGATCCCAAAGTAACAGCCCGGCGCCCCCTGGAGATGTATTGTTACGGTGTCGGACTGGCGGCCGGAGGATCGCTACCGCAACGTCATAGTGAAATTCTGCAGCGACTGCGCGGCTGGGGTTTGCGTGTTTACGGTGGTATTGAATGTGTTTCCGCCCTGCAGGCTTGTATAGACTATTACCGCAGGCTGGAGCAGCAACGCGAAAGCCTGCCCTTTGATATCGACGGCGTTGTCTTCAAGGTGGACAGGCTTGATTTACAGCAGCAGCTGGGTTTTGTCGCGCGCGCGCCGCGCTGGGCGATTGCACGCAAGTTTCCGGCGCAGGAGGAGCTGACCAGGGTGATCGGCATTGACGTGCAGGTCGGCCGCACCGGTGCCATCACGCCGGTGGCACGCCTGGAACCGATTTTCGTCGGTGGCGTGACCGTGACCAATGCCACCTTGCACAACGAAGACGAAGTGCGTCGAAAGGATGTGCATAGCGGCGATACCGTAATTGTCCGCAGGGCAGGGGACGTGATACCGGAAATCGTCTCTGTCATAGCAGAGCGTCGGCCGGAAAATGCCAAGGCTTTTGTCATGCCGACACGCTGTCCGGTATGCGACTCGGACATTGAGAAGCTGGAAGGCGAAGCCGTCGCGCGTTGTACCGGCGGTTTATATTGCGAGGCGCAGCGCAAGGAGGCGATAAAGCACTTTGCTTCGCGACGGGCAATGGACATAGAAGGTCTGGGTGAGAAACTGGTGGAACAACTGGTAGAGAATAAACTGATCGATGATGTTGCCGGACTGTATGATCTTGACGCGGAATCGCTGGCGAGCCTGGAACGCATGGGTGACAAATCCGCGCAGAATCTGATAGCCGCGCTGGAAAAAAGTAAACAAACGACACTCGACCGTTTCCTGTATGCACTGGGTATCAGGGAGGTCGGGGATGCGACCGCGCGTTCGCTGGCCCGGGAATTCGGAGATCTGGAACCGTTGATAGATGCGACAGAAGAACGCCTGGAATCTATCCCGGATATCGGACCGGTGGTCGCCAAACATATTGTCCATTTCTTCCAGCAGCCGCATAATATCGAAGTCATCGATAAACTATGTAACGCCGGGGTCAGCTGGCCCGTCACTGAAAAGGCCGCACACCAGCCGCTGCAGGGTAAGACCTACGTGCTTACCGGAAGCCTGTCCCGCATGACGCGTGATGAGGCCAGGCAGAGGCTCCAGCAGCTGGGAGCGAAGGTATCGGGCAGTGTTTCAGCCAAGACGACAGCGGTGATCGCCGGGGAAAAACCCGGCTCAAAACTGGGTAAGGCGGAAAGCCTTGGGGTCGCCGTATTATCCGAACAGGATCTGGTTCAACTTCTGCAAAAATAGTGTGACCACAGGAGCGCAATGAGCGGGCGGCGCGAAAATAAATGGCTGCATTTTTTTGGCGTGGAACTCAGTCCCGTCAGCCATACCGAGAGGATACTGTCTGCGCTGGGCGGATTTCTGGGAATTTATGGCGTATTGCAGGTCAGCCTGCATTTTGTCGGTCTTGAAGCGGCGGTGTTAATTGTCGCGTCCATGGGTGCCTCCGCGGTATTGCTTTTTGCTGTTCCCCAGGGTCCGTTATCACAACCCTGGCCGGTGATTGGTGGTCATCTGGTGTCGGCGATTGTCGGGGTCAGTTGCGCCAGACTGATTCCGGACACGCTCGTCGCTGCAGCGCTGGCCGTCTGCCTGGCCATTGCTGTCATGCATTATCTGCGTTGCATTCATCCGCCGGGCGGTGCAACTGCGTTGTCAGCGGTCGTCGGTGGAGCGAGTGTGCAGGCGCTCGGCTTCCAGTTTGTGCTGACACCCGTGTTGTTGAATGTACTGGTGATTTTCCTGGTTGCCGTCGTGTTCAACTATCCGTTTGCCTGGCGGCGTTATCCGGCCAGCTTGAAACCTGTTGTTTCAGATGGCTCCCCAGCCACTAAGCCACCCATCTCCCACGAAGATCTGGTCTACGCCCTGAGTGAAGTCGATTCCTTTATCGACGTTTCCGAACAGGACTTGCTGGCGATCTACGAACTGGCGACCAGACGTGCCCAGTCGGGAGGCTGCGCCCCCGAAGACCTGCACCTCGGGCGTTACTACAGTAACGGGAAATACGGCACCGAATGGTCGGTGAGGTGTATTATCGACGAGTCCGGTGGTGACGATCCGTCGGCGGGTATGGTGATATTCAAGGTGCTGGCCGGTGACGGGCAATATACAACGGGTGTGGCAACACGCCAGGAATTCGCGCGCTGGGCCAGACATGAAGTGTATCGCGAGGATGAAAACTGGCGCCGGGTTGACGCGGGTTCCAGCTGAGTCAGGGATGATCTGAGTATGTCGGGTGAAGTTCAGTACTGGCCGTTGTTGATTGGCTGGACCATCGTCGTGCTGTTGCTGCTCTACGGCTGGAAGCGGCCGGCTGCTATAGCGGCAGCCGGTATGGCAATCGTGACCTATGCCGTGCTGTCGGTCGGGCTGGGCTGGTCATGAGTAGTCGTATCAGGAAAGCCGAACGCCACTTGAAAAGTGTTGATCCGACGCTGGCTGAGGTGATGCTGCGTTATGGACCCTGTACGCTGATGCTGGATCCGAGGCCGCATTTTCATACCCTGGTCTGGGCGATCATTAACCAGCAGTTATCGGTAAAGGCTGCACAGGCAATAGAGGCACGCTTGCAGGCACGTCTCGATGCCGGGATTTTTCAGCCCGGGCATTTTCATCGTGTCCATGCGCGCACACTAAGAAGCTGCGGCCTGAGCGGTGCCAAGATCCGTTATATCCGTGAAATTGCACGGAGACTGCGTGCCGGCGAGCTGGATCTGCAGCAACTGGAGACCCTGGATGATGAGCGGGCATCGGAGTTGCTGATGGATTTGCCGGGGGTCGGGCGATGGACTGCGGATATGCTGTTGATGTTCTCCCTGGGCCGCATGGACGTTCTGCCTGTCGGCGATCTGGCACTGCGTAAATCCATACGCTTGCACTACCGCTTGTCGGTTGACGCCGGTCACGACGTTTACCTGAATCTCGCCGAGGCCTGGCGTCCCTATCGCACCATTGCCAGCTGGTATTATTGGGCGGCTGTGGACTAGGCCTGCTGTCCAACTGGCATGTGCTGACCTGACCAGGCTAACGCAGTTACTACAGCAGCCTCCGGCCTCATTCGATTCTTTACCGGCAAAGCGGGGATTTGTCGCCGATAGGCGACGGTGCAAGTAATAGATTGCCGGGAAGTTAGTCGATTAGCTTATATTGACTTGTCTCTATTCGGAGACGGAATCAGCAGGTTTGTCCTATTGCAAGTCACCCAACTCTCTGGCCATAGTAAGCCCTGTGTTTATTAAATCAATAAGTTGCAGGAGCTGGCATAAGCCTTGCAATCTGTGTTAGCGATCAATAATGCAATCAGGCATTTAAGTAAAAGAATGGCGCACAACAAGTTAATTGGGATATGATTCCCACAATAGTTCCAAGTTCATACTTCCCGCAGGATGCGATTAACGTTTCCATCGGAGAAGATAAAAATGAGAAAAGTCGGTCATAAACGGGTTTTGGTAACGGGTGGAGCAGGTTTTTTAGGTTCGCATCTTTGTGAAAAGCTGTTGAGAAGCGGTCACGAGGTGGTATGCGTTGATAATTTCTTCACCGGCAGCAAGGATAATATTGTTGATTTTTCCAGCAACCCGCGTTTCGAAGTCATCAGGCACGATGTAAATTTTCCGCTCTATGTCGAAGTTGATGAAATCTATAATCTGGCTTGCCCGGCCTCACCCGTCCATTATCAGTACGATCCTATCCAGACAACAAAAACGAGTGTGCTCGGTGCTATAAACATGCTGGGCCTTGCCAAGCGCACCAAGGCCAGGATTTTTCATGCATCGACCAGTGAAGTGTATGGTGACCCGCTTGTCCACCCGCAGAAGGAAACTTACTGGGGACATGTTAATACAAAAGGGGAGCGGGCCTGTTATGACGAAGGCAAACGCTGCGCGGAATCGCTGTTTTTCGACTATGTGCGGCAACATGATCTGTCGATAAAGGTTGCGCGTATCTTCAATACCTATGGTCCCCGTATGCATCCGGAAGATGGGCGCGTGGTATCCAACTTCGTTATACAGGCGCTAAAGGGTGAGCCCTTAACCATCTATGGTGATGGATCACAGACACGATCGTTCTGTTATGTCGACGATCTCATCGATGGGTTTCTGCGACTGATGGGGAGCAGAGACGAATTTCAGGGACCGGTGAACCTCGGCAATCCTGTTGAATTCACCATACTCGAGCTTGCAAAAAAGGTTATCGAGGTGACGGGATCAAGTTCCAGGTTGGACTTCAGGCCTCTTCCCTCTGACGATCCGCGGCAACGGCAGCCCGATATTACACTGGCGCGTACGGAACTGGGGTGGCAACCCAAAGTTTCTCTGGAGGAAGGTCTCAACAGAACTATCGAATATTTCGACGCGCTTCTGAAAGCATCGGATCGACTGAGGTACGTTGAATTTGGCCGCGGTAATCGGCGCAAAAGTGTAGCCACTCGACGTCTCGCCGATTCTGAAGATTACACGATCAGTGAAGAAATAACGGATCGGCGTGGTGGCGCCCCGGACAGGCGCGATTGCAATGGCGATGAATCCGCAGCATCGTCCATGACCGCGTAGCAGCGAACGTGGGTTCAATACTTGTTACCGGTGGTGCCGGTTATATCGGCAGCCATACCTGCAAAGCGCTTCATAATGCCGGTTTCACGCCGGTCACCTTTGATAACCTGGTTTACGGCCATCGAGAGGCTGTAAAGTGGGGGCCGTTCGTCGAGGGAGACCTGAATAACCGTGCGCTGCTGGAGCAGGTGATTCGCGAGCACGCTGTAACAGCGGTCATACACTTCGCCGCGTATGCCTATGTGGGCGAGTCCATGCAGTACCCGGAGAAGTATTTCTCCAACAATGTGGTTAACACACTTAATCTGCTCGATGCGATGAAAAGCTGTGGCACCGGAACGATCGTTTTTTCATCGACTTGTGCCACCTATGGGCTCCCTGAGCGGCTCCCTATCGACGAGCGGCACCCTCAGAATCCGGTCAATCCCTACGGGGAATCCAAGTTATTCGTCGAACGGGTTCTTAAGTGGTATGAGGTCGCCCATGGCATCAGGTCAGTCCCACTCAGATATTTCAATGCTGCCGGAGCCGATGCGGAGGGGGACATCGGCGAAGATCACACACCGGAAACACATCTTATACCACTGGTCATTGAAGCGGCGCTGGGAGTGCGTTCCCATGTGGAGCTGTTCGGTACGGACTATCCAACGCCGGACGGAACAGCGATACGTGATTACATACACGTGACGGATCTGGGTGATGCGCATGTCAAGGCGCTGGACTATCTGCTTGCGGGTGGTGACAGCGTGGCGCTGAATCTCGGTACCGGCAATGGATACTCGGTAAAGGAAGTGATTTCGGCAGTGGAGAGTGTGAGCGGCAGATCGGTGCCGACACAACTGTCAGCGCGCCGTCCCGGCGATCCTTCAGAACTGGTGGCGAATGCAGTCAACGCCAATCAGCGGCTGGGATGGGTCCCGGTACATTCGAGCCTGGAGAACATTGCCAGAACTGCATGGAACTGGCATCGGGCCACACAGAAGATGTCTTCGGCACCGGGCATCGAGAGCACAGTTGGCATGTAGAATTCTCACCACATGAAAGCGCGCCGGGTATTGTGCGCGATAACCCATTACAACTATAACGATGAAAAATCAGAACGCCCTTCAAATTGATCCCGGAAGTTCGCTGGATGTGCCCACTACGGACGCCGCAGTCCTTGATCGTACAGCAGCTACACACCCGAGGCCCAGGGTGCAAGGCAAGTTTATCGTCGTCGGCGAAGAGAAACTGTGGATCAAGGGTGTGACCTATGGCACGTTCCGGCCTGATGACACGGGTCTGCAGTATCCACAAGCGGAACAGGTTGCCAGGGATTTCGAACAGATGGCTGCCAGTGGGATCAACGCTATCCGGACCTATACCGTGCCGCCACGCTGGCTGCTGGATGAAGCATTAAAAAATGCATTGCACGTTATGGTCGGTATTCCCTGGGAACAGCACATTACTTTCCTGGATGATAGCGCACGGGTACGCATTATTGAAAATCAGGCGCGGGCGGCGGCGCGCTCCTGCGCTGATCACCCCGCAGTGCTTTGTTACTCGGTTGGCAATGAGATTCCCGCATCCATCGTGCGCTGGCATGGGCGTAAACGCATTGAACGATTTATTCAACGCCTTTATGAGATTGTCAAGAAAGAAGATCCTCACGGACTTGTTACCTATGTAAATTTCCCGACCACCGAGTACCTGCAACTGCCGTTTCTCGATTTCGTCTGCTTTAACGTGTATCTGGAGTCGCAGGAACGTCTGGAGGCTTACCTGGCTCGCCTGCAAAACCTGACGGATGAACGCCCTTTACTCATGGCGGAGATCGGACTGGATAGCCAGCGCCATGGCGAGCAGGCGCAGGCGGACAGTCTGACATGGCAGATACGCAGTGTTTTCAGGTCGGGGTGTGTGGGTAGCTTTGTTTTCGCATGGACCGATGAATGGTATCGAGGTGGGCACGATATCGAAGACTGGGATTTCGGGCTGACGACCCGCGAACGCCGTGCAAAGCCGGCGTTGTCTGCCGTTGCCCAGGTGTTCGCAGATTCCCCGTTCCCCGCTGACACCCGTTGGCCGGGTATTTCAGTGGTGATATGCAGTTATAACGGTGCCCCTACCATCAGGGACACCCTGGAAGGCTTAAAAAAGCTTTCTTATCCGGACTACGAAGTCATCCTGGTCAACGATGGTTCAACGGACGATACCCCGCGGATCGCGGCAGACTATGACGTCAAGCTGATCAGTACGGAAAACCGTGGCCTGTCAAATGCGCGCAACACGGGTTACCAGGCGGCAAGTAAGGAGATCGTCGCCTATATCGACGATGATGCCTACCCCGATCCCGACTGGGCGCATTATCTGGCCTTGACCTATCTCGATAGCGATTACGTGGGTGTTGGTGGCCCGAACCTGGCGCCGCCCGGCGATGGCTCTATCGCAGATTGTGTGGCCAACGCGCCCGGCGGTCCGGTGCACGTTCTTTTGTCGGATACGCTCGCCGAACATATACCCGGTTGCAATATGACTTTTCGCAAGTCCGCACTCGAGGCCGTGGATGGATTCGATCCACGTTACCGTGCTGCCGGTGATGACGTGGATCTCTGCTGGCGAATACAGGATCAGGTCGGGGAAATCGGTTTTAACGCGGCGGCCATGGTGTGGCATCATCGCCGCAACTCGATGCAGATGTACTGGAAGCAGCAACAGGGATACGGCAAGGCCGAGGCCTTGCTGGAAGAAAAATGGCCGGAAAAGTATAACCCGCTCGGACATACCAGCTGGGGTGGGCGTCTGTATGGTAAAGGCTTGACCCTGGACCTGGGCGCGCTACGTGGCCGTATTTACCAGGGCGTATGGGGCAGTGCACCGTTTCAGTCGCTGTACCAGCCCGCCGCCGGTACGCTGCTGTCGCTGCCGCTGATGCCGGAATGGTACATGTTGATCGCTTTGTTAGGAGTATTGTCCGTGCTGAGTCTGGGCTGGGCGCCACTGGGCTGGATAGTGCCCGTATTTATAATTGCGATCGGGTTGCCCGTTGCGCAGGCCTTGCTCAGCGCAAGCAAGGCCAAATTCACCTCTGCTCCGCAAACGCCCGCACAACGCCTCAAGTTATATGCCATCACCGCTTTCATGCACCTGCAGCAACCTCTGGCGCGGCTGATAGGACGGCTGCGCCACGGACTGACGCCCTGGCGTCAGCGCATCACTGCAATGCCGCGATGGCAGTGGTCATATAACGGTGATATCTGGAGCGAGCAGTGGCGCGCACCGGAGGCATGGCTGCAGATCATGGTGGAGGGTCTTCAGCAAACGAACGTACCTGTGCGCACAGGCGGTGATTTCGATGATTGGGACCTCGAACTCCGTGGTAGCTTACTCGGCGGTGCGCGAGCACTGATGGCCATCGAAGAGCACGGTTCGGGAAAACAGATGGTGCGTTTTCAGGTGTGGCCGAAATTATCACTGATCGGCGCGGTGCTGGGCGCGCTATGCGTGGTGCTCGCAACCGGCGCCGCACTGAACGGCGCATGGGCTGTTGCATTGTTGCTGACCTTGGGCGCTGTGCTGGTATTTACACGGGCAACTTTGGAATATGTGACAGCGGCCAGTACTCTGCGGAATCTGTTGCGCCAAGAGTACGACGGGTAGACAGCATGCCGCAGCGCAAACATCCCGATATAGCTATTTTGCGGCGTCTGCTCGAACAGGCCCGGCCGTATTGGGGGAATCTTGCCGCAATCTTTAGCATTGATCTGCTCGCCACCCCGCTGGCACTGCTCACACCGCTGCCTTTGATGCTGGCTGTCGACAGCGTTATCGGGTCGGAGCCGCTGCCACGGTTTATTGCGCTGCTTACGCCGGACTTTGTCACTGAATCGAAAGGGGCGATGCTCGGTCTGGTCGCGGTTCTCGTGGTTCTATTTGCACTCCTCAACCAGGTGCAGAAACTCGGCGGCTGGCTTCTGCAAACCTATACCGGCGAGAAACTCGCCTTGGCGTTCCGCGCGCGCTTGCTGCGCCATGCTCAGCACCTGTCGCTGACCTACCATGACACCAAGGGCACCAGCGATTCGATTTACCGCATCCAATACGATGCCCCTGCCATTCAGTGGGTGGTGATTTACGGTCTCACGCCCTTCGTTACTGCGTCTTTTACATTGCTCGCTATGATCGTTGTGACGGCGCAGATCGATTGGCAGCTTGCCTTGATCGCTTTGGCCGTTTCGCCTGTGCTTTTTTTGCTCACCCAGGTGTTTCGCAGGCGCCTTCGGGGTCAGTGGCGGGAAGTGAAGCAACTGGAAACTTCCGCCCTGTCGATTATTCAGGAGATCCTGGGAGCGTTGCGGGTGGTCAAGGCGTACGGTCAGGAAGACCGCGAGCACGGGCGATTCCTGCGCCGGGCTCGGCAAGGACTGTGGGCGCGACTTCGCGTCATTGCAGGGGAAAGCGCCTTCAATTTCTCGGTCGGGTTGACAATTGCATTTGGCACAGCCGCTGTCCTCTATGTCGGGGCAACCCACGTGCAGGCGGATATTCTGACATTGGGGCAGCTGCTGCTGGTGATGGCATATCTTGCCCAGCTGTATCAACCGCTGCAGACGTTGGGTCAGCAGGTCACCAAGCTGCAGGGTGGGCTAACCAGCGCCGAGCGCGCCTATGCGCTGTTGGATGAGGCGAGCGACGTCGTTGAGCGGCCGGACGCGTGGGCACTGGATCGGGCTCGGGGAACCGTCGAGTTCGATAATGTCTCTTTCAGCTATGACGGTACCACGTCGGTGCTGAAGAACATCTCGTTTCGTGTGCCGGCAGGTGCACGGATAGGCATAAAGGGGCGCACCGGTTCCGGAAAGTCCACCCTGATGAACCTGTTGATGCGTTTTTACGATCCGGTGGACGGCCGCATCCTGCTGGACGATGTGAATTTGCGGGACTTTCGTCTGGCCGATGTGCGCGACCAGTTTGCAATCGTCCTGCAGGATCCCCTGCTGCTGTCGAGTAGTATCGAGGAAAATATCGCCTACGCGAGACCGAATGCGAGTGAACAGGAGATTGTCGAAGCCGCACGAGCCGCCAACGCCGATGAATTTATTCGTGAATTGCCACAAGGATATGACACCCAGGTCGGCGAGCGTGGACTGCGACTCTCAGGTGGGCAACGCCAGCGGATCGCCCTGGCACGTGCCTTTCTTAAAGATGCACCCATCTTGATTCTCGACGAGCCGACAAGCTCGGTTGACGTCAAGACCGAGGCCAAGATCATGGAGGCGATGGATCGTCTTATGCAAAATCGAACGACATTCATGATTGCGCATCGGCTCAGCACGCTGAGAAACTGCGACGTACTGTTGGTAATTGATAACGGTGGCTTGGTGGACGAAGAAGATTTACAAACGGTCGCCGCGGCCGTACCAGGTGTGTAGGCCGCTCACAAGGGCGCTAGCTATAATTTTCATTGCGCGGCTGTTTCGTGCACAGCAGACTAATTAGAAGACCAGGCCATGAGTAATCAGCCAGTCGTAGTCTATATACACATTCCAAAAGCGGGTGGTACAACTCTCGCAGATTGGCTCTATGGGCAACTACGAGACCTCTCGGGGGAAGCGTGTGAGGCGGAAGAAGAAGGTTGCTTAAACTCGGGGATTTTCTATTATTCGTCGGGCTACATAAAGGGGCCCGACGCTCAGGACATCGCCAGGATAATGCGCGTGCTCCCGCGGCCCGACCTGAAAGCGGTGCTCGGGCACTGTAACTTCGGTATCCATGAACAGCTCACCCGCCCGGCAAGCTACATAACCATGCTGAGACACCCGGTGGAACGTGTCATGTCTCTCTACCATTTCGAGAAACTGGTGAAAGCGAAATTTGGTGATCACGAGGGTATTAAATTGCCTGCGGAAACGACGCTCAAGTCATTCGTGGAATCACCACCTTTCAAAGACGTGGATAACGGGCAGACACGGCGCATCGCCGGCCTCTCGCCTGACGTCGGGGGCTGCACAAGGGCGATGCTGGAACGAGCGAAAGAAAACCTCCGCAGGCACTTCGTGGTAGTGGGCCTCACAGAGCGCTTTGACGAGACCCTGGTGCTGCTGAAACAAGCATTTTCCTGGAGCAGGGATGTCTTCTATTACCCAATGAATACCAATCCCGATCGAGCTGCGATGCCGTGCGAGTCGCAGGACACTATCCATACAATACAGGCGCATAATTCGTTCGATTACGAGCTTTATCAGTTTGCGATTGAGCTGATGGAATCCGCGGTATCGCGGTATGGCACCGCCTTTCAGGAACAACTTGAAGAATTCCGAGTGAAAAAGCAGGCCTGGTATGACGATGTTACCCGGAATTCTGAAACCATGCTCGACGGCCAGCGCAAGCGAGCGCTAAGAGGACGGTAAGGGGGAAAGCCATGGCTAAGTCAAAGTTCATTGTTACCGGATGCAGCCGGTCCGGGACTAACTATATGTCCTCTCTGCTATCAGCGTTGGGTCTGGCCTGTGGGCACGAACGCGTATTCAATATTTTTCCCGTGATCCAGTTACGGCCTCCGTTTGACTTTATGGCTTTATTTGCCGACAAGGATGGCGATTCATCTTTCCTGGCCGTCCCCTATGTAAAGGCGTTGCCACCTGGCAGCCTGGTTCTGCATCAGGTTCGACATCCGGTCCATGTTATACGTTCACACATGGGTATCCGCTACTTAGCACCGGATTATCAGCCGTCAATGTATCTCGCCGACAATCATCCAGATTTTCTGGACGTTATTAGACGCCACTGCCCGGAGATCTTTGCGGACGAAGATGAATTGAGAAGAACCATGCGTTACTGGGTTTTGTGGAACAAAATGGCCCAGGAGGCTTCCGCGGCGCCCAACGTCCGCTATTTGCGTTACCGGGTAGAGGGGCTTGATTTACCGTTACTGGAA
>Ga0316197_10001183_pt1 | contig 18769 bp, 15 predicted proteins | sample OudBiesiAoxic_MG_FD_204939 | JGI IMG/M metagenome (GOLD analysis project Ga0316197, IMG submission 204939) | Coastal sediment microbial communities from Oude Bieten Haven, Netherlands - site A oxic | ecosystem: Environmental > Aquatic > Marine > Coastal > Sediment | place: Netherlands... | reverse complement strand
GCTGGCGGAAATCATTGTTCTGGACCAGTTTTCACGGAACATGTTCAGGGATTCGGCGTTGGCTTTTGCACATGATGCACAGGCGTTGACCCTTGCGCAGGAGGCCATAGCCTGCGGCGCGGATGAGAGCTTGACGCAGGAGCAACGAAGCTTCCTTTACATGCCGTTCATGCATAGTGAGTCATTACAAATTCACGAGGTCGCCGTCGGGTTATTCAGTAAAAACGGTATCGGAAACAATCTGGATTATGAACTCAAACACAAAAAAATTATCGAGACATTTGGCCGGTACCCTCATCGTAACAAAGTACTTGGAAGGCAATCGAGCGCTGAGGAGATCGAGTTTTTGACACGGCCGGGTTCAAGTTTTTGACACGGTATAATTCCTGGACAGGCACGACCGGATAACGCCCTTATGGAAATGCTTTCTGCATTAGATGCGACATTTATTTACCTCGAAAGCGAGCATAGCCCGATGGCCATTGGTGGTGTGTATGTCATCGATGCAAAGGATGCCCCCGAGGGCTTCTCTTACCAGACCTGGTATTCACTCGTAAGAAGCCGCTTGAAACTCTCAAAAGTGTTCAGGCAAAGACTGGTGGAAGTGCCTCTGTATCTGTCTTTTCCATATTGGGTAAGGGACCCCGGGTTTGATCTGGATGATCATTTACCCGCCATTGCCCTGCCCGAACCCGGAGGCATGACGGAACTGATGCAGGCAGCGGCAAACACCTGGGGCCAGGTACTGAACCGGGATCGGCCATTGTGGGATATCAGCTTCGTTACCGGAATTGACAACATACCCGGAATATCAAAGGGTTCATTCGCGCTGATTACACGGGTTCATCATGCTGCCGTGGATGGCAAGGCCAGCACCGAGATGATGACCTCATTACTCGATGTCACAGCACAAGTCCGGACCGTTGAAGGGAAGGATTCCTGGGAACCTGAAGAACTGCCGTCTAACCTGGATGTGATTTCCCGTTCATGGTCCAGGGCCGGTCAAAAAGCGTTGGAGTTGGCCGGGTTTGTTGGAAAAACCGCTGTCGGTGCGGCGCAACTGCAAGGTGAAAGGTGGCTGAAAAAGATTGAACCACCTCCCAGGTTGTTGAGCGCCCCGCCGACCATATTCAACCAACCGATCAATTCGAAAAGAACATTTTGGGGCAAGAACTTTGACTTTGAGCGCATCAGGGCGATACGCAAAGCGGTACCCGGGGTCACCATCAATGACGTAGTGCTCGCAATATGTGCCGGCGGACTGCGTAAATATTTGTCAGACAGGGGTGAGTTGCCGGTCAAGCCCCTGGTCGCAATGGCCCCGATATCTGTCCGTGGTGAGGAGGAGGGCACCGGTAACCAGGTGTCAGCGATGTTGGTCAGCCTGGCCACCGACATTGATAATGCATTTGATCGCCTGACCCATATACGTGCAAATACGCAAAGGTCAAAGATTCACGCCGGTGCAATACCGGCGAATAAGTTGACCGAGTTCGTACCATCCGAAACCCTCGCGGCAGCGGCACGGATCTATACGAGAACCCGGCTTGGTGGGCACCATCGGCCATTTTTTAATGTGACCATTACCAATGTTCCGGGCCCGCCGGTTCCTTTATATGTTGCGGGTGCGCGTATTCACAGTGCCTTCGGTATGGCACCGATACTTGATGGCCTGGGGCTGATCCTGGTCGTGCTTAGCTACCATGGAAGAATATCCATTGGCATTAGTTCCTGCGAACAAATCGTGCCCGACCCTGACAATATGGCAGAATGCATTGAGCGTTCTCTTATTGAACTGGAAAGCGCAGTAAGCAAGAATGCCGCGGATCTTCAGATTGCCGGGCAATCAACGGCCGATGAGGCGTCGCCTGAAGTCACTGACCCGCTAAAGGCATTTCACGATGCCGGCCGGGCACTGGACAAGGCCATTGAGTCACTTGGGGATTAGATGAATCGTGAATAAAACAAAAGAAAAAGACCTGATCGATCACTCTCACCGCCCTTCCAAACTGTTGTTAATGGCTGAGGGCAGGGCTGTATATGACGCGGCGGCCATGATACCGATGCTGGCCCTGAAGAAGTTTTTGCGGCAGGGAGACAATCACCCGGTACTGGTATTCCCGGGTTTTCTTGCCAGTTCGCGCTCAACCCGGCCCTTACGTCAGTACCTGGCAGACCTGGGTTACCGGGCCCACCGGTGGAAACTCGGTTACAACATGGGTTACAGCTACAAATTGCATTACGGTATGCGTGATCGTGTGACCGAACTGGTTGAACGCTACGGTGAAAAGATCAGCCTGGTGGGTTGGAGTCTGGGCGGTGTATATGCGCGTGAACTCGCACGGGAAATGCCCGATATCGTTCGTCAGGTTGTCACCATGGGCAGCCCGTTTCGCGGGCACCCGAGTTCCAGCAACGTGCACAGGATATTCAACATGTTCACGGAGGTCCCATATGATGAAATGCCCCATGCATTTCTTCAGCATATGGCACAGCCACCCCCCGTACCCACCACTGCGCTCTACACCCGTGGTGATGGCGTTGTTGCATGGCAATCAACCGTGGAAATATCTGATCGAAATGATGTCGAAAATATTCACGTCGGTGGCGCGCACCTGGGGCTGGGTTTTAATCCAAGGGTGCTATATGTCCTGGCTGACCGCCTGGCTCAACCGGAAGGACAATGGCGACCTTTCAAACCGCCTTTTTGTCTGAAGCCATTGTTCCGTAACTGGTACCCTGACTGGCTGGTTCACGGCAATGAAAACCCTTTAAAAGCAGGCATGTAAATCATCTTAAACCAATAATAAAGACTGCCAGGGCCCAACCATAATATTAGATAGTCATATGAAGAATATGAAAGCCAGCAAAAAGCCGCTTGATCGCGCAGGTTTGCTCAAACTTGCCAGTGTTGCCTCGGTGCTAACCGCGGGCTTCCTGATTGTTGCAAAATTGGTGGCCTGGTCCATGACCGGGTCTGTCAGTCTGCTTGCTTCGCTCGTTGATTCGGTAATGGACAGTATTGCATCGCTGATCAACCTGTTCGCAATTCGCTATTCGTTGCAACCTGCCGATGAGAACCACCGTTTTGGTCACGGTAAAGCGGAACCGCTGGCCGGCCTGACCCAGGCGGCATTCATTGCCGGCTCCGCTGTTTTTCTGGTTTTCCACGCCATTGACCGTTTACGCTTCACCCACACACTGGAGCAGGTCGGTGTCGGTGTCGGTGTTATGGTGCTCGCCATCGTCATGACCCTGGGTTTGCTGGCTATCCAGCGGTATGTCATCAAAAAAACAGACTCGACAGCCATCCGGGCAGACTCGCTGCATTACCTGACGGACCTGTTGACCAATGTGAGTGTTTTGCTGGCACTGTACCTGTCTACCCTGGGCTGGACCTGGGCCGATCCGGTATTTGCCATCGCGGTGGCCATTTACATTTTTTACAGTGCGTTTCAAATCGGTCACGAAGCATTTCAACAGCTAATGGACCGGCAATTACCCGATGATATTCTTGAAAAGATTCAGGCTACCGCGATGACCCATCCTGAGGTCACAGGAACACATGAAATGCGTACCCGCCAGGCGGGGCACACACGTTTTGTGCAACTTCACCTGGAGCTGGATGAAAACATGTCGCTAAAACGTGCGCATGCAATTGCCGACGAAGTGGAAGCGAAAATCATGATGTTTTTGCCCGGGGCGGAGGTCATTATCCACCAGGACCCCAAGGATGACTCAAACAAGGGGCCACCTGGCAGTTGATCAGGCTGCAGTGTGACCTTCAAGGAACTTATCGATCTCAATCCAGGCTTCAACAGCCTGAGGAAGTTGCGGATCAAATATCTGCCAGATGTGCATCATGTCTGACCATGTCTGTAATTTTGTCGGTGAGCCCGAGGCGCAGGCTTTATAAACATATCGACGGGCGTCATCCAGTAACATTTCGGCTTCACTGGCCTGTACCAGGGTAGGTGGCAAATTGGAAAGGTCACCCAGCAGAGGTGAAGCCAGGGGGTTGGAAGGCCGTACCTTGTATGTCCATAAAACCCACCAGCTCTTAACGAACTGAGGCAGGCTGTTGAGGATCTTCATGTGGGGTTTCAGCATGATATCGCGATCTGCATTGCTGCGGATGCTGGCACCTGAGAACGTGATATCGGTTAAGGGTGACAAGGCTACCGCGGCCTCAGGCGCACGTAGTTTTTTGTCCCGTATCCAGGCGATCAGCGATAGGCAGAGGTTGCCACCGGCGGAATCGCCACCGATAAAAAGTTGCTGAATTTCTTCGGGGCCATCGGGTCCATTCTCAAGTATCCAGTGATAGGCCGTACGGCAGTCTTCAACACAGTCCTTGTGAAGGTGTTCCGGCATCAGGCGATAATCGATCGCCAGAACGGCACTGCCTGTGATTTCTGAAAACTTACTGGTAATAGTACGATGGCTTTTCGGGCTGCCGACTACAAATCCCCCGCCATGGATATAAAGTATTCGACGGCTGGTATCGGCCCCCGGGGCGATGACCCATTCGGCCGGGACGCCACCGGCATCAGTTGGAAAAAATTCGCTTTGGAATTCGTGGCCCTGGCTGATGGTATCGAACGTCTCGCGCGCGGCTTTCAGGTTGTGTTGACGTTGGTAAGTGGAGATTCGCAGAGTGAGTTCCCTGACGGTTTTGTTTACCTGCATGTGTTCAGGTCCCGGTTTGCCAGCCCGGGAGAAGCGTTGCGGCGCGTCAGGATCGGACGGTGTCGGGTACTCTTTTACACCGAGGCCACGAAGATAAAAACGCTCGAATGCCCAAAAAGCCAGTATGAGTAAACCAAGCCAGAGGAATAGATTCATTGCTTACTCCCGGAAACAAAGTAAAATCAATTACAACGGTAAAAGAAGTATTTTAAGCTAATTTGATTCGCGAGATTAATCGGTATGAGGAGTTCATTGAATTGACTGAAGAACTAATCAGAGAACCGATCTCAAAAGTCGATACCGCCTGGTTGCGCATGGAGCAGCCGACCAACCTGATGATGATCAACGGTGTGATCATGTTGGATGAGCACCTGGACTATGCCGGGCTGATAAAAACCATTGAACAACGATTTCTCACTTTCAGACGTTTCCGTCAAAAAGCTGTCGATGGCGCGCGAGGCGCCTTTTGGGTGTTTGACGAGGATTTTGACATACGTCAGCATGTCCGCCGGGCAGCTTTACCGGGCGCAGCGGATCGTGCCGAGCTTGAACAATTTGTGTCAGACCTGGCTAGCACCCCATTGGATACATCGCATCCGTTATGGCAGTTTCATGTCATAGAGAACTATTTTGATGGTCCGGTCATTGTCGTAAGGATTCACCACTGTATTGCCGATGGTATCGCGCTGGTTCAGGTTTTCCTGTCCCTGACCGACCCGACACGGGAAGGTCGGCCTTCCGCGCGTGAGCCGGATGTTTGGAAAGAACGCCGGGCGAAAGAAGCAAAGGTCTTTCAACGCTTGCTAGATCCGGCGCGGGAAGGGTTGGGTTTTGCCACACATGTGGGACAGCGTTTGATTGAAGAAGGCAGCAAAATGCTGCAAAACCCTGCCATTGCAAGTAGTTATGCTGCAGAAGCAAGTGAGATTGTTCGTGAACTGGCGCATTCATTAACCCTGGAGAATGATCCGGTCACACGTTTTAAAGGACAACTCGGGACACGAAAGCAGGTGGCTTGGGCAGAGCCCTTTTCGCTTGATGAAGTTAAAGCTGTCAGTAAGGCCTTCGGGTGTACGGTCAATGATGTGCTCATTGCTGCAGTCAGCGGTGCATTCAGGCAGTACATGATTTCCGTTGGTGATGATCCGGACAATCTGCCTGACATTCGTGCCACTGTGCCGGTAAACCTTCGCCCGCTGGAGCATGCCCAGGAGCTGGGTAATCACTTTGGCCTGGTATTCCTGTCCCTGCCACTGAGCATCGATAACCCGTTGGAAAGGTTGTACGCCGTTAATGACCGTATGAACGAGCTTAAGTCTTCAAAACAGGCTGCGGTAACACTAGGGTTCCTGGCTGCACTTGGGTTGGGTCCTTCTGCTGTACAGAAACCGGTCCTGGATTTGCTCAGTCAAAAAGCCACCGCAGTGCTTACCAACGTCCCGGGTCCACAGCAACCCTTATACCTGGCTGGCGCAAAAATGAAGGAATTGATGTTCTGGGTGCCTCAAAATGGCAATGTTGGACTGGGCATAAGCATACTCAGCTACAACGGCCAGGTGTTTTTCGGTCTCATCAGCGATCACCGCCTTCTTGCGGAGCCTTCCAAGGTCATTTCCCGATTTAAAGCGGAATTCGAAAAACTACTGTACTTAGGTTTGATGCTTCCATTGGAAGGCCGGCCCAGTTCACAAAGCGCCGAAGACCTGTTGGATAACCTGGACTAATCAACTTACTCCAGTTCTGCCAGGGCCGCGTCGATATCCAGCTTCTCCATGGCATCCATGGGTTCAAACTCACTGGCTTTAACGAACAGGTCAGTGACGTCATCAATCCTGTCATCCTCGTATAGAAGATAAAGCCCGTTACCATACTCAATATGAGCGATCGGAGAGTTCGGGGTAAGCTCAAGTGCGAGATCGAAGTGCTCTATTGCTTTCGCTGCACTGGCACCATAGGTCATCTTGCCAAGCATTTTTCCGACTTTGTTGATGATTTCAGCGTGATACATACCGAGTGCCGTATGCGCCTCTGCATGATCCGATTGGAGCTCGAGTGCGTTTTCCAGGCTGGCTTGAATTTTCCCCCCAATGCCCTGGCTAAGCGCCTTGATAATAGAGATGCTCTGGCTATAACGCCCGAGGTTGAAGGCATGAAAATAATGACTGTTTGGATCATCCGGCAAGCTCTCAATGGCACTTTCAGCCCGCTCAATAGCGGCCAGATAGCAGGCCTGTTGTTTTGCTTCACCCGGTTCGAGGTATGTTGCATACACTCCCGCGGCCTTGTTCGCCGGGGCATGTGCCAACTGACCGCATTTTTCGGACAGGCTCACGGCCTTTTGAAAATCACCGGAGTGAAAACACCTCCATGCGTTTTCGATAATGGTTGCCAATGCGTCGTAATCCCCATCAAATTTATCCGGAGCTGCCTCCGGCGCCTGTTGCAGGGTTCGCTCGACCCAGTCGGCATCCGGGAATTCGACACGATCCCCTGCGTGGAGGTCCGGCCATGATTCACGCAGAAGCTGGCCTTCATATAAGTAGTCGGAATTGGTGTGTGGGAAGCTGTTCCATCGAGACATAATTTTTATCACCGTATTTAGTGTGTTTGCTCTAAATATTGAGCCTACCATAAGGCCATCAATTTTCAATCCTCACTGGAGTAAGGAGTTCGAGATGGTTACCAAGACATTAAAAAAGAAAGTACCGGCCAAGAAGGCCAAAAACAAAGTTGCAACACCTGTTACTGATTCTGTAAAAGAAATCTGGTTTGCAGGCCTCGGAGCATTCTCCGTTGTGCAGCAGGAAGGTGAAAAGCTTATCGGGCAGGGAACCAATTTATTTGACAAGCTGGTATCCGAAGGAGCCAGGGTAGAGAAACAATCTATCAACCTGGTTGATACGACCGTTGAAGATATCAAGACCGACGTTGAAAAAAGACTGGAAGATGTTCGTCATCAGGCCAATGAAAGCTGGGACAGCCTTGGCAATGTTTTTGACGAGCGGGTTTCAGGAACGCTCGAGCGTCTTGGCATTCCAACGACGAAGGAATTTGACAAGCTCTCTGGCCGTGTTCAGAACATAACCCGCAAGGCCACCAATAGCTGGAAGGGTCTCGAGAAAGCTGCGCGTGATGCGGCGGATAACCTGGGTAAGCTTGAGAATGAGTTCACAAAACGGGTTAAAGATGTACTGGATAGTCTGCATGTTCCGGGAATGGAAGATCTGAACAAGCTGTCTGAAAGCGTACAAAAAGTTTCCCGTGAGTCGGTTGAAAGCATAGGCAAGCTGGAATCTACGCTCGAAAAGCGTGTTTCGGGTGCCTTTGACAAACTTGAAGCGACTACCACTGACGAAATCAAGAAGCTGAATACCGGTGTGCAGGATGTATCACGCCAGGTTTCTGATAACTGGGGCAAGCTTGAAAGTGTTGTTGAAGATCGTGTAAAGGTGGTTTTGGGCGGCCTTGGAATACCGAGTTCGGATGATATAAGCAAGCTGGCTGCCAACCTTGAAAAGCTCTCCAGGCAAGTAGCTGATCTGGATAAGAAGTTAAATGCCAAAGTGAAGGTTGCTCCAAAAAAACCGGCAGCAAAGAAGGCACTGACACCCAAGGCCGTAACCAGCATGACGGTGGCAGAAAAAAAGAAGGCGGCCGAAGCCATTAGCAAAATGAAGCCGGCTACAAAGCCTAAGACCAAGAGCTAAAGCATTGGAAGAAAGAGCAAGACCGGCTGCCACCGGTCTTGTTTCCTTAACGACTTGATGTTTTTAGGGTGTTTGCTCTAATTAATGTATCTAACATGCACACATCACTTAAATTAACGCTCGATTGAGCAAGGAGTTTGAAATGGCTAAGAAGACTTTGAAAAAGAAGGTTATGAAGAAGAAGGTACAGGCTAAACCGGCAGCACCTGTTGTAGATTCAGCACGTGAAATATGGCTCGCTGGCCTCGGTGCATTTTCTTTTGCACAAAATGAAAGTGTCAAGATCATAGACCAGGGCAACAAACTGTTTGAGAAGCTGGTTTCCGAAGGTGTAAAGCTGGAGAAGAAGACCCGTAATGTTGCTGAGTCCGCAGTCGGTGGAATCAAAGGCGAAGTGGAATCAACAGTAGGTGCAGTTCGCAAACAGGCAGTGGACAACTGGGACAAGCTGGAAACGATCTTTGAAAACCGTGTTGCACGCGTACTGGGTCAGCTGGGTGTTCCAACCGCCGAGGATGTAAATAAACTTTCCGCACGCGTACAGACACTGGCAACCAAGGTTACGTCAATGACACAGACCGCAAAGCCAGTTGCCAAGAAACCGGCGGCTAAAAAGCCAGCAGCCAAAAAAGCAACGGCCAAAAAGCCAGTAGCTAAAAAGGCAGCAACCAAAAAGCCAGTAGCTAAAAAAGCAGCGGCCAAAAAGCCAGCAGCTAAGTAGCCAACAGTTATACAGTCCCCCATTTCCCATCAAGGGAAATTTTAGGGCCGACGTTTAGTCGGCCCTTTTTTATGTTCAGGACGAACGGTATGCCGCGGGCGCAGGGATGCGCAGGAGCGGCGTGTGTCAGTTTTGCACTGCGTTTGATTGGACGAACGGTATGCCGCGGGCGCAGGGATGCGCAGGAGCGGCGTTATGTTCAGGACGAACGGTATATCGCGAGGGAGCACATGGATGTGCGGCGCGATTGTGTCAGTTTTGCACTGCGTTTGATTGGACGAACGGTATATCGCGAGGGAGCACATGGATGTGCGGCGCGATTGTGTCAGTTTTGCACTGCGTGTCACTTGCCCCTAGTATCAGTTTTGCACAGCGCATCTCAATCTGCATGGGCGCCAAGGCCTTACAGTGCCTCACTCCAGGACACGCTGTAAACCATCCCTGTGCGCTTCATTGACTTCCTGTCTCGTAAGGTCCTGAAGTGAGACACTGCACCCCCTTGGCTCAGTGGTTGATTTTGGTACTGTGGTTTCATGTAGAGGTACACAAATGCAGGGAGTTGAGCATCAAACGAATACACCAAGCCCTTTCAAAGTCCCATAACGACGGCAAGAATTTTTTGGCATCCAAGCGTTTCGCACTTGTATACTTCCTACCATCTAAACTCCCTCTAATAACAGGATTCAACCGGGTAGTAGTTCACACATGACAATCAATCCAAGACAGCAAGCCTGGAAGAAACCCGTAATCCGTTTTTTTTGCTTCCTGCTCCCGTTCCTACTCGTCATATTGACTGCCTCCTGCGCAACCGCTCCCCCCGCCCATAAAGTAGACAATTACTGGGATGGTTACACCACGGTTGCCATATCCCCAAGCGGAAAAATCGTAGCAGCAGCCAATCGTTTTATCGTGGTTCTTTTTGATACTGAACAACATCGACAGGTCGGCTGGTTCTGGGCGGTTGATCAAAAAGGGAAGAACTTCAAACTGCCACGTACAGGCCTCGGTGATACGCTCGACTTTATTGATGAAAATCATATCGTGACTACAGGTATGGGCGGAATGGTCACGGTCTGGGACATTCGGAATGGCCAGAAGGCACATCATATTGATCCACCCGACAAGGGTATGTATGCCATCAGTCTTGCCTGGTCACCTGCCACCAGGCAATTGGCTCTTGGGACCTGGGATGGCACGATCGTTACTTACCAACTGGACGAAAACGAATTCAGTGAGGCAGAGTTTCTGCTTACCCATGTGGGCAGGGTAAATGACGTGGTATTCAGTGCCGATGGCAGGTATATGGCCTCGGCCGGAGATGACAAGACGGTTACGATCTGGGATATGGAGACCCGCAAACACATCGGCAGACGGGATATCGAAAGTGAGATTTCAGACCTGGAAGTGGTTAGCTCGCGTCGTTCGCTGGTCATTGCCGGTGACGATGTGGCCATCTGGAAGTTTCTGACCGAAGAGGAGGTCGTGGAACTGAAAGAGGATAAGGCTGTTGCACAATGGGTGGGTACCGGTGCACTGTACGCCCTGCAGGTAGGTCTTCTCTTTACCGGTCTGGGCGGTGGAATTTCCACACACGATCCGGCCAACTGTGGCCGCTTTGTGACGGTATCGCCTGACGGTAAGTTCCTGGTCGATGTCAAGCCAGGACCCATGTCCAACAAGGTAACTGTGCTTGATGTGGATCAGAACGAGATTCTGCGCGAGGTTGATGTACCCAACGCCATATGTGACCTTGAGTTCACCTCGGATGGAAAACACCTGGCACTGGCCGGGGATGGCGGTATGTTCCTGGTCGACACTGAAACCTGGGCCGCCGTACCGATGCATTTGATTGTGGACTCTTTTAGTCGCGCACCGATGGTTTTATTGCCTGAAAAGGGTTTCATGGGGCTTGATGTAACCGGGCATAGGCCGGTATTTGAGACACCTCTGGAGATTGAGAACACCGATGATGTAGCAAACATTCCATTGAACGAGGCGGGGAATTCCGGATCGCCTGCACCGCCGCAGGTACCCCAGGATTTATCTCAGGAAGATTCTTACAAATAACCATTTGGAAACGAGGCTGGAGAGCATAATGAACCCTTTTGATATGTCTGGAAAAATTGCCGTGGTCAACGGTGCATCGCGTGGCATTGGTGAAGCGATCGCAAAGGGACTGGCAGACTGTGGTGCACTGGTTGTATTGACCAGCAGAAGGCAGGAAAGTGTGCAAAAGGTTGCGGATGAGATCGTCGCATCCGGTGGCAAAGCGGTGGCGAAAGCCTGTCATGCCGGGCACCTCGATGAAATAGAATCATTATTTGAGTACATCAGAAGTGAATTCGGCCGTCTTGATATCCTGATCAACAATGCGGCCACCAACCCATATTACGGTCCCGCCACAGACCTGACACCCAAGGCCTTTGACAAGACCGTCGATATCAATCTCAAGGGCCCCTATTTTATGCTTTCAGGTGCCGTGCCCCTGATGATCGAGAGCGGTGGTGGAAGTGTGGTTAACGTGGCTTCCATTGCTGCGTTGATATCGCTGCCCGGTCAGGCTGTTTATTCGATGACCAAAGCAGGTCTGATCAGTATCACCCGTTCTTTCGCGAAAGAGTATGGAAAGCAGGGTGTCAGGGTCAATGCCATTCTCCCCGGGGTGGTTGAAACCCGCCTCGCGTCTGCGTTGATTGAAGACCCGGCTGTTAAGAAGTGGTTGTCCGGATTACCTGCTGGCAGGGCGGGTCAGCCACAGGACATGGTGGCCGGTGTCCTCTACCTTGTTTCAGACCAGGCCGCATATACAACGGGTACAACCCTGGTGATGGACGGTGGGGCAACCCTGGGTTGAGATAAAGAATGACAACTGCAAGCAACAACCCAACCACTCCGGTCAGAAAAGGTGAAGACCTGGATTGGCCTGCACTTGACCGGTATCTGAAATCGGTTCTCCCCTACCTGGAAGGCGAGGCTGAAATCAGCCAGTTTGCCGGTGGAAAATCCAACCTTACCTATCGTATGAGGTATGCCAATGATGACCTGGTGGTTCGCAGGCCACCGTTTGGAAGCAAGGCGAAAACCGCACATAGCATGATTCGCGAGTACCGTATCATGAATGCGTTGAAACCGGTCTACCCGTCTGTTCCCGATACGCTGTCGTACAGCGATGACGAATCCATCATGGGTTCCGAGTTCTATGTCATGCGAAAGGTCGACGGGGAGTTGATTGGTAATCAAATTCCAGCGGAGTGGAATTTCACGCCCGCAGATACGCGTCGCTTTTGTACCGGTTTTTGGGAGAAACTGATTGAGCTGCACCAGGTTGACCCCGTTGCGGCTGGGCTTGGAGATTTTGGGAAGCCGGAGGGTTATGCCGAACGTCAGGTTCTGGGTTGGAACCGGCGGTTTGAAAAGGTCATTACACCTGATGTAGACCACTTTTCCGATGTGCGCGACTGGCTGGTTGCCAGTTTGCCTGTTGACAGTAAACGCCATTCGATTCTGCATGGCGATTTCCGTATTGATAACGTTATTCTTGACGCGCAAAACCCCTGCAATATCCTGGCCGTTCTGGACTGGGAAATCTGTGCTCTTGGAGATCCGTTGATGGATCTGGGTAATTCACTGGCCTACTGGATACAGGATGATGATCCGCCGGGCTTAAAAAAAATGATGGTTCAACCTTCGAACGCTGCCGGTATGTTATCCCGTAGCGAAATTCTGGAGGTGTATCAGGCCCGGACCGGTATTGATACATCCAACTTTACCTTTTACCAGGTATACGGTTACTGGCGCCTTGCGGTTATCCTGCAGCAGATTTACTTTCGTTATTTCAACGGTCAGACGCGTGATGCACGTTTTAAAACGTTTGGAAAATCCGCCCAACAACTGGGTGAGCACTGCCAACACCTGATTGCCAACTCACATATTGGCAATTGAGTACTAAAGGAACTGCCTGGAAGCCGTTAATAGTGCTTTTATATTGGACAAAAACCCCCGGGCAGTTAACCTACATGTCTCGATCAAGTTTTCGGAGTATTGTTTTGAGTGGTTTACGTCAAATTCTACTGATGACACTGCTAATCAACGGTTTGGGACTGGCATCAGCACAGGAACCGCAAACAGGCAATGATCTTAGCCAGGAGTTGGTGTCAGCCAGAATACAAACACTCAGGGACAGCGGCAGCCAGGAAGGCGCTGAAACCACGATTGGGAGCTACGAAGCGGTACTCAACTGGCTTGGAGAAGCTGAAGTTCGTGCCGCCTCTGAAAAGACTTACCTGCAGGCTCAGATTGATGCTCCGAATCAGGAGGCAGAAATTCGTGATCGCATGGAAACCATGGAATACCGGTCGATCGACGTTGATCCCGTCGCAGCCTCTAAACTGTCAAAAGAAAAACTCGATAGTTTGTTAGCTTCGCTTCAACTGAAGCTACGTGAAATGCAGACCCAAAAAAGCCAGGTTGATGAGAAAATCCTGTCTGAACAAAGCAGTGCACCCAACATTCAGGTCCGCTTTGGTTTGATTGATAAGCGCCTCCAGGAGTTGCCTGGTACGCCCATTACCATCGAGCCGGATTTGCAACCATCACAATTCGAGTCCACGCAGTGGGCTGTACTGGCTGAACGCAAGGCGTTAAATGCCGAGCGTAGATCCCTTGAAGCACAGCTGACCAGTCAGCCTGCACGCTACAGCAGGCGCAAGGCGGAAAGTGAAGAGCTCACACTTATCCTCAACGGCCTGATCCATGAAATCGATGTCCTGGAGAAAGAACTTGCTTCTAGAGCGGAGATTCAGGAATCCGAAACCAGTATCAGCCTGGATGAAAGCTCACCGGGCTTTGGGTTCATCCAGCAACTGGTGGACAACAATGCCCAACTGCGGGAACAGGCTGCTGACCTTGACAAAACTTTGGCCGCTTTAAAAGTAGAAAACCAGGAGATTGAAAAACAACTATTGTCCTTGAATGATCGATTCGAGGGTGTCAGGACGCTCGTGTCACTCGCTGAAGACAGTGCATCTCTTGGTCCCGTGTTGATGGTTCACTGGCACCAGACTGATAATTTTAAACTTGATGATTCCACTACCGTCACACCGGGTGCAATCGGGGATCATGTCATTCAACGTACACAGTTTGAGGATACCCTGAACGCGCTTTCCAACACGACAAGCTACGTGATGAGTGGGTTTGCTTCGATAATAGGCAGCCCGGAACCCGAGCTCGATGAAAAGCTGGTAGAAACGGCGAAAGACCTGGTACGTTCAAAACGCGAACTCCTGACAGCATTGATCTCCAGTGAAACGGAGTTGGTCAATACGCACGGAAACCTTGAACGGAACCGGTCAAAGCTTGCCGAGCAGGTATCAGAGTACCAGGCATACCTTGGTAGCAGAATTCTCTGGGTGCCGAGCCACCCATCACTTTCTTCTGAAATTTTTCAAAATATCAGCCGGGAGGCCAATAGTTTCTCTGACAGGCTTTCCTATTTGCGTTTTACCAGTCCCACGATGATTGGCGGGCTAACTCTTGTTTTGGCGATAATCCTGTTGGGATTACGCAAGAAGATTGACGCGCGTCTTCGCAGTATCAACAAAATGGTTGGCAGGGTTCGTGAAGATTCTATTCTCCTCACTCTGCAGGCACTGATGCTCAGTATCATCCGGTTCATTCCGATACCCATATTGCTACTCGTGTTAGTGAATAGTTTGCAAAGTCCCGACCCGGAAACTGCACCTTACCTTGCAAGGGGCCTTGGGCAATCAATCGGAGTTTTGTTGTTACTCTTGCTGATTCGCACTTCCTGTCTGGAAATTGGAATTGCCCGTACCCATTTTGCCTGGCCAAAGGAGTACTGTGACAATCTTCAACGTTTAAGTACCCGGTTACTGTTCTGGTGGTTCCCATTAGGTGTGATTACGGCATTTGTTTTTACGGTAGAGATCAACTCGATCAATGCGATATTGGGCCGCCTGCTTTTTAGTCTGGACATGATCGTTTTTACTGTCCTGGTTTTCAGCTTTCTCGCCTCCGAGTCATTGGTACTTAAAAAACGCAGGCATCTGCGTTTTTGGTCATTGGCCCTGACACTCGGTAACGGTGTCTATTTCATTGCTTGCACTATTTTTGGCTACCTCTACACAGCCCAGGCCGTTTTTGGAGCGGTGACCGAATCGCTGGGGATTATTATTATTCTGATTTTCTTTTACGAGATCATGCACCGTTGGCTGCTGGTTGTCCGTCGAAAATTGCGATTTAATGAAATGCTGGCTGCGAGGCAAGCACCCAAAGAGGGTGAGACTCAAGGGTATGAGGACGAGGAAGTCAACCTGGTTCACTCAGTGAGTCCGTTTCCAGTTTATTGAAAGTCGGCACTATCACCATTGGTGCCTTCCTTCTTTTCTTTGTTTGGGCGCCCCTGTTTCGTGCCCTGAATATACTGAGCAGCATAACGCTGTGGACGATCAGTGATATGGCGGAAGGCGAAGCTATTCTGACCAGCATTACGCTTGCGTCTTTGGTGTCGGCTTTGTTAATCGGCCTTTTTACGATTATTGCCGCGCGCAATGTGCCGCCATTACTGGCGCTGATACTCAGAAGCCAACAAAACATCTCACAGGGAACGCGTTACGCCGTGGTCAAGTTGCTGGGTTACCTGATAATCACTTTAGGCGTGTTGGCTTTCCTTTCCACACTCGGACTCAGGTGGGACCGTTTGCAGTGGCTGGTGGCAGCACTTGGCGTTGGTATTGGTTTTGGTTTGCAGGAGATCATTGCCAACTTCATCAGCGGTCTGATCATTCTGTTTGAACGGCCCATCCGGGTGGGAGATGTGATCACCGTGGGCGAGAGTTCCGGGCAGGTGATCCGCATCAGGATTCGGGCCACGACCATTCGTGACTTTGACGGCAAGGAATTACTGGTTCCTAACAAGGAGTTTGTGACCGGACGGTTATTGAACTGGACCTTGAGCGATACCAGTATTCGTATGACCCTGGATGTCGGTATTGCCTATGGCAGTGATGTGCGCAAGGCCGTCGCCATCCTGCAGGATGTGTTGGATAAACATGAGTTAATTGCTGACAAGCCTGAACCCGATGTGATTTTCAGCAAGTTTGATGATAGCGCCCTGAACCTGACGGCACGTTATTTCTTCACTGATGTGCAACAGCGCGGATTCTTGCTCAGTGATCTGCATATGAAGATCAATGATGGCTTTAAAGAGGCCGGTATTGTTATTGCCTTCCCGCAAATCGACGTACATTTCGACCGGGATGATAAAGTCGCAATCTCGAGCGAAGCTGCCACGACAACTTCTTAATAGCGGGTATTACCACGTGCGATTCAAAGCGGTGGCCACGGGCCCATCTGGCAAATATTGATGATTGCATGAACTGTTTCCGTACGATTAAGTTTGGGTATCGTTCTATTTCAAATGTGCTTTTACATAAGGCCGCAACTCAGAACGAGCGACCACCATCCTGTGTACTTCATCCGGGCCATCGGCCAGTCTCAATGTTCGTGCGGCCATGTACATACTTGCCAAAGGAAAGTCCTGGGATAAGCCGTGGGCGCCATGCATCTGGATAGCATTATCGATGATATCAAGCGTGATTTGCGGAACCGTGGCCTTGATCTTTGATATCCAGAGGTGAGCCTCTTCAACGCCCCTGGCGTCGATAACCCAGGCGGTTTTCAGTGTCAGCAAGCGCGCCATGTCGATGTTCATTCGGGCATCGGCGATCCTGTCATAATTTCCACCCAGTTTTGCCAGGGGCCGGCCGAAAGCTGTGCGGCTTATGGAGCGCCGGCACATGAGCTCAAGTGCTTTTTCTGCCATACCGATGGCCCGCATACAATGGTGTACACGACCCGGACCGAGCCGGCCCTGTGAAATTTCGAAACCGCGCCCGGGTCCCAGGATGATGTTGTCTTCGGAAACCCTGACATCGGTGAATTTCAAATGCATATGGCCGTGTGGCGCATCATCAAGCGCAAAAACCTTTAGCGGCCGGACGATTTCAACACCCGGCGTATCCATCGGCACCAGGATTTGTGAATGTTGCTGATGCCGCGGGTTTTCAGGATTCGACTTGACCATCACAATCAGAATTTTGCAGCGTGGATCACCGGCCCCTGATATGTAGGTTTTTTCACCGTTGATCACCCATTCGCCATTTTCCAGCACGGCGCTGGTGCTGATGTTGGTGGCATCGGAAGAGGCAACGCCCGGTTCACTCATGGCGAATGCAGAACGGATTTCGCCGTCCAGTAAGGGCTCAAGCCACTGCTTCTTCTGTGCCTCTGTTGCGTATCGCTCCAGCACTTCCATGTTACCGGTATCCGGTGCACTGCAATTGAAGGCTTCGGCTGCCAGGTGGGAACGGCCGGTCTCCTCCGCGAGGTAAGCATATTCTACGGTGTTGAGACCATATCCCCGGTCAGAGTCAGTCAACCAGAAGTTCCACAGGCCCTGCCCACGTGCCGCGGATTTGAGGTCATCCAGAACTTCAGCCTGGCGGGCAGTCAGGGTCCAGCGATCACCCTTGTCCACTTCACGCAGGAACTCGTCATCGACGGGGACCACACGTTCTCTGATAAACTCCCTGACAGCTTCGACCAGTGGACGAACCCGATCCGACATTCCAAGTTCCATAAATAATTCCCGTTACCGTTGTTTGTCTGGCCAGAAGCACATTGCGACTTACCTCAAGCGTTTGCTCCCGGTGAATCTGAATATTTCGAATTGCAGGCTGCTTCGTTCATCATAATTCAGAGGCTACTTGAACATAATAACCGAAGCTGTATGAAGAACTATCGGAAAGCATTCGTACGTGGAATATAATCGGGCCTCATCTGGGACCTTAAACAGGGCGGTTAGTATGAACGAGGTTGTTTTTTCAAAAGCGAAAGGCCGGATAGCTGTCATTGAGATCAACTCACCACCTGTCAATGCGTTATCACACGCAGTGAGGGAAGGCGTCGTTCGAGCTCTGCAAAGCGCACAGAATGATAAGGATGTGGAGGCCATAGTACTGATTTGTGCCGGACGTACGTTTATTGCAGGTGCAGACATTCGTGAGTTTGGCTTACCGCCCCGGGCGCCTCACCTGCCGGAAGTTGTGGCGGCGCTTGAAGCCAGCCCGAAACTGATTGTAGCGGCGATCCATGGAACGGCCCTTGGTGGCGGATTCGAGATCGCTTTGGGATGCCACTACCGCGTCGCGAGGTCTGACGCCAGGATCGGTCTTCCAGAAGTCAAACTTGGCCTTCTCCCGGGTGCGGGTGGTACCCAGAGACTGCCACGCCTGATCGGTGTTCAGGCGGCACTTCCGATGATGACATCCGGTGAACCGGTTGGTGCCTCAAAGGCCGCTGAACTGGGTGCCGTTGATCACGTAGTTCAGGATGACCTGCTGAAAGAGAGCATTATATTTGCCGAAAAACTGTTGGCTGAAGATGCACCTTTACGTCGATTGTGCGATATACAAATCGATCCGGTCACGGTACCCGAAAACTACTACGATAATTTCAGAATTGCCAATGCACGCAGGATGCGTGGATATTTTTCCCCCGGGCGCATCATTTCCGCAGTACAGGCGGCCGTGGAAATGACGTTTGAAAACGGTATGAAGCATGAACGCGACCT
>Ga0316197_10001182_pt1 | contig 18777 bp, 20 predicted proteins | sample OudBiesiAoxic_MG_FD_204939 | JGI IMG/M metagenome (GOLD analysis project Ga0316197, IMG submission 204939) | Coastal sediment microbial communities from Oude Bieten Haven, Netherlands - site A oxic | ecosystem: Environmental > Aquatic > Marine > Coastal > Sediment | place: Netherlands... | reverse complement strand
GTGTCCGGGAGACGACCCGCGAGCCGATCGAGGACGACCGGCCCCGCGGCGTCATCACCCATCACCCGATTTCCTACGCCTATGACGACGACCTCAGACACGTTCGACCGTGAGGTCGAGGAAGTGCGTTGCACACGAGATGCACGGGTCATAGTTGCGGATCGACTGTTCGAGCACCCACGACAACTCCGGATCCGGAAGATCGAGATGCTGCTCGAGGACGAACCGCAGGTCGGACTCGATCGTCAATTGGTTCTGTGCCGTCGGCGGCGTGATCTGCGCATCGGCGATGCGGCCGTCTTCCTCCAGTCGGTACTGGTGATAGAGCATGCCGCGGGGTGCCTCGGTCGCGCCGTGACCCACGGCAGCCTTCGGGGCGTACTGCACCCACGACTCGGCCGGTTCCACGTACTCGTCGATGATCCGCAGCGCCTCTTCGATCGCGTAGAGCGTCTCGACGCTCCGCACGATGATGCTCTTGAACGGGTTGTTGACCACGGGAGCCAGGCCCACGTCGGAGGCACATTTCTGTGCCAGCGGCGTCAGCTTCTCGAAGTTGATTGCATACCGCGCCAACGGACCGACGTGGTAGGCGCCGCGCCCGCGTACCCGGGAATGCAGCGCATTCGAACGCTCGACGTGCTCTTCGGTGAAGAACTCATTGAACTGGGAGACCGGGATATCGATCCCCTTGCTCGACGCGATGTTGCCTTCGTTGAACGGGTACTCGTCCGGATGACAGACCGAGACGTACTCAAAGTCGAGTTCGGCCTCGGGGAACGTGAAACCACTCGTCCACGTGATCGTCTCGATGGCAGCTTCTTTCGCCCACTCGAGTTCGGGAACCAGAGCTTCCAGTTCTTTCTTCGTCGGGACGCGGTAGAACCCGCCGACACGAACGTTGATCGGGTGGATCTCGCGGCCGCCGAGCAGCGCAACGATGTCGTTGCCAGCCTTCTTCATACGCAGACCGCGCTCGACGACCTCACGATGATCGGCCGCCATGTGGATGCCGCTCTGGTAGCCGAGGAAGTCCGGGGCGTGCAGCAGATAGACGTGGAGCACGTGGCTCTCGATCCACTCGCCGCAGTAGATGAGCCGCCGCAATTCGCGCAGGGCACCACCGACCGTGACGTCGAAGGCGTCCTCCATCGCGTGAACCGAACTCATCTGATATGCGATTGGACAGATCCCACAGATGCGTGCCGTGATGTCCGGCGCATCGGTATGCGGACGACCACGAAGGAACGCCTCGAAGAACCGCGGCGGTTCGAAAATCGAGAACTCGACATCCTCGATCTGATCGTCGACGACCTTGACCCGCATCGATCCTTCACCCTCGACGCGTGCCAGATACTCAACCGAGATCTCTCTCGCGTTTGTCATCGCGCACCTCCGATCTCAATCGATGCCTCTCGGCGGTCGCTCTCGATGCGGAACGCCTCCGACCATGCGTTGAAGCCCCGCAGCGAGTTGACGATCTCCTGGTCGGAGAGACCCATGTACTCCCACTGATTGGCCAGTGATGCGGCGTTGGCGCTCTCCATGGGTCCGAAGCATCCGTAGCAGCCACGGTCGTAGCTGGGGCACAGCGCGTTGCATCCCGCCTGGGTAATCGGGCCAAGACACGGCGTGCCGTGCGACACCATCACACAAGGGTTGCCCTTTGCCTTGCACTCCACGCACACGCTGTAGGTCGGAATGTTCGGCCTGCGTCCCTGCAGGAACGCGACCAGCACTTCGAGCAATTGGTACTTTGAGATCGGACAGCCCCGCAACTCAAAATCGACCGGCACGTAGTCGGCGATCGGCGTTGACTTGTCCAACGTGTCGATGTACTCCGGGTGTGCGTACACGTAGGCGTTGAAGTCGTTCACGTCCTTCCAGTTGCGCAGCGCCTGGATCCCTCCGGCCGTTGCGCACGCGCCGATGGTGATAAGCACCGTCGTCTCTTCGCGGATCTGCTTGATCCGTTCCCGATCGTGGGGCGTCGTGATCGACCCCTCGACGAGGGTGACGTCATACGGCGGAGGCAGGACCTCACGGGATGCCTCCATGAAGTTGGCGATCTGCACAACACCGGCGACTGCGAGGAGTTCATCCTCAAGATCGAGAAGGCTCAGCTGGCATCCGTCGCAGGACGCGAACTTGTGAACAGCGAGTGTCGGTAGCGCCACGTCACACCTCCCTAATCCAGCAGGACCCGGCCATTTGTGCACACGTCATCACCGGACCGTCCTTGCAGAGGAAGAACTTGCCGAGCTGGCAGTGGCCGCACAGCCCGATCCCGCACTTCATATTGCGCTCCATTGAGACGTAGAGCCGGTCGTCGGTGATTCCGCCGCGTTCGAGGGTCTGGATTGTGAAGCGCATCATGACTTCCGGTCCACACACGAACGCAACGGCGGTGTCTCCGTCATAGGAGGACCTGCCCACCAGCGACGTGACGACCCCAACGGGCCCGCGCCAGTTCTGATCGGCCTGATCGACCGTGATGAGCACCTCGATGTCGAAGCGGCCGCGCCACTCGTGGATCTGCGAGGCGAACAACAAGTCACCGGGTGACCGGGCGCCATACATCAACGTCACGTTCTCGTAGCGATCGCGGTTGTTGAGCACGTCGTAGATGACCGGTCGGAGCGGCGCCAAACCGACGCCCCCGGCAACGATCAGCACATCCCGACCTTCGGCCGCCTTGGTATCCCACGACGTGCCGAACGGGCCCCGAACACCGACGAAGTCGCCGGGCTTCAACCCGACGAGCGCATCGGTGACCGCGCCGACCGCACGGATCGTCTGGACGATCTTGGTGGTGTCGGCAGGGTCGCCGCTGATCGAGATCGGCACTTCACCGATTCCGAACGCGTACAACATCGTGTATTGCCCGGGAAGGAAGCCCCAATCGCTCCCCGGCGGCTCGACTTCGAGCGTGTATGTGTCTTCGAGTTCCTGCTCCACGCTGAGGATCCGGCAGGGCACCGGGCTCATCACGTGGGCGATGGGTTCAGCGGAAAGTTGAATAGACATCGAGCAATTGAATCCTGAGTGCTTGCATCCGGGTAACGATGATCTCGGTGAACCGACGCATCATTTCGTACCCGAGTTGCGGGTCGGCCAATGCGATCTTCTTCAGGGCAGGTCCGTCGAACTGGATCGCTTTCACGTCGCTCTGGCAGCTGGAGTCGAAGTTCCACCGGTAGGGCGGATACATCCACGACCAACCGAGGAAATCACCCCGGTGGAGCGTCTGGATGATCTTCGACCCATGCTCCTGGGTCCGGAGCGTGAGCGCAATGTCGCCTTCGAGGATCAGGTACGACATCCTGGCCGGACCGCCCTCTACGAAGATCACGCTGCCCTCGTCGAACGAGACGAGCCTCGCGGTCTCCGCAATCGTACGGATCTGCTCGTCGGTCATACCCTTGAAGAAGGGCTGACCGACGAGCACTTCGAATAGTTCGCTCATTCGACTGCCTCCCTGACGCTCGGGGTTCCAACGACGACCCGGCGAACATCTCGTTCGCGAATCTCCGCCGCCTCCTTTGTGATATCGATCCCGACAGGGCACCAGGTGATGCACCGACCGCAGCCGACGCACCCCATCTCGCCGAACTGGTCCACCCACGAAGCGAGCTTGTGCGTGAGCCACTGCCGGTAGCGGGGGCCGACCGACGGCCGCACCGGGCCACCGTTGACGTACGAGAACTCGAGCGTGAAGCACGAGTCCCAGGTCCGGACGCGTTCGGCCTCGGTTCCGTCCAGGGACAGATGGTCCTCGATACTCGAACAGAAGCACGTCGGGCAGACCAGCGTGCAATTGGTGCAGGAGAGGCACCGCTTGGCAATCTCATCCCAGTAGGGATTCTCTAGATTGCCTTGCAGGAGATCCTTCAACCCGTCGGTCTCGAGGAAGCGACCCATGTGCTCAGAGGCGCGGACCACCATCCGGCGGGCCTCGACCAACTCCTCATCCAGCGGATCGCGTGACACGAGCGATGCAAGGATCTCGGATCCCTCGTCGCTCCCCGCCTCGGCGATGAAGTGGTGCGTTTCACCGTCGATGACTTCGGTCAGCGCAATGTCGTAGCCGTCCGAGACGCCGGGTCCGGTCCCCATCGAGTCACAGAAGCACGTCGGTGCCGGATCCGTACAGTTCACCGCGACGGTGAAGGACTGGTTCCTGCGTCCCGCGTAGAGGGGATCGCCGACGGCTCCGTATACGTTGTCCTGGACCTTGAGTGCCGCGACCTCGCATGGTCGAGCGCCGAAGAACGCGTAGCGTGGCGGTTCCGCAGGTTCGACGGTCTCGAAACCCCCTTCGGTGCGAAGGCCCTTCCAGAAGACCGCCCCCGGCGGGGTGGTGAACCTCCTGAAGGATTGAGGACCGACGACGTACCCGAAGAGGGCACCGTCCCCCCGCTCCTCAAGCCGATAGGTGCCGGCCTCCTGACGGTCGGTGAGCCCGACAGGAAGGTCGTCGGTCGAGGCAATCGTGTCGTACAGGATTGTCTGACCGCGAACGGTCGGTCCTACGACTTCGTAGCCGCGGTCGGCGAGCGCGTGAATGAGGGCGTCGACACCCTCGCGGTCGATGACGAGTGTTTCTCTCATCTCTCCATCCTGGGATGCTGCCCCCACGCTAAGAACAGGCTTGGGCCGGTTCTAGGGCCGGAATGCTCGGGCCATGGGCCATTCGGCCCTATCGCGATCTCGACCGGCGATACGACACCTGCCCGATAGCCTTCCGGGAGTGGACCCCGTACGACGATTCGAACGACCAACGCTCCGAAGGCCGCGCGCGATCCTGGCCTTCGAGGGTTGGAACGACGCCTGCGATGCAGCGTCCGGCGCGCTGCGCCACGCCCTTGATCGTTGGAACATCAAACGACCCTTCGCCGTGATCGAACCCGAGGAGTTCTTCGACTTCCAGGAGCACCGCCCCGAAGTCACCGTTCTCGATGGCCGCGTCGAATCGATGACCTGGCCAGAGACCCGCTTCTACGCCGTCATCCGCCCCGACCAGGACCACGATCTCGTGATCGTCGTCGGGGATGAGCCGACGTTCCGCTGGAAGACGTTTGCCCGCACCGTCGCCGCCGTGCTCTCCGACTGCGGCGTGGAGTCGGCAACCATGCTCGGCGCCTATATCGGTTCGGTAACTCACTCGATGCCCGTTCCGCTCTCCGGCGTCGCCACCGATCCAGCAACGCTCGCAGACAGCGGCCTACCGCCCACCGACTACGACGGGCCCACGGGAATCGTCGCCGTTCTTGGCGAGGCGTGCAAGGAGACGGGGATCCCTGCCACCAGCATCTGGGCAGCGACCCCCCACTATCTCGCGACGAACGAGAACCCGATGGCGATTCGAGCGCTGTTGCGCAAGACAGGCCAGATCGTCGGATTCGCCGGAGACAGCGAGGAACTCCGAGGCCTCGAGGCCGAATTCATCCTGCAGGTCGACGAGGCGGTCGCCGAGTCGGAAGATCTCGCCGAGTACGTGCGGGAGATCGCGGAGAACGACCGGAGACTCGATCCTGGCCGTTCGGGTGAACTCTTCGACGAGATCGAACGATTCCTCAAAGACGTCTAACGCCACGAACCCAGGGTTTGCTGATTTGGCCGGAAACGATCACCGCCCACGGTGGCCGTGGGCGGTGAGGAGAACTACTTCTTTGTCTTGTGGCGATTCGCCTTGATGCGCTTGCGGTACTTGTGCTTGCTCATCTTTTTCCGACGCTTCTTGATCAGCGAACCCATTCAGGAGACCTCATCTCAACGATTTCGGGGATCGGTTCCGGCGGCGCCGAGGCCGGCCGGAGCCCATAAGGTTCCCTCAGGATAGGCCTGTCGGCGCTCAGGCGTCACTTTGCCGGCCGTTCTAGACCAGTCCGTCGTGGTCGACCGGCAAGATCCGGACCACACCTGACCCATTCAGCACGCCTTCGAGAGCCGTCATCACAGCCGCCTGGGTCTCCGCCGTGGCGAAAGCCAGGGTCGTCGGACCGGCCCCAGACCAGGCGGCGTGCAGAGCCCCGGCGCCCCGTGCGGCCTCGATCATCGCCGTCGTGACCGGCGAGAGCGGCCCGCGAACCTCTTCATGGAACTCGTCTCCCGCCGCAGCGGTCAACGCCTTCGGATTGCCGGTGCGGAGACCCTCGACGAGCAACACCGCTCTCCCGACGTTCCGGGCGGCTGCAGCGAGTGGGACCTGCGGTGGCACTACTTCGCGGGCATGCCGTGTCGCGAGCCTCGTCTCCGGAATGCCCACGATCGGCAGCAGATCAGGACTGATCTCGAGACGGTATGGGCCGGCCGATCCGACCGCCATGAGGCCGCCAAACACAGCAGGCGCAGCATTGTCTCCGTGCCCCTCGATCTCGGCGACTAGTTCGTAGATCTCCTCGCGCACCGGTTCCCGTCCAATCGCCCGCTGAGCAGCGGCCGCGGCGGCCACGGTGACGGCAGATGAAGAGCCGAGACCCCTCGTCCTCGGGACTTCGTTCCTCACGACGAGGGCCATCGGTTGGCCAACCGCAGCCATGACGGCATCGAAGAGCATGTCACCGGGTTCGAGTTCGACCGGACCTTCGCCATCGTCCGCGCTCATCCGGTCGGCGGGCGTGGCCTCAACGACGCATCGCAGACCAAGCGCCAGTCCGAGCACGTCGAACCCGGGGCCGAGATTCCCAGACGAGGCCGGTGCGGACGCCTTCATCGGTCGACCGCTTCGATGAAGATGCGCGTCGCCTCTGGAACAGCCGTGACGATGTTCCCTTCGATCTCCACGATGGCGGCCTCGATTCGGTCACCGTCGATTCCCTCGTCGAACTCGACGTCCATGGTCACGAGGATCTCGTCTGGTGCCATCTGCATTGTGAGGAGTCGGTCGACGGTTCGAGCGTCGGCAACCGACAACGCGGCTGCCCGGATCTTCGCACGCTCTTCACGCGTCGCAGACTCGCCAATAAGGAGTGACTTCATCTCGACCGCGAGCACCCACGCCACGCCGGCCAGAAGCACACCGATGAGGATCGAGGCGATCCCATCCCAGGTGGCGTTCTCCGTGGCTCGTGCGATCACAAGACCTACGGCGGCAATGAGCAGACCAACCATGGCGGCGGTGTCCTCGAACAGCACCACCAGCAGCGCTGGATCCTTCGACTCTCTAATCGTCTTGCGGAAGGTACGCCCGGCGCGTTGCTTGTTGAACTCCTTGAGGGCCGGGCGGAGTGCGATGAATCCCTCGAAGGCTGCAGCGACGGCAAGAACCGCCATCGAGAGCCAGAAGCCCTCGCCACCGTGCCCATGTGGATCGCGGATCTTCGCGACGCCGGAAATGATCGAGATGACCGATCCTCCGACGAAGAGGAATACGGCGACCATGAAGCTCCAGAAGTACATCTCCTTGCCACGCCCGTACGGGTGCTGCACGCTGGCGTCGAAACGCGAGGCAGCGTGACCCCTGAGCAGAAACAGTTGGTTTCCGGTATCCGCAAGCGAGTGGATGCCCTCTGAGAGCATCGCACTACTCCCGGAAATCGCCGCAGCAATGAATTTCGTAACCGCAATCCCTGCATTGGCGATGAGCGCAAGGATGATGAGCCGCTTCGATTCCGATGCCATGGGAGGAGAGCGTAGTGCGGCACCCGTTCTCGCCTGCCTCGATCTGGCCGCGGATTCAGTCAGTCCCGAGTCATGATGTCTGAGAGACCCTCACTGAATGCCGAGGTCGACCCCAGCAGATCTGAGGCGGGTCCGACCGTTCGCTTCCCGAACCGCTCGCGCAGGTCATCCACGGCGGCGTCGAGCGCCTGGAGTTCGAGTTCCTTCGAACTACCGCCAACGAGGTCGTCGTCGAAGATGGGGAGTTCGAGTTGGAGCGGCGAGGCGGGCACCAGGTGGGACATCGAGAGGCCGAGCAGGCTCAGGCCCCGGTTGGGGAATTCCTCAAGGACACCGATGGTGAGGTCGAGGGCGGTCCGATAGAGCACGGCGCTCGACGCCGTGGCCGTGCGCATCGTGGTGGCACGGGTGATCGCCTGGAAGTCACTGAAGCGGGCCCGCACGGTGAGCGTCCTACCCGCCCGACCGCCTCGGCGCAGCCTGGCCCCAACACGTGAGGAGAGTCGCGAGAGGACACCGCGCAGGTACTCAGGATCCTGGTGGTCCCCACCGAAGGCTCTCTGGGCCCCGACCGAGGAAGACCGGCGCCCGGTCACCACGCCCCTCGGGTCACGATTCCACGCGAGTGCATGGAGGTGTTGGGCGCGGTGCGGACCGACGCGATCGGCCAGTAGGCGTAGCGGCGCCTCCGCCAACTCCCCTACCTTCGAGATACCGAGTTCCGCCAGGTGGGCGAGCGTGACGGGTCCAACTCCCCACAGGTAGCCGACACTCAGTGGGTGGAGGAACTCGATCTCGGCGCCGGGATCCACGATCACGGAGCCGTCCGGCTTCGCAACCTGGCTGGCGATCTTGGCCAGGAACTTGGTCTGTGCGCCTCCCACCGACACGGGCAGCCCCGTCTCGGCCCACACATTGGCTCGGATCGAATCGGCGATCTGCTGCGGCTGCCCGAAGAGGTGGATGGCGCCTCCAACATCGATGAACGCCTCGTCGATCGACACCGGTTCCACCAGGGGGCTGAAGTCCCGGAATATGTCGAAGACCCGGTCGCTGTACTCCACGTAGTCGGCGAACGCGCCGTCGACCACGATCAAACCAGGACAGAGCTTCTTCGCCTCTCCAATGCGCATCGCGCCCCGAACGCCCATCGCCCTGGCCTCGTAGGTGGCCGACAGAACCACGCCGCCGCCGACCGCCACGGGCTTGCCGACCAGATCGGGACGCGAGAGCAGAACCACCGAGGCGTAGAACGCATCGAGGTCGGCATGGAGAATGGTTGCCTCGCCGCTCACTGGCACCCTTCCATCCTGTCATACGGATGTGACAGAATTGGCGGCATGTCTCCATACTTCGACGCCATTGGAATCGTTGCCTCCAACATGACGGCCTCGGTCGCCTTCTATCGCCTGCTCGGCCTCGCATTCCCTGAGGGTGCCGAGGGGGAGGGACACGTCGAGGCGGTGCTGCCCGGAGGGGCGCGCCTCATGCTCGACACCGAGGAGTTGGTGCGCTCCTTCGACCCAACCTTCCAGGCGCCGCCCGGTGCCGGCCGGATCGGCCTGGCGTTCCTCTGCGAGGATCCCGACGAGGTCGATCGGGTCTACGACTCGGTGCTCGACGCCGGGCATACGGGAGAGCGTCCACCGTGGGACGCCTTCTGGGGTCAGCGATACGCGACCGTCCTCGACCCGGACGGCAACAGCGTCGACCTGTTCGCGCCGCTCGCAGAAGAGCCGGACGACTAGACCGAGACGAGTTCCTGGGTGCTGGTGTCGTCGGAGACGCGTTCGGAGACGGCCGGCGGCAGAGTTCGTACCCGCTGAGGCCGCCGGACAACCCAGATTGCGGCGGCGATCAGTGCCGCGACCCCGCCGATGATCACGAACACGTGCAAATTGCTCGCGACGATGATGGCTCCGCTGCGTCGGAGCGGCGACCGACCGCCGTCGGGGTCGAGCACCCAGCCGCCAAACCGGAACAACACGGCGAACGACAGCGCAGAGAAGGCGACCCGCGTCGCGAGGCCACGTACCGTCCGCCACCGGTCTTCCGCGACGGCGACTGCCATCGAGCCGAAGAGGAGCAGCATCCCGGCAGACACGAGCACACCGAGGGTTAGGACATCGTTCGCTTCTTTGGTGACGACGCCGACCGAGACCGCTTCCCCAGTATCCAGAGCAACGGGATCAAGCGAGTCGACGGTCGCCTCGACGGACTCTGCCGGAACCTCGAGCCCCTGCGCTGCGAGTTCATTCACCACTTCGGGGACGAGCGGAGCGAGCGCGGAAGACACATCGATCGTCGCTTCGCTGCCGGGCGGCGCTACGAGCGCATCGACAACCTGATCGACAAGAGCATCAACGGCCGCTGCAGCCTGCGGGCGGCCTTCGAGTTCGTCCATCACACGTTCGGCATCGACCGGGTCAACGCCATCCGTCATTGCGAGTCCTTCACCAACCCAGTCCCACACGCGATCCGTCACGAGATCGGCAGACAGAGCCGCTTCAGTCGACCGGGTGATCGTGTCCTGGTCAACGGTGACGGCGCGGCCCCAAATCGCAACCAGGAGGAGCGTCGTCGAGAGGCCGAAGACCCACAGGACCCAGGGCAGCGCAAGACGTCGCGGCCTGAGCCACCTTCCGGAACGAGATTCGGTATTGATGATGCGGTTCATAACAAATGCCCCCGGATCGAACACGGGGGCCTGCCATCAGGGTATCGGTCGTCTCAGCTAGCTCAACGTCCGTCGGTCGCTACCGTGCCGTCCGTGAACGACGTCGACATTGTTGAGATCCTCGACCTGGACCGACTCCTCGTCCTGATGGTCCTCGCCATGGGTCTGGCGATGGTCTTCGGAAACGGCTTCGCCATCTGGCAGCACCGCCGCGGCAGGAAACCGAAGGGCGAGGAAGGGGAACTCCGGGGACCCCGCGCCTACTGGCTCCTCGGCGTCGGCCTCGTGATGACGATCTGGGGCATCATCTCGCTCTAGCGCCCACCACTCCCGTTCTTGCGTAACTATGGGAAGCGGGCTTCCACTATCTACGCAAGAACCGAGAGAGCGGATCGGATCTCGTCGGCGACCTCATCCGGACGATTGGTCAGGTCCCACCAGGTGTACCGCAGCACCCTCCACCCCAGCAGTTCGAGTTCATTCTGCCGCCGGCGGTCATTCCGAAACACCATGCGATCCATGTGGAACTGCTCGCCGTCCAATTCGACCGCAAGGCGGTGTTCGATGTAGGCGAAGTCTGGGCGACCGACGAAGGTGCCGATATGGTCGGTGATCCGATGCTGCGCCGCGCCGATCGGAACGCCACGTTGCGCGAGGACGGTCCGAAGGAGGTCCTCGAGGTCGCTCTGCGTAGCTCCATCCCATTGCGACCTCGCTTCGAGGAGCGGTCGAATGACGCCAACGCCACGCCGGCCACGCCGAGCGACGCGGCGGACGAAGTCGTCAACCGTCCGCAACGTCACGAGGTCTCTGCTGATCCCTGCCTCGAGCGCCCGCTCGACACGCCATGGTTCTGTCGCACCGAGATCGACGATCGTCCTCGCAGCGGTGGTCGTCGGAATCCCGTCGACCGTCACGATGTCCGACGGAATCAGATCCAGAGACTCGTGGAGTCGCACATCGAGTCGATGGCGTCGATCCCATCGACGGGTCACAATGTGAATGCGGGGCCCGGCACCACGGAGCAGACCCCACAGGTAGGCGGCCGACCGATGGGATGCAGCCGTGGGTGTTCCGATCGAGAGGATTGCCGCCAATGTCGCTCTGTGCCAGGTATTCGGGGCCCCGGCGAGAGCGAATACGGTCGGGTAGATCCGTTCGTAGACACCCCGTCGCTCACGATCCTCGATTCCGCGCCTCGTCAGCCCGCACGCTACAGCCTGGTCCACGCTGAAAGCGCCGTGCTGTTGAGACGCGAGCTCGCTGAGTGCGTGATCCTTCGACACCGTCGTCGACTGTGCCACGCCACCGCCGCTGCTGGAACCCCTTCGATCGCCGCAAATCGTTCTTGCGTAACTATGGGAAGCCCGCTTCCACTATTTACGCAAGAACGGGAGGGGCGGGTGGTCGCTACAATTGCGGATGTCTGCGGGTGTAGTTCAATGGCAGAACATCAGCTTCCCAAGCTGAATACGGGAGTTCGATTCTCCTCACCCGCTCCACGGTGCGCTCGCATCGCGCCGCCTCAGAATTGCGTCGCCTTCACCAGGATCCCGTCCGCAGCGTAGGTCTCCCACGTTCGGGTCCGCTCGCCGTCGCGGAACCGCCCGGTACGCATCAGGCTGCCGTCGCGGCGATACCAGCGCCACGCACCGTGGAGTTTCCCCTCGCGCATCGACCCCCGGCCTTGATCGCCCCTTCCTCGAGGAAGTCGAACCGTATCCCGTTCTGGACGTCGAAGATGTTGGCCAGTCGGGCCTTCACCAGCTTGCGAATGAGGCCAGCCGAGAGGGGTCTATCGATCCGGAACTGCAGCGTTCCCTTCGCCGCAACCGCCCAGGAAGGGATGCCGGAAACCTGATCGAGCAAGGAACCGCTCATCGGGAGGTACGAGCAGTGGTTGGCGCAACCGTCATAGGCCGCCACCCCTTTGCCCCGAACCGTCATGGCAGGCATCCGGTACTTGATGCCTTCCTCGCCGGAGGGGAGTTGCGCGAGCAGCCGCTCACGGACAATGTTCACCATGTCTCGCTGGGGTTCAGGGGAGGCATCCAGGTAGCGTCCATCGGCGATGCTCCGTTCATCACGTCTCCCGATGCCCGATGACTCCCGAATTGGCCAAGTACAACGACCTCGGCGCCACCAATGATCCATCCCGGCCGGTAGCGTCGACCGTCCTAGGATTCCGTCCGACGGAGAAACCGCTCTTTGCGCCGTCCCCGTTCTCACATCACCCAACCCCCCAGGAACGACACCCTCATGAACTCCTCCCCCGTCACCGCCGTCGTGTTCGACCTCGGGGCCGTGCTTGTCGACTGGAACCCCGAGTACCTCTACTCAAAGCTCATTCCGAACCCGGAGGAACGCCGTGTGTTCCTCGACGAGATCTGCACCCTGGAGTGGAACTACGCGATGGACGGTGGCCTCTCCGTCCGCGACGAGGTGGCGAAACTCGCCGAGGAACGGCCGGAACACGCTGACCTCATCAAAGCGTGGTGGGATCGCTGGCCAGAGATGCTCGGCGACGAGATCCCGGGAACGCGGGCAATCGCAGAACGTATCTCCGCATCCGGGATGCCGCTCTACGCCCTCACGAACTGGAGCGCAGAGACGTGGCCGCTCGGGCTCGCGGAATTCCCCTTCCTCGGCGAACTCTTCGACGGGATCGTCGTCTCCGGGGACGAAGGGGTCGCGAAGCCAGACCCTCGCCTCTTCGCCATCCTCAACAACCGGTACGGCCTCGACCCGGCGACCACCGTATTCATCGACGACTCCCCCACAAACGTCGCCGCGGCCACAACCCTCGGCTATCAGGCGCACCTCTTCACCAGTGCAAGCGACCTCGCTGTCTGGCTCCGGGAACTCGATGTCTTCTAGGGCGAGCACCTTCAGCCTGTTCCGCCGATACTTCTGGATGCCACCTCGCGCCCACGGCGACGTCATCGAGGACCGCAGCGTCAGCTTCCTCGAACTGTTCTACGACCTCGTCTACGTCGTCGTCATCGCACGGGTGGCCCACACGCTCGCTGAACACGTTTCGTGGCGAGGGGCAGCGGAGTTCGCTGTGATCTTCGGCTTGGTCTGGATTGCATGGGTCAACGGCACGATGTATCACGATCTCCACGGAAGACAGGACGGACGCACGCGGACCTTCGTATTCGTCCAGATGGCGCTCCTCGCTCTACTCGCCGTCTTCGCGGGCGAGGCAACCGGAGCAGACGGCGCGCCATTCGCTCTCACGTACGCCGCATTCCTCCTCGTCCTGACCTGGCTGTGGTACTCCGTGCGCCGGCAGGACTCGGACGAGTACTCCAGCATCACCGGCATGTACCTGGCAGGAATGGGCATCTCCGTCGTGGTGGTCGGAGCAAGTGCCGCCATGCCGGACGATGCCCGACTCGCGGTGTGGGCACTCTTCGTCATCGGGTGGATCGTCGGGTTCATTGCCCTCGAGCGATTCCAGATCGCAGGTACCGACCTCGGAATCACGCCAACCGACTCGTTGGTCGAGCGATTCGGGCTGTTCACGATCATCGTGCTCGGCGAGGTCGTCGTTGGCGTCGTCGAGGGAATCTCGGAAGGCGAGCGGACGGCACTCGTCATCGCTACGGGCATGATCGGCCTGATGATCGGCTTCGCGTTCTGGTGGACATACTTCGATTTCGTCGGCGATCGCCGGCCGCGAACCGACGGAGGCCGCCTCACCTATTGGATGTTCGGACACCTCCCCGTCACCATGTCGATCGCGGCAACCGGAGCTGCCATGGTGAGCCTGGTAGAGCACGCTGCCGACGACCGTGCTCCCACGGCAACCTCATGGCTGCTGTCGGGGGCCGTCGCCCTGGGATTGGTCTCCCTGATCATGATCATCCGCACGCTCGCGGACTACGTCCGCTTCCCGGACGTATATCAACCACTCAGTTGGGCACTGACCCTGGCAGCCCTGGCCAGCCTTCTCGCCGGTGCGCTCCGGCCCGCTCCATGGCTCCTCGCGTTGCTCCTGTACGCTGTTCTCAGCCTGGTCTGGCTGTTCGCCATCGGCCTCTGGGTGAAGACCAGCGACCCGGACGCGCAGGTTCCCGCAACCGACTGACTCGTTGCCGGTCACGAGCCCCGGCCGGTCTGACGCTCCTCATGCCCGGTCTATCATCCTCGGCCATGATCTTCTCCGACCGGACGATCCTCGAAGCCATCAGCGAAGGCCGGGTCTCGATCGACCCGTTCGACCGCGACCTCGTCCAGCCGTCGAGCGTCGACATTCGTTGTGACCACCGATTCCGCGTCTTCGAGAATCACCGCTACCCGTTGATCGATCCGAAGGCTCTCCAGAACGACCTGACCAAGGAGGTCGTTGCCTCGCAAGAGGCTCCGTTCATCCTCCACCCAGGCGAGTTCGTGCTCGGGACGACGCTCGAGACCATCCGCCTCGGCGATGACGTGGTCGCCCGCCTCGAAGGCAAGTCGTCACTGGGACGCCTCGGCCTCCTCATCCACTCGACCGCCGGCTTCATCGATCCGGGATTTCAGGGCCAAGTGACGCTGGAACTCTCGAATGTGGCGAACCTCCCGATCGCGATCTACCCCGAGATGAAGATCGGCCAAATCAGCTTCTATCAGATGACGACCGCAGCCGAACACCCATATGGATCAGCGGAGTTGGGGTCAAAGTACCAGGGACAGCAGGGCCCGACCGCAAGTCGGATGCACCGCGACTTCAAGGGGGCGAACGATGGCTAGGCCGGAGGTGGCACGAGTCGCGTCGATCATGCTCGACTGCAACGACCTCGACAACATGGTGGCGTTTTGGGGTGCTGTGCTCGACGTCAAAGTGAAGAACCGCTTCCCCAACTACGTCTGGATGACGCGCGTCTCGCGCGGCGGGCCTGCCCTTGCGTTCCAGCAGGTCTCGGAGAGGAAGGCTTCCAAGAACCGCCTCCACCTCGACCTCAGCACATCGGACCCCGAGTCGCTGGTTGCCCATGTCGAGGAACTCGGGGGAGAACGCCTCGAGGATCACGAGATCGCGGGATTCCACTGGACCGTTTGCACGGATCCTGAGGGCAACGAGTTCTGCATCACGAAGACCCACTGACCTGTCAGGCGATCAGTCGGCTTGGGTGCCCCGTGCCTCTTTGGCGGTCCGCGCCACGAAATACTTCGCTTGTGGATGATGGGCAATGATCGCTGACGTCGTCTGCTCCGGCTGATACTGATAGCCGGTCTCCTCCCCCACGGTCACGCCGATCCGCTCGGCGCCGAGAAGGTTGGCGACCCGTTCGTTGTCCTCAAGGTCGGGACAGGCGGGATACCCCCACGAGTAACGGCCGCCGCGGTACTTCTGGCGGAACAACCCGGAGATCGATGGTCCATCCTCATCTCCGAAGCCCCACTCGACCCGGACCCGATGGTGCCAGAGTTCGGCAAGCGCTTCGGCCATCTCGACACCGAGGCCATGCAGGATCAGATAGTCCTGGTAGCGGTCGGCCGCGAACAGGGCCTCGGCGTGTCGCGACACCTCGCTCCCCATCGTCACGATGTGGAACGCCGCGTAGTCGCACTCGTCGCTCTCGATCGGACGGTAGAAGTCGGCGATGCAGAGCCAGGGTTCGGTCCGCTGCCGGGGGAACGCGAACCGAGTCTGCTCCTGCGTGCGGGTCTCGTCGGTCCACACGATGAGCTCGTCACCGTCTCCATTCACCGGGTAGAAGCCGTAGACGACTTGCGGGTGGAGCAGGTCTTCGACCCGGGCCTTCTCGAGCCGCTCCCTCAACAGCGGACGGAGGCGCTGGCGGAACTCGTCGTCGGTCTCACCCTTCTCGGGACGGAACTGCCACTGGTTGCGGAATAGCGCCGTCTCGTTGATGTACTCGGCGATCTCGTCCAGTCCGATGCCCTTGACGACGCGGCTCCCCAGGAAGGGCGGCTTGAAGATCAAGCCGTCGGTGACGACGGACGGAGCACGTGCCGGCACCTCCACATCGACCTCAGTGACGGTCGTTATCCTCCTCGGCTTGCCGACCGGTGGCGCTGCGGCGCCGGAGACGATCTCCTGCATGGCGTCAAGTCCGGAGAAGGCGTTCTTCCCGTAGTAAAGGGGCCCGGAGTAGCGGCTTCTGAGATCGTGTTCCACATATGACCGGGTGAGGGCGGCGCCTCCCAGGAGTACCGGGACGTTCCCAAGATCCCGACGGATCAACTCGTCGAGGTTGTCGCGCATCACGAGCGTGCTCTTCACGAGCAGGCCGCTCATCCCGATGGCGTCGGCGCCCGTTCGTTCGTACGCCTCGATCAGTTCGTTGACGCCGATCTTGATGCCAAGGTTGTGCACTTCGAAGCCGTTGTTCGACAGGATGATGTCCACGAGGTTCTTCCCGATGTCGTGGACGTCGCCGGCGACGGTCGCGAGAACGACGGATCCCCGGGTGGCGACTTCGCTTCGTTCCATCATCGGTTCGAGGTAGGCAACCGACGCCTTCATCGTCTCCGCGGAGCGCAGCACGAATGGAAGTTGCATGTCCCCCGACGCGAACAGGTCACCGACGACCTTCATGGCGCCGAGCAAGACGTCGTTGACGAGACCGAGGGGGGTGTGCCCGGCGGCGATCCCTGCGTCGAGGTCCTCCTCGAGGTTGACGCGATCACCGTCGATGATCCGCTGCTCAAGACGGCGCTCGATCGACCACCCGGCCCGCTCCTGATCCGACGTCGTGTCCTCTACGGTGTCGGTGGAGACGGCGAGCAGAACTTCAAGCGGGTCGTAGTCGGCAGTTCGGCGATCGTAGATGAGGTCGAGGCACGCTTGACGCTGTTCATCGGGGATGAGGTGCAGCGGTTCGATCCGTCCGGCGTGCATGATCGCCGCGTCCAGGCCGGCCTCCAGGCACTCGTACAGGAATACCGAGTTGAGGGCCTTGCGTGCCACGGGGTTGAGGCCGAACGAGATGTTCGAGACACCGAGGACCGTGCTGCTGCCCGGGAACTCGGCTTTGATCCCGCGGATCGCCTCGATCGTGGCCATGGCGTCGCCCCGAAGGTCGTCGTCTCCGGTCGACAGCGGGAAGGTGAGGGCATCGAAGATGAGGTCTGCGGTTTCGAGTCCGTGCTCGTGGACGGCCAGTTCGTGGATCCTGCGAGCCACCCGCAGTTTCCAGTCGACGTCTCGTGCCTGCCCTTCTTCGTCGATCAGGAGGCACACCACCGCCGAGCCGTGCTCCTTCGCCAATCCAAGAACCCGGTCTGCCCGGGAGTCCGGGCCGCTCCCGTCCTCCAGGTTCAACGAGTTGAGCACCGATCGACCACCGAGGCGTTCGAGACCGGCCTGCATCACGTCCGGTTCGGTCGAGTCGAGCACCAGCGGCACCGTGATCTCCGACGCGAAGCGGGCGGCGACGGTCGCCATGTCGTCGGTTCCGTCGCGACCGACGTAGTCCACGCAGAGATCGATGAGATGGGCTGACTCGTTCACCTGGTCCTCGCCGATCGCAACGCAGCGATCGATGTCGCCTGACAACATGGCGTTTCGGAATGCCCGGGAGCCATTGGCGTTTGTCCGCTCGCCCACGATCAGGAACGACGTGTCCTGGGCGATCGGCGTCGCGCTGTAGAGCGAGGAGACCGACGGGACGTAGACGACGTCTCTCTCCGCCGGCTTGAGCGGCTTGCAGGTTGCGACGACCTCAGCGAGGTGCTCCGGTGTGGTCCCGCAGCAGCCGCCGACCGCCTGCACACCGTATTCCAGGATGAACCGCGACAGATGGTCGGCCAGGGCGTGCGCCGTCAGGTCGTACGACACCTTTCCGTCGACGATCGACGGCAGGCCCGCGTTCGGGATGACAGAGATCGGGAGGCGCGACCGTTCGGAGAGATAGCGAATCGGCCCGTACATCTCCTCTGGGCCAGTAGCGCAGTTGAGGCCGAACACGTCGGGATGCAGCGCTTCGAGCGATGTGAGCGCCGCCCCAATCTCGGTACCTGGCAGCATGCGCCCGGTTGTCTCAATGGTGACCTGTACCTGGATGGGGAGATCGACGCCCGCGGATCGCATGGCCCGCCTGGCGCCGTTGATCGCCGCCTTCGCTCCGAGGAGGTCGTACTGCGTCTCGACGAGGAGGAGGTCAACCCCGCCGTCGATGAGGCCGGCCGCCTCGATCTCGTAGGCATCGAGCAGCTCGCGGTAGCTGATCTGTCCGAGCGTGGCGAGCTTGGTTCCGGGACCCATCGATCCGGCCACGAATCGCTGCCGTCCGTCGGCCAGGCGGTACTCCTCAACGGTTCGCGAGGCGATCTCGGCAGCGGCGGCTGCGAGTTCGTAGGCACGGTCTGCGATGCCATATTCGCCGAGAGGGATACCGAATCCACCGAAGCTGTTGGTCTCGATCACGTCCACGTCGACGTCGAGGAACGACCGGTGGAGGCCCTCGACCACGTCGGGGCGCGTGACGTTGAGCATCTCGGCACAGCCCTCGAATTCGGCACCA